>Ga0076930_100080_pt1 | contig 150382 bp, 151 predicted proteins | sample HotLakConsoUCCRE_FD_71149 | JGI IMG/M metagenome (GOLD analysis project Ga0076930, IMG submission 71149) | Hypersaline microbial mat communities from Hot Lake, Washington, USA - Hot Lake Consortium UCC-RE (version 3) (version 3) ...
CTCCTCGTTCTTGCGGGGGGTACATCCGCAACATTCCGATCGCGCGATTGTTCCGGTGAAGGGAATTGTCGGCAATCTTGCCTCGCTTTCCTCGACGTCCCGAGGGAACCCGGCGCTTGCGCCGCGCTTTATAGCGGTAGCTGTCGCAACCCAGTCCCCAGCTTGGAGATGCTGCCATTGCAGATTGATCGCTATCCGGCGGCCGGCGACTTTGCCTCGACAATGTCAGGCAGGGTCATGGACGCATATCCTCGCGTCATGACCGTGGTCGCGACCGCCCTCGTCCAGGCGGGAGGCGACCGAGAGGCCATCGTTCGAATGGTGGGCAAAAAGGCCACCCGCGCTGCCTTCCTGATGGGCTGCTGTGCCGAGGAACTGGTGTCCTCAGGTATAGTGATGAAGGGCCGGGAAGCCAGGCGCTACATAGCGGAGGTGATCGAAGCATTGCGCCCCCTGGCGCACCCGATCACGAGCAAGCGTGTGGCCCCGCAATTCCGAAGGCTGTTGACCAGATATGAGCAGCATCCTGTCCGAATGCGCGCAAAGACCATTCAGTACATGCTGGAAACAAGCGGACTAGAGCGCGAACAGACCATCGTGGGGGAGAATGGCGCCTGCCAGTTGCAGATCGAGTGCAGCGTGACGATGGATGGGATTGCCGGTTGTCTTGTCGACATGATGAAGCCGGAGCGATCGGCCAGTCCCGAGACGGCAACGTTCGCGATTCCGAACAAGGAGCTTGGGTGGTGATATCCGAGAGGCTGCGTCGGCTGACAATGGCGGTTTAGCTCGGTCGATGGAGAACGTGGACTTTGCCTTCCCTAACCGCCAAGCTGCCGAACAGTTGATGCGCGGTGTGCGCAAGATGCACCGCCACCGCAATCAGGGTCAGCGATGACCCTCCGGGCCATCCATGCCCGCAAGATCGGCGAGACGGAATGAAATACGGCGATCACACTATCCCGGCCGGGTGGCGAGCCCTGCAAAGGGAGGCCGGCCGGGGCATAGGGACCATTGGCGTGCTTCGGGCATTGTCTGCCGGCTGTCTCTGTCTGCTGGCGCTGCTCTTCGTCGTGTGCCCGGGCTACGCCCAGGACAGCGAAACGACCGTGCGACTGGACGGCCGCGCATTGTTCCGCGTGAGCAACGACAGCGAAATTACTTCCGAGACCAGAGCCACCCGCGTCGAACAGCGCCTGGCCTCGCTTCTCGAAAACCTCGACGCCATTCCCCAGGCGATAGTCAGCTCCGAAGGCGGCGAAAGGATTATCAGTGTTGCAGGCGTGCCGGTCACGCGGGTGTTGCCCATCGATGCGGAGAACAATCTGACGAATATTGACGGTCTCTCTCTGCAATGGGCAGCTTCTATCGACCGGGAGCTGGCCCGGGCGCGTGAGCAGCGGCTGGGATGGGGCGGCCGTTTCCTCGCCGAAACCAGGGGCGCAGTACAGAACGCATTCGCCGGTGTCGCGGAATCGGCCGTCCGCACTGTACCAAGGCTTCTCGCGGCCCTCTTGGTCATCGGACTGTTTCTTGCGCTGGCGTGGGCGGTCCACTGGCTGCTGCGGGCCCTTTTCCGCCGGACCATCACCGACCGTACGCTGGAAAATCTCATCAAGCAGTCAGTCTACTATGCGATCGTGATGGTCGGTGTGGTCATCGGAGCCGGGGCTCTCGGAATAAACCCGCAGACGCTCGTCACCGGACTCGGCCTCACGGGGCTCGTGCTCGGATTCGCCCTCAAGGACATTCTGTCGAATTTCGTCGGCGGTCTGCTGATCCTTGTTCTGAGGCCTTTCGAAATCGGGGACCAGATCGTGGTCGGCGAGACAGAGGGGGCGGTGGAGCGGATTGAACTGCGGGCGACGCAGATCCGAACCTATGATGGCCGCGTCGCACTCGTTCCGAATGCCGAAGTCTTCACGTCGCGCATCGTCAACAATACTGCGGATCCGATACGCCGCGGCAATGTTGTCATCCGGGCCGGCTACGAGCTCGACCTGGCCAGGGCGTTGCCCATCTTGCGGGCTGCCGCGGCGGATGCGCCGGGCGTGATCGAGCGGCCGGTGGTCATACGCGTCGAGGATCTGGGCGCCGACGATCTCACTCTCAATGTGAGCTTTTGGTCGGATTCGCGGCGCACGGACTTCCAGGATACCTGTTCGGCGGTTCGAAGCCATTTGCTCCGCGCCATGCCGGAAGCCGGGATCAGCCCGCCGCAACCGGATCTGCGCCGGTTGGCACCTGCAGAAATCTCCAGCTGGCGAGCGATCCTGGATCGAAACGAGGATTCCAGCTGATGCTGGAACATTGAACATTCCAGCAAACGGGAACCCTGATCACCCCGCATCCTGCAGTTCAGTCTGCCCGCCCGATCGACCTCGCCCCACGAATTCCTGGCGCTCGCGCGGCAACCATTTCCCCTCACAATCATCACGCAGAAACGCGTAGAGCTTCTCCCGCAGACGACATTGAAGGTTCCAGGCCGCCGTCGGGTTGGCGGCTGATGCATAGAACCTGACTGTGATGGTCCAGCCGTCATTGGCAACCACAAGAACCTTGGGCTCCTGCTTTTCGTCCCAGTCTTCGTCACCCTGCAGGAGCGATGTGAACTGAGATCGCAGGACCTCCACATCGGTGGTGGGATCGAGCTTGATTTCGATGGGTTGGATCAATGAGGCATCTCGTATTGACCAGTTTTCGAAAGGTTCGCTGACGAAGTACCGGACAGGGACGACGAAGCGCCGGCCGTCCCACGTCTGGACGAGGACGTAGGTGAAGTTGATCTCCTCCACATAGCCCCATTCGTCTTCGAACTCGATCGCATCCCCGATCCGGATCGGTTTGGCGATCGCAATCTGGATGCTCGCCAGAACGTTCCCGAGGACAGTTTGTGCAGCAAAGCCGATGATCAGCGAAAGCACACCGGCTGACGCCAGCAACGAAACACCGAGCGACTGGGACAGATTGAGTTGCGATACGACGACCGCCGTGCCTATCAGCAAAGCGAGGACGATCACGATGCGACGCGCAACCGAGATGTTGGTGTAGAGATCGCGCGATTGCGAGTTCTCCTCATCATCTATGGAAGAGACGAGGTTCGACGTCGCGATATCGAGGATGGTGCCGATGATACGCAGGAGAACCAGGGAGAACGCCGTGACGAGAACCACTGTCGTCAGGATCGTCACCACGGCGCTTGCCGGTCCTGAAAACGACAGCAGGCTCGCGTTCAGGATCGCAACGAGCGTGGCGCTTACCAGAAGCGCCAGCGGCATGGCCGAGCGCCGGACGATCGATGGAAGCCAGCGTTCAGTTGCATTCCCATCCTCGTGGCGCGGCGTTACGCGCCGCTCGGCAAACCGCATGACCCGGTAGACGAGAAATCCCACGAACCCGCTCAGCGCCAGGAACAGGGGAAGTGCTATGACTTGCCAGATGGGGATGCGCCAGAAGGCTTCCTGCTTGAGGCTTCCGGGGAGCCAATCCTCGATTGCCCCTGGACCGTGCTGGTCGTATAGACCCGGCAGATACCCTACCGTCCTTCGCGAGACCAGCCACACGGCATCGCTCCCCTCCGGCTGGTATCGATTGATCCTCACTTCGACAGGGCGATCATCAAGATCGACGACACCGAGCAAGATCGAACGGCGTTCCTCTCCAGCCATCGGGTCGTCGGAGGAGGCGAGTGCGTCGAGTCCGTCCGGGCGATCAGGCACACCGTTCCAATCGACCCAGATCTTGCGCCTGATGATTTCGTGCAGCTGTCGAGCACGCTCGGGGCCAAGGTCGTTCCACAGATCGCGAGGAAGGCCGTCGAGATTCAGGTAGCTCGCGGATGTCTCGAATTCGCCTCGCCTTGCACTGTCGACGAAACCCTCAAGCGTAGCGCGGGGCGTCGACCGGTCGACGCTTTGTCCCGACGGCGCGGGGGTCTGAGTTTCATCGAGTTCAAAGGCCGCCGGGTCCTGCGCAATGGCCGGTAGCGCCAGTACAGCGGTGAACGCAATCCAGAACGCTATGGCCAGAAGTTTGCAAAGACGTCCCATCATGCTCATCCGCGTCAAGTTCCTGTGCTGAAGCGTTGATCAATGGCACTGCAGGAGGGTCGGTGGGCAGACCCTGGGCGCCTTTGGTTCCTCAGCCGATTTCGTATCAGACGAAGAAGCGGCCAGATTCCTCTTGCGTCACGTGTTGGTTGACGAGCCCCTCCCCCGATCGATCGTCTCCGGCGGTGAGTTCCTGGTGCACAGGGGGCTTGTTCCTTTGGCTAATCAATCCCAACCGCGACGCAAGGTTCCGCAGAAAGCCTGGTCAGCAAGGTGATCGAGAGATGGCTGCCCTGGATGGCCGCCGCCGACACCCTGCGGAACTGCCCGCCCTTCGGCTATGGGTCGTTTCTCGAGAAGAGTTGCGGCAACAGACTCCGGGGTTGCTCCGGATCGAGCAGATCATTCTCAGCAAGCCCCTCTTCGAAGTCTGCAGGCTCGTCGGGTTCATACACCAGAAGCGTTCGTCCGGTTCCCCTGAGCGCATCGATTGCTGCGATCAGTCCACCCTTGCTGGCGACCTGTTCGCGGATCTCGTCGACCGATGTTTGAAGATGCTCCGCGATCAAATCGTCCCGTCTCGCAAGGATCCGATCCCGAACCTGTTGGACGTCCTTTCTGCCGGGAACGGCCTCGATGACGAGATCGCATTCGGTGTCGAACCCCATTGAACGATTGTTGAAGTTGGACGAACCAACACGCAGCAACCTGTCGTCAACGATCGTTATCTTCGCATGGACATAGATCGGCGCACCTTCGCTGGTGACTGGCGTGTAGATCCGGAAGCGGTCATGAGCGTCGGCATCACTGATCAGCTTCAGCAGCCGGTAACGCGCCGAGTCCATCGCCATGGGCTCCAGATAACCATCAGCCGTTTCCGGGTTCACCACAATGATCTCTGGACCGTCTTTCTCCCTCAGCCGAGCTCCCATCGCCTCGGCGATCCGACGAGAAGCGAAGTACTGGCTTTCGCAGTAGATGACGCGATTTGCCGAGGCTATCGCATCGAGGTAGAGCTGCTCGATTTCCCGAGCTTCCTCCCGATCACCATATTCGGGGATCGTCCGCGCTATGCCGACATGAATCCCGCGAAAATCGGCTTCGATCGATCCAGGCCATATAGCTGGACAGTCCTTCGGCGGCGCGAGCTCCTCTCCGCTCGCCCAGCGCCAGCGAGCGCGGGAAAGTTCGCCCAGCGCTCTTGCCACATCGCCGTCGACCATCGTCGCCGCATCGTGCCAGGGCCCATATCGCCGCCCGGTAGGACGCCGCCGACGCGGGTCCTTGTCCTTGTGCTCGCGCGTATCCCAGCGGTCAGCTGTCATGTCGATACCGCCGCAGAACGCCAGAACGTCGTCGACGACGACGATCTTCTGATGATGGGCGGCTGCCTTCGGATGCGCTCCGTCGAGCTTGAAATGGATACGCCCGCTGGTCAGCCAGTTCAGAACCGCCAGCGGCGTTGTCCCCCGGCCCAGCGCCTGTATCGCTCCAACGTCCCATTTGAGGACATACACCTTTACGTCAGGGCGCTTTTTGTCGATCCACCGCAGGAAGGGTCCAAGCTTGTTGGGGCCGTCGAGCGTCTTCCCTTCGGGCTCGAACTTGATGCGTGTGTCGAAATCCCAGCCGATGAGGTAGACCGAGTGCGTCGCCCCTAGGATGGCTGCCTTGACGGCCTTGAAGTAGTCGTCCGCATCTACGATGAGTGCCAGGCGGTCCGCGTGCTCGATGCGCCAGCAATTTCGGCCCGGCTGCAATATCTCATCACTTTGCGACATCGCCTTAGGTTAGAGCGTGTGAGGCTGCGGTCAAGAGAATCGGTGCAGGTGCATGCAAGACGCCAGGGTCATCATGCCAGCGCCGAAGAAGGCTCGCGGATGGCTAAGGGGCACCTCAAACGCATCGCCAGCGTGGATTGCCGAGCGGGCCCGGTCGGCCTCTTGGGTTGAGGGTCCACCGGCTCTTTTGGCCGATGGCCTGGATCGAACAAAACAGGAACAAATCTCTTGCGTGGTGATTGGACACGTGCCAGTCTGCGGCAACTCGTACCCGCCCCTGCTCACCAGACGCCGTGCGCGCTACCGCGCCGAAGGGAGATCCCATGACCGAAATCCGCCTCCGGCTGTCCTGGCAGGCCACATGGCCTGGCCGCGAGAATGACTTTGTCTCTCACGCGCCGAGCTATGAAGGTGTGATAGGGCGCATCTGTCAGAAGACGGGGGGCACGGAGATCGAGTGGGCGTGGTTTTTCCATGCCCGGGGGCCTGAAATCTCCTCCCCCGACGGCATCATGAAGGGAAGCGAGCCGACGCCGCGGCTGGCGGCCAAGCGGGTCGAGGACGCCTGGCACGCGGCGATCAAGGGGACGTCGCGCGACTTCATGCCGGTACCGGTGCATGCCCATGCTGCGGCTACGCAGGGAGCCAATCGGTGAGCGCGCCCAGAGCGGGCGCCTCCCTTGTGCCGCAAAACGCTGCATGCGGTCCAAGCGCAGATCACCGAGCTTTGCTTTCGTCGCCGGCGCTCAGTGCGGCTGCCCGCAACACACGACATGCCGGTGCGGTCCACTGACCGATAGCGTTCGTCGCCGGGCCCAGCCCCCTTGCCTGCCCCCTCCTTATGCGCAACGATGTGAAGGTCATGCCAGCCCCAGCGGCAGCATGACCGCCGGACGGGGACGCGGTTCCGCTCGTCCATCTTGATCGACGGAGGCAGGGCATGAGCAATGGGGCTGTGAACCTGATCGTTCTGGTGGGGATGGTCCTGATCATCGCGTCCGTGATCGCGGTGTTCTACATGGCCGCAAGCAGCCGCGGCAACGGCCGAAAGGTTCTGCCGACGGCGAAGCAGCGCAAGCGGTTCAACCGCAAGGTCCATCCGAAAGCCGGCAACCTCTTACCCTAGCCGCGCTCCGACACGGCGGGTTCCTCAGCGACCACGTTCGGCCCGCCCGAGGCCTCGTGGCGCTGGGTGCTCTGGCGCACCATCAGCGCAAAGCCCTGGTCGATCACCGCGGGGTCCGGCCGTCGCCCCCCGATGGCCGCCGCGATCATGCGGACCGCCTGCGCGCCCATCTCGTAGCGGTGGGTCCGGACCGACGTGATGGAGGGCACGCTGACGGAGACCACGTCAAGATCGTTGAAACCGACGATGCCGACCTGGTTCGGCACCCGGATACCCCGGCGCTGGCACTCGAACAGGGCGCCGAGCGCCACGTCGTCATTGTTGCAGAAGACGGCATCCACATCGGGCGCGATGGCGAGAAGATCCGCCATGAGGCGGCCGCCCAGGCTTGCCGACGAGGCTTGCGGCGTCGTCACGATCAGCGCGGGATCGTCGAGACCGGCCGAGGCCAGCACGTCGCGGTAACCGGCCAGGCGCCGCTGCGCGCGCGGATCCATGCGCGCGCCGAGAAAGCCGATGCGGCGATAGCCCTGCTCGATCAGATGACGCACCGCGCACCGCCCCGCCTCGGTCTGGTCGCAGCCGATCATCATGTCGATCGGGTCCGCATTGACCTCGAGCACCTGAACGACGGGGCAGCCCATCTCTTCGATGATGCGCCGTGCCTCGGGCGACTGGTCGATGCCGGTGACCACCATGCCGGCCGGGCGCTGGGTCGCAAACAGCCGCAAAAGTTCGACCTCCCGCTGCAGGCGGTAGCGCGTGTTGGCGAATTGCGGCTGCAGCGCCTCGCCTTCCGTCGCATCCATTACGCCGGCCATGAAGTCGGCGAAGATCTGGTTGGTCACCGAGGGAATGATCACCCCCAGCACCCGCGAACGGGCGGACGCCAGCGCCTGCGCGGCGGGGTTGGGCACATAACCCAAGGTCTGCACGGCCGCCTCGACGCGGGCCCGCGCGGCGGATGAAACGATCTCGGGCGTGCGCAGGGCGCGGGACGCGGTGATTGCGCTAACACCCGCTTCCCGCGCCACATCCTTCAGCGTAAGCGACTGTTTCTGTTCGACTCTGCTTGTCATTCAAAGGCCCAATGGAAGTGGACTTTTTCTTTTCAGGTTGACAATGATTTACGCTGTCATCTAATTCAAGACAAGAGGAGAATGGCCGCGCTGGCGTGGCAGTCGAAGGCTTCGGGGAGGAATCTTGCGCAGAATCGCCCAGATCGAGATGGCGTTGGTGCGGGCCACCGAAGTGGTGCTGGTGGCGTTGCTGGCCGGCATGGCGGCGATGGTGTTCACCAATGTGGTGCTGCGCTACGGCTTCAACAGCGGCATCAATTTCTCCGAGGAGATGTCGCGCTATTTCTTCGTCTGGCTGACCTTCATCGGCGCGGTGCTCGCCTTTCGCGAGCATGGCCATATCGGGGTCGAGACCTTCGTGCGGATGCTTGGTCCGCGCGGCCGCGTGGCCTGCCTGGCGCTGTCCAACGCGATCATCCTGCTCTGCGCCGTCGTCCTGTTCTGGGGCACCTGGATGCAGCACGGCATCAACGCCTCGATGAGCGCGGCGGTGGTCGGCCTCTCTATGGTCTGGGTCTACGGCGTCACCTATTTCACCGGTGCGGCCATCGCGCTGATCGCGCTTCTTCGCCTCCTGCGCGCCCTCACCGGCCGGGTCACCGACCTCGACATGGCCCAGTTCACCGGCGAGTACGACCTGCCGCCTCCCGTGGACGAGCCCGGGGAGAACCGGCGATGATCCTCGGCGTCTTCCTCGGCACCCTGTTCGCCACGCTGGCGGTGGGGGTTCCGGTCGCCTTCGCGCTGATGTTCTGCGGCGTCGTGCTGATGACCTGGATGGGCATCTTCAACCCGCAGATCATCAGCCAGCAGATGGTGACGGGCGCCAACACCTTCACGCTTCTGGCCATCCCGTTCTTCCTCCTGGCCGGCGAACTGATGAATGCCGGTGGCCTGTCGAAACGCATCGTCGAATTCGCGGTCACCTGCGTCGGCCACATCCGCGGCGGGCTGGGCATCGTCGCGATCATGGCGGCCGTCATCATGGCCTCCCTGTCGGGTTCGGCGGCGGCCGATTCGGCCGCACTGGCCGCCATCCTCATCCCGATGATGCGCCAGGCCGGCTACAACGTGCCGCGCGCCGCCGGCCTGATGGCTGCCGGCGGCGTGATCGCCCCGGTGATCCCGCCCTCCATCGCCTTCATCATCTTCGGTGTCGCGGCCAACGTGTCGATCACCGGCCTGTTCATGGGCGGCATCGTGCCCGGCCTGATCATGGCGCTGTCGCTGATCGCCGCCTGGATGATCGTCTCGCGCCGCGAAAACGTCGCGCCGCTGCCGCGCCGCTCTGGCCGCGAAAGGCTGGTGGCCGGGGGCCGCGCAGCCTGGGCCCTGGTGATGCCGGTGATCATCCTCGGCGGCATCCGCTTCGGCATCTTCACGCCGACGGAAGCGGCCGTCATCGCCGCCGTCTATGCGCTGTTCGTCGGCATGTTCATCTACCGCGAGCTCAAACCATCCCAGCTCTACAATGTCTTCCTGAACGCCGCCAAGACGACCTCCGTCGTCCTGTTCCTGGTGTCGGCGGCGCTGGTGACCTCGTGGCTGATCACGCGGGCCAACATTCCCAACGAGATCACCCGTTTCCTGGAGCCGGTGATCGACAATCCCAAGCTGCTGATGCTGGTCATCGTGCTCCTGGTGCTGGTGGTGGGTACGGTTCTCGACCTGGCGCCCACCATTCTGATCCTGTCGCCCGTGCTGATGCCGGTGATCCGGGCGGCTGGTATCGACCCGATCTATTTCGGCGTCATTTTTGTCATGACCACCTGCATCGGCCTGCTGACCCCGCCGGTGGGTGTCGTCTTGAACGTGGTCAGCGGCGTGGCGCGCGTGCCGCTCGGCAAGGTGATCGGAGGGGTCTGGCCCTTCCTTGCCGCCCAGGTCGCCGTGCTCCTGCTGCTGATCGCGTTCCCCGAACTTGTTCTCACGCCGCTCGCGTGGCTGCGCTGAGAGGAAGACCCAGAATACGACTGAAAAACCTAGGGAGGAAAGACCAATGAGGACATATCTGGCACTGACAGCAACGACCGCGCTCGCCGCGCTGTTCGCCTTGCCGGCGGCCGCCGAGATTTCCAGCCGCACCATCACCATCTCCAACGGCGTCGCCGAGACCCATCCGGTCGGCAACGGCGTCGCCGCGATGGAAGAGTGCATCACCGAGCGCACCGATGGCGCGTGGGAACTGAACGCCTTCTGGTCGTCCGCACTCGGCGACGATCTGACCGCTACCCAGGCGCTGCGCTCCGGCACGCAGGAGATGGTGATCTCTTCCTCCTCGCCGCTGGTCGGCATCGAGCCCGCGCTGGGCGTCTTCGACCTGCCGTTCCTGTTCAACGACTCGGCGGAAGCCGACGCCGTGCTTGATGGCGAATTCGGCGACTTCATCGCGGAGAAGATGGAAGAATCCGGCCTCGTGAACCTTGCCTACTGGGAGAACGGTTTCCGCAACCTGACCAACTCGGTGCGCCCCGTCACCTCGCTGGAGGATTTTCAGGGCATGCGCGTCAGGGTGATGCAGAACAACATCTTCCTCGATACCTTCCAGACGCTGGGTGCCAATGCCACGCCGATGGCCTTCGGCGAGGTGTTCACCGCGCTTGAGACCAAGGCCATCGACGCGCAGGAAAACCCCTACGTGACCATCGACACGTCGCAGTTCTACGAGGTGCAGGATTACCTGTCGGCGACCCAGCACGCCTACACGCCGTTCATGGTGCTGTTTTCCAAGTCGATCTACGACACCTATTCGGAAGAGGAACAGCAGATCCTGCAGGAATGCGCCGTCGTCGGTCGTGACGTGCAGCGCTCCGTCAGCCGCGAGCTGTCGGACCAGTCGCTGGCCAAGGTCCAGGAAGCGGGCATGGCCTTCAACGAGATCGACGGTGACCAGATGACCCTTATCCGTGAAGAAGTCGCCGGCGTCTACGACCGCCATGCCGAGACCATCGGCGCCGACGTCATAGAGCGCATGCAAGCCGAACTGGCCCGCATCCGCGGCGAATAGCAAACAGCAACTACCGGGGCGCCACGCGCGCCCCGGCCACTCCTTGTTCATTTCCTCCCTTCGGACATCATCGGCAATGCAAACGGACGCGTCCGCGCAACAGCCTCTTCTCAGCGCGCCGCGGATAGGCATCCTGCTGATGCTCGCGGGCATGGCCCTCTTCTCGCTCAACGACGCCCTGGGAAAATGGCTGGTCGCCAGCTACGGCGTCGGCCAGGTGCTGTTGATCCGAAGCCTGGCGGCGCTGATCATCCTCGCGCCCTTCCTCTGGATGTTCGGGCCGGCGCGGCTGTTCCGGCTGGAGCGGCCGAAGGTGCAGGCGCTGCGCGTGATGTTCTCGACGGCGGAGGTCTTCTGCTTCTATGCCGCGGTGCGCGAACTGCCGCTGGCCGACGTGATGACCTACTGGCTGGCCGCACCGATCTATGTCGCGGCCCTGTCCCCCTTCCTGCTCGGCGAGCGCGTCGGCGTCATTCGCTGGACGGCGATCACCGTCGGCTTCATCGGCGTGCTCGTGGCGCTGACGCCGTCGGGCGAGGTGTCGCTCTTTGCCACGGCGACGGCAATCATCGGCTCACTGTGTTTTGCCCTGATCGTGCTGACCGGGCGAACGTTGCGGGGCACGCCCGACACGGCGCTGGTGTTCTGGCAGCTGGTCGGCGCGGGCGCGGCCGGCCTCGTGCTTGCGCCGTTCGAATGGGCACCGCCCAGCGGCCCGGACTGGATGCTGCTCGCCCTTCTTGGCGGCGTCTCCATGGGCGCGCATCTGTGCGTCAACCGCGCCCTGAAACTCGCCGACGCGTCACTCGTCGCACCCTTGCAATACACGCTGCTGCCCTGGGCGATCGTGCTCGGCTGGCTGTTCTTTGCCGACCTTCCGAACACGCTGATGCTGGTCGGCGGTGCCATCATCATCGGCGCGGGGCTGTTGCTGCTGGTACGCGAGCGGCGTGCGGCCCGGGCCAGTTGAGGCCCGCGCATGCGACCACAGGAGACCGCGATGATCCCGCTTCCCTCCCAAGGCCTGTTCGTCGGTCGTGCCTGGCGCGCCGGCATCGGTCCGGCGCTCGTCACGCTTCGCGACGGACGCCTGTTCGACATCACCACCAAAGACGCGCCCACCATGCGCGACCTGCTGGAACGCGACGACATTGCCAACTTCGTCAACGCCATCCCCGGCCAGGACATCGGCTCGCTGGACGAGATCGCGGCGGCGAGCCGCGATGCCCCAGCCGACGGCACCCGCCTGCTGACGCCCTGCGACCTTCAGGCCGTCAAGGCCTGCGGCGTCACCTTCGCCCGGTCCATGCTGGAGCGTGTCATCGAGGAGCGCGCCGGCGGCGACGCCGCCCGCGCCGAGGAGATTCGTGCCCGCGTCACGGCCGCGGTGGGCGACAGCCTGCGCGACCTCGTCCCCGGCTCGCCGGAGGCGGCCCAGGTCAAGAGCCTCCTGCAACAGGAAGGGCTGTGGAGCCAGTATCTCGAGGTCGGCATCGGCCCCGATGCGGAGGTCTTCACAAAGGCCCAGCCCATGAGCGCAGTCGGCTGGGGTGCCCAGATCGGGCTGCACCCGGTCTCCAGCTGGAACAATCCCGAGCCGGAAGTTGTGCTGGCCATCGACAGCACCGGTCGCATCGTCGGCGCCACGCTTGGCAACGATGTCAATCTGCGCGACGTCGAGGGACGGTCCGCCCTGCTTCTGGGCAAGGCCAAGGACAACAACGCATCGGCCAGCATCGGCCCCTTTATCCGCCTGTTCGACGCGGATTTCACGCTCGACACGGTGCGCCGCCTGGAACTCACGCTGAGGGTCGAAGGGGAGGACGGGTTCGTGCTCGACGGCCGCTCCTCCATGGCGGAGATCAGCCGCGATCCCGCCGATCTGGTGGCCCAGGCGCGCGGCCGCCACCACCAGTACCCGGACGGTTTCATGCTCTATCTGGGAACGCTGTTTGCACCGGTGAAAGACCGCGACAAGCCCGGCCAGGGATTTACCCATCATCTGGGCGACGTGGTGACCATCGCCGCGCCCGAACTGGGCGAACTGGTCAACACGGTGCGGCTGTCGACCGAGGCGCCCGAATGGACCTTCGGTACCGCTGCCCTGATGCGCAACCTGGCAGGCCGCGGCCTTCTGGCCTGAAGGCCGCCTGAGGCCCGCATGGCGCGGGCTTCAGGCCAGCAGGTCGTCGTCCAGCAGCGCGTCGGCAAAACCCTGGAACGCGACGGGGCGCAGGAAGCGCCGGATCGCCATCGTGCCGACCGAGGTGGAGGCTGCGCTGGTGCTGGCCGGGTACGGTCCGCCATGCATCATGGCGTCGACCACCTCGACGCCGGTCGGGAACCCGTTGGCCAGCAAGCGGCCGGCCTTGCGTTCGAGCACCGGCATGAGGCGACGCGCCAGATCGGCATCGTCGGGATCCATCTGCAGCGTCGCCGTCAGTTGCCCGTGCATGCGGGTAGCGATCGCCACCATCTCGTCGTCCGACCGCGCGGTGACGATGATGCCCATCGGGCCGAACACTTCTTCGCCGAGTTCCAGATTTGAGGCGAAGGTTTCGCCATCGGTCGCAAACAGCGCCGGCATTGCTTCCCGCCCCTCGGCGTTGCCAGACAGGACAGTCCGCACGGCATTGCTGGCCGCCACGCGCGCCACGCCATCGCGATAGGCGCCGGCGATACCCCTGGTGAGCATCGGCTGGGGCCCGGCGGCGCTGAGCGCTTCGCGCGCGGCTGTCTCGAAACGTTCTGCCGCAGCACCTGCCGGCATCACCACGACGCCCGGGTTGGTGCAGAACTGGCCGACCCCCATGGTCAGCGAGCCGGCCCAGTCGCGGCCGATACCGGCCGCGCGCGCGTCCGCTGCCCGCGGCAGCACGAAGACCGGATTGACCGAACCGAGCTCGCCATAGAACGGGATCGGCTCCTCGCGGGCGACCGCGATGTCGAACAATGCCCGCCCGCCGCGCAACGAGCCGGTAAAGCCGATGGCCTTGATCAGAGGATGCTTCACCAGCGCCTCGCCGGCCGCGTTGGTGTTCGACTGGATCAGCGAGAAGACGCCCGCATGCTGGCCTGTCGCCTTGATCGCTTCCAGGATGGCTTCGGCGACGATCTCGGCGGTGCCGGGATGGGCGGGATGGCCCTTGACCACCACCGGGCAGCCGGCAGCCAGCGCCGACGCCGTGTCGCCGCCCGCCGTCGAGAAGGCGAGCGGGAAGTTCGATGCGCCAAACACGCCGACCGGGCCGATGGGCCGCTGCACCAGCCGGATGTCCGGCCGCGGCGCGGGCTTGCGGTCCGGCAGTGCGGCGTCACGGCGCCGGTCGAGATAGGCGCCATCGCGGATGTGGCTGGCGAACAGACGCAACTGGCCCGTGGTACGCCCGCGCTCGCCCTCAAGCCGTGCCGCGGGAAGTCCCGTCTCGCGCGTGCCAATATCGGTGATGGCCGGACCCCGCGCCTCGATGGCGTCGGCGATCGCCTCCAGGAACGCCGCGCGCTCGTCGCGCCGCGACCAGCCATAGCTCGCAAAAGCAGCCTCGGCCGCCTGGCAGGCGCGGTCGATCTCCGCCGCTCCGCCGACGGCAAAGGCGGAGGCCTCGCCCGACACCGGATCGGACAGGAACGTCTCCGTGCCATCGACCCATTCGCCCGCGATCAGGTGGCGGCCATGCGGCTGGTATGTCTCGGTCACTGCAATGCTCCAATATCCGTTGCTAGTCCTCGAAGGGCTCGACGACAATGCGCCGGCCCAGCATGAAGGCATCGGCCACATGGGTGAGCGGCGAAAGATCGACATCGATCTCGGCTTTTTCGATCAACGCGGCGAAGCGGGCGTAGATGCCTTCATATTCCCGGTCCCGATCCTCAAGCACGGCGGCGCCGTCGATGGCCAGTTCCGCCCCGCCCTGCGAGAGCACGAGCCGGCCTTGCTGTGTCTCGATTTCGATCGTCCAGGTCTGCGGACCGGTCTGGCGCCAGTCGAACACAGCATGCACGTCCGCACCGCCACCTTCGGTCATGCGGAGATCGGCGGCGATGGGCGCGTCGCGCCCCTCCGGGAATTCGAGGCTTGCGGACGTCACGTGGACTCGCCTGGGCAGGATCTCCGTCAGGATCGACAGGGCGTTGATGCCGGGATCGAAGATACCGAGCCCACCCGCCTGCCAGATCCAGGCCTGTCCGGGATGCCAGCGCCGCACATCCTCCTTCCAGACGATATCGACCTTGAGTATCTCCTTGCCGGCCAGCCAGTCGCGCGCCGGCCTGACGCCTGCTGCAAAGCGCGAATGCCAGGTGGCGAAAAGCGCCACGTGCCTGCCGGCGGCAAGCGTCTTCAGCGCCTCGACCTCGGCCAGCGTCGCCCCCGGCGGTTTTTCGAGGAGCACGTGACGGCCGGCAAGAAGCGCGGCGCGGGCGGCCGCATAACGGAATTGCGGGGGCATGCATAGCGCGACGGCGCCGACATCGGGCCGGGCGGCAAGCAGCGCCTCCAGCGTGGCGTGGTTCTCGATACCGTCGAGGCCGCCACTGGCGCTGACCGTCGCGGCGAGGCTGAAGGCGGAGTTGGCCGCGATCGAGGGAACGTGCTGGTCGCGCGCGATCTTGCCGACCCCGACAATGGCGATCTCAGTGGCTGTCACGGGGAACCTCGTTGCCGCGCCGGCCTTTCAGGAAATCGAAATCGGCGCCCGTGTCGGCCCCTTCGACATGGGTGAAGAACAGCCGCGCATAACCGCTGTCCGGCGCCGCGACGGCCGGACGCCAGGCGGCGAGCCGAGCCGCAATCTCGTCCTCGGCCACGTCGAGATGCAGCCGGCGCGCAGCCACGTCGACCTCGATCATGTCGCCCGTGCGCACGATGGCCAGCGGGCCGCCGATGGCCGCTTCCGGCGAGGTGTGCAGGATGACCGTGCCATAGGCCGTGCCCGACATGCGCGCATCCGAGATGCGGATCATGTCGGTGATGCCCTTTTTCAGCACCTTCGGCGGCAGGCCCATATTGCCGACCTCGGCCATGCCGGGATAGCCGCGCGGGCCGCAATTCTTGAGCACCATGATGCAGGTCTCATCGATGTCGAGCGCGTCGTCGCCGATCTTCGCCTTGTAGTCGTCGATGTCCTCGAAGACCACGGCGCGGCCGCGGTGCTGCATGAGATGGGGGCTCGCCGCCGAAGGCTTCAGGATCGCGCCGGCGGGCGCCAGATTGCCCTTCAGGACGGCGATGCCGCCCTGCGCCGTCAGCGCCTTGTCGACCGGGCGGATGACGTCCTCGTTCCAGTTGCGGGCGCCTTCGACGTCGCTCCAGACCCCCTGCCCCGAGACGGTTAGCGCCTGCTTGTGCAGCAGGCCCGCCTCGCCCAGCATGCGCTGCACGACCGGCAGCCCGCCGGCATAGAAGAATTCCTCCATCAGGTACTTGCCCGACGGCATGAGATTGACCAGCGTCGGCACATCGCGGCCGAGCCGGTCCCAATCCTCGAGCGTCAGGTCGATGCCCACCCGCCCGGCGATCGCAAGCAAATGGATGACCGCATTGGTCGAGCCGCCGATGGCGCCATTGACCCGGATGGCGTTCTCGAAGGCTTCGCGCGTCAGGATGTCGGAGGGCTTCAGATCGTCCTTGACCATGTCGACGATGCGCCGGCCGGTCAGATGCGCCATGACGCGGCGGCGGCTGTCGACGGCGGGGATCGCCGCGTTGCCCGACAGCGCCATGCCCAGCGCCTCGGTCATCGAGGCCATGGACGAGGCGGTGCCCATGGTGTTGCAGGAGCCGGGCGACCGGCTCATCGCCTGCTCGGCGTCGAGGAAATCCTCGCTCGTCATGGCGCCGGCCTTGATCGCTTCGCTCATCTGCCAGAGGGCGGTGCCGGAGCCGACCCGCTCGCCGCGGAACCAGCCATTGAGCATCGGCCCGCCGGAGACGGCGATGGCCGGGATATCGACGCTGGCCGCCCCCATCAGCAGCGCCGGCGTGGTCTTGTCGCAGCCGACCAGGAGCACGACGCCATCGAGCGGATTGGCGCGCAGCGCCTCCTCGACATCCATGGCGGCGAGGTTGCGGTACATCATGGCGGTGGGGCGCAGCGCGCTCTCGCCCGTCGAGAAGACCGGGAACTCGACCGGCAGGCCGCCGGCCTCGTAGATGCCATGCTTCACGCGCTGGGCGAGATCGCGCAGGTGCGCGTTGCAGGGCGTCAGCTCCGACCAGGTGTTGCAGATGCCGATCACCGGCCGGCCGTCGAAGAGATCGGCCGGCAGTCCCTGGTTCTTCATCCAGGAGCGGTGGTAGATGTGGTCGCGCGAGGTCCCGCCGAACCATTCGGCGGAGCGCAGCTTGCGGGGCCATTCAGCCTTGCGGAATGTCATGACTGCTCCCGGCTCTCACAGGGCATGAACGGCGAAGGCGGCATCGCCGCCCGACGAGGCGTCGATGGCCAGCCGGTTGCGCAACGGCAGGCCGAAGCCCGGCGCCTCGATCTCGAACTCGTCGCCCGGCCGCGTCGCGATGCCGTCGGCAAAGGACAGCGTCGCGGTGCCGAACATATGCACATGCACGTCTCCCGGCTGCCGGAACAGCCCGTATTTGAAGTGGTGATGCTCGAGATTGGCGATGCTGTGCGACATGTTCTCTTCGCCCGACAGGAACGGTTTTTCGAAGATCACCTCGCCGTCTCTGCGGATCCGCGACATGCCGCGAATGTCGGCCGGAAGCGGCCCGATGCGGATCTCGGGGCCGAATGAGGCCGGCCGCAGTTTCGAGTGGGCGAGATAGAGGTAGTTCTGGCGCTCCATCACGTGATCGGAAAACTCGTTGGCGAGCGCAAAGCCGATGCGGAAGGGCGTGCCGTCTTGGCCCACCACGTAGATGCCGGCGATCTCCGGCTCCTCGCCAGCATCCTCGGCGAAACCGGGCGACAGGAGCTCGCCGCCGGGTGCCGACAGCATGGCGCCGTTGCCCTTGTAGAACCATTCCGGCTGCACGCCGGGGTGGCCGTTGGCAGGCTTGCCGCGCTCCAGCCCCATGCGGAACATCTTCATGGAATCGGTGAGGCTCTCCTCCTCGGCCTGGCTGGTCTTGCGGTGCATCGCATCGCGGGTGGAAGCGGAGCCGAGATGCGTCAGGCCGGTTCCCGTCAGGTGCAGATGGGCGGGATCGGGATGGTGGATCGGCGACAGCAGGCGCCCCTCCTCATAGGCCGCGTCGAGATCGACCGCGCGGCCGAAGCCCAGGCTTTCGATCCGGGCGGCGAGACCCGTGCCGGCCGCGGCGCATTCCATCGCCAGGCCGTAGACGCTGGCTGCACCCCTGACCTCATAGGCCTCCGTGCCTTCGCGGGCGACGACGGCGAGCGACCCGTCCGCGCGCTTGATCTGTGACAAAAGCATGATCGTTCCTCAGGTCTTGTTCTTGTTGTAGACGTCGAAGACCACGGCTGCGAGCAGCACCAGTCCCTTGATCATCTGTTGCCAGTCGATGCCGATGCCCATGATCGACATGCCGTTGTTCATCACGCCCATGATGAAGGCGCCGACCACCGCGCCGACCACCGTGCCGACACCGCCGGCCATCGAGGCGCCGCCTATGAAGACGGCCGCGATGACGTCGAGCTCAAAAGTCTCGCCGGCCTTGGGCGTCGCCATGTTGAGCCGCGCGGCGAAGACGAGGCCCGCCAGCGCCGCCAGCATGCCCATGTTGGCGAAGGTCAGGAAGGTCAGCCGCTCGGCGTTGATGCCGGAGAGCTTTGCCGCGTTCTTGTTGCCGCCGACCGCATAGATGCGGCGCCCGATCGTGGTGTTCCTGGTCACGAAGCTGTAGCCGGCGATCAGCACGGCCATGACGATGAAGACGTTGGGCAGCCCGCGGGACGTCGCCATCAGATAGGTCAGGTAGACGATGGCGGCAGACACGATGACGTTGCGCCCGATGAAGAAGGCGAAGGGTTCTTCGGGCGTGCCGAACTTCGTCTCCTTCTGGCGCGAACGCACGCTGATGTAGACCAGGATGCCGGCGGTCATCAGCCCGAGAAGCATCGACGTCAGGTGGAACCCGTCAAAGCCGGTGACATCGGGGATGAAGCCGGAGGCGATGGCGCGGAACTCGTCGGGAAACGGGCCGACCGACTGCCCCTTGAGGAGCACCATCATCATGCCCTTGAAGACCAGCATGCCGGCCAGCGTCACGATGAAGGAGGGAATGCGCCAATAGGCGATCCAGTAGCCCTGGGCCGCACCGATGGCCGCCCCGACCACCAGGCAGATCAGCGCGGCGATCGGATAGGGTATGCCCCATTGCACGATCAGCACCGCCGACAGCGCACCGATGAACCCCATCACCGACCCGACCGACAGGTCGATATGCCCACAGACGATGACCATCAGCATGCCGACGGCCATGATCACGATGTAGGAGTTCTGCAACACCAGATTGGTCAGGTTGGTGGGGCGCAGCAGAATGCCGTCCGTCGAAATGGTGAAGAACAGCATGATCGCGATCAGCGCGAAGAGGATGCCGTATTCGCGGATGTGGGTGCGCAGATAGGCCATCGCAGGGACTTGCGCGTGCTGGGTGCGGGATTCGGTAATGTCAGCCATGTTGCAGGTCCAGTTTCTTCTGCCGCTCGGGATTGGCATGCCGGGTCACCGAGTGGCCGGTGCGCACGATCATGCCCATGATGCGTTCCTGCGAGGCCTCGGCCGCGGCGAGTTCGCCGACGAAGCGGCCCTCGTTCATCACGTAGATGCGGTCCGACATGCCGAGCAGTTCCGGCATCTCGGACGAGATCATGACGACCGCCTTGCCGGCCGCGGCGAGCTCGTTGATTATCGTGTAGATCTCGTATTTGGCGCCGACATCGATGCCCCGCGTGGGCTCGTCGAGGATCAGTATGTCGGGTTCGGCGTAGAGCCATTTGCTCAGCACGACCTTCTGCTGGTTGCCGCCCGACAGATTGACCGTCTTCTGGTCGATGCCCGACGACTTGATCGACATGCGTGTGCGGTAGCTCTGCGCGACCTCGCGCTCGCGGCGGCTGTCGACGACAAGGCCGTTGGCGACGCCCTTGAGGTTGGCCAGCGGGATGTTCTGGCGAATGTCGTTGATGAGCACCAGGCCGTAGGTCTTGCGGTCCTCGGTGGCGTAACACAGCCCGGCGCGGATGGCCTTGGGCACGCTGGACACGTCGACAGGCCTGCCGCGGATCAGCACCTCGCCGCTGATGCGGCTGCCATAGGAGCGGCCGAAGATGCTCATGGCGAGTTCGGTGCGGCCCGCCCCCATCAGCCCGGCAATGCCGACGATCTCGCCTGCCCGCACCGAAAAACTCACATCGTCGACGACCTTGCGCCCGTCATGGATGGGGTGAAAGGCCGTCCAATTTCGAAGATCGAGCAGCGTCTCGCCGATCATGACGTCGCGCGGCGGGAACTGGTCCTTGAGCGCCCGTCCCACCATGTCGCGCACGATGTCGTCCTCGCTGATCGCCGACTCATGGCAATCAAGCGTCGACACGGTCGCGCCGTCGCGCAGGACCGTGATGCGGTCGGCGACCTTGGTGATCTCGTTCAGCTTGTGCGAGATCAGGATCGAGGAGACGCCCTTGCCCTTGAGCTCGACCAGGAGGCTGAGCAGGCTCTGGCTGTCCTGTTCGTTCAGGCTCGAGGTCGGCTCGTCCAGGATGAGCAGCTTCACCTCCTTGGACAGCGCCTTGGCGATCTCGACAAGCTGCTGCTTGCCCAGCCCCAGATGGGTGACCTTGGTCCTCGGGTTCTCGTCGAGCGCCACCCGATCGAGCAGATCCTGCGTGCGCCGGTAGGTCTGCGACCAGTCCATGACGCCGCGCCTGGCGCACTCATTGCCGAGAAAGATGTTTTCGGCGATCGACAGAAGCGGGATCAGCGCCAATTCCTGATGGATGATCACGATGCCGCAGCGCTCGCTGTCGGCGATCGAATAGAACCGGCGTTCCTCGCCTTCGAAGAAGATCTGGCCGTCATAGTCGCCATGCGGATAGACGCCGCTCAGAACCTTCATGAGCGTCGACTTGCCGGCGCCGTTTTCGCCGACCAGCGCGTGGATCTCGCCCTGCCGAACGGTAATGTTGACGTTGTCCAGCGCATTGACGCCGGGAAACATCTTGGTGATGCCCTTCATTTCGAGAATGACGGTCATTGCGACGCAATTCCGATTTCTGCCTGAGCTGTCCTGGAGACACGGCGACGCGGTCGAGCCGCCGTGTCCCTCACGTCCGTGCCTGTGTCAGTCGACGATCTGCTCGCGGGTGTAATAACCCGAGCCGACGAGGACCTCTTCCCAGTTCTCGGCGGTCACGAGGACGGGTTCGAGCAGGTAGGACGGAACCACCTTGACGCCGTTGTCATAGGTCTCCGTGTCGTTGATCTCCGGCTCGCCGCCTTCGAGCAGCGCCTGCACCATGCCCACGGTGACGCGGGCAAGCTCGCGGGTGTCCTTGAAGATGGTCGAGTACTGGTCGCCGCCAAGGATCGCCTTGACCGAGGGGATTTCGGCATCCTGGCCGGAGATGATCGGCATCGGCAGGTCTTCGTTGCCATAACCGACGCCGCGCAGCGAGGAGATGATGCCGATGGACAGGCCATCATAGGGCGACAGCACCGCGTCGACACGGGCGTCGCTGTAATAGGCCGACAGGAGGTTGTCCATGCGGGCCTGCGCCACGGAGCCGTCCCAGCGCAGCGTGCCGACCGTGTCCATGCCGGTCTGGCCGGACTGGATGACCAGTGTGCCGTCGTCGATATGGGGCTGCAGCACGCTCATTGCGCCGTCGTAGAAGAAGTAGGCGTTGTTGTCGTCGGGCGAGCCGCCGAAGACCTCAAGGTTGAACGGCCCCTCGTTGTTCTCGATGTCGAGCCCGTCGAGCAGCGACTGGCCCTGCTGCACCCCGACCTGGAAATTGTCGAAGGTGGCATAATAGTCGACATGCTCCGAGCCGCGGATGAGCCGGTCATAGGCGATCACCGGGATGCCCTCGGCAGCGGCTGTCTCCAGTGCGCTGGTCAGCGTGGTGCCGTCGATCGAGGCTATGACCAGTGCGTCGACGCCGCGCACGATCATGTTCTCGATCTGCGCCAGCTGGTTGGGAATGTCGTCTTCGGCATATTGCAGGTCGGTCGTGTAGCCGGCGGCCTCGAACTGCTCCACCATGGAATTGCCGTCTGAGATCCAGCGCGCGGAGGACTGGGTCGGCATCGCGATGCCGACATATCCACCGTCCTGGGCGAGAACCGGCGTCGCCATGAGGGTCGCCGTCATTGTCGTTGCCGCCAGCGCGGCCGTGAAGAAGCGCATCCTGATTTCCTCCCAAGGTGCTCTCAACAACCTCGCCATGGCCATGCAGGCACGGCGAGCCTCCTCCCGGTCCTCACCGGGACCAGAACGCTACCCAGAGGCGATATGCATGGTCAAATTCCGAAACTAGGCAATGATATGCAGTTCTGGCATATTGGTTTTCATGCCCGATACGCTTTCCCGAGACGATCAAACGGGCCAGTCCCGCGACCGCCTGATAAGGCGCGGCCTGAAGCTGTCGCACCTGCGCCTGCTGGCAGCGCTTGCCGATACGGGCCAGATCAGCCTGGCGGCACGGCAACTGGCGATGTCGCAGCCGGCGGCCTCGCGGCTTCTGGGCGAACTCGACCGCATCGCGGATGCCGCCCTCTACCGCCGTCATTCGCGCGGCATCACGCTGACGCAGAGCGGAGCGGCCCTTGCCCACTGGGCGGGCAAGCTGATGCGCGATCTCGATGCCGCCGACCGGCAGATCGCCGAGATGGAGACGGGACTGCGCGGCACGGTGTCGATCGGCGCGGTAACCGGCCCCGCCATCGAACTGGTTCTGCCGGTGCTGCGGCAGGTTCGGGTCACCCATCCGGGCATCCTCACCAATGTCACCGTCGACACCAGCGACAAGCTCGCCGAGCTGATGATGGCCGACCGGCTCGATTTCTATATCGGGCGGATACCGCAGCATTTCGACCACGGGCTGTTTGCCTCCGAGCCGATCGGCGACGAGCCCGTCTCGCTCGTGGTGCGCGAGGACCACCCGCTGATCCGAACGGGCGGGACGTCGCTCGAAGCCTGCGTTCGTTATGACTGGGTGCTGCAGGCGCCGGGCGGGCTACTGCGCCATACGGTGGAGACGCATCTCCTGGAACAGGGGCTGGAACTGCCCGCGCGCATCCTCAGCACCTCCTCGACGCTGATGACGCTCGCTCTGATCTCGCAGTCCAACGCCATCGCGCCGGTCTCGCGCGCGGTCGCAACCTTTTTCGCGCGATCGGACGGGCTGAATGCCCGTATCGCGCTCCTGCCGGTGGCAACCGATCTGTCGGTCACGGCCTATTCGATGCTGCGGCCGAACTCGCGCGCGCTGTCGCCGGCCAGCGAGACAATCTGGCGGATGATCGCGGAGCGTGTCCGGCTTCTCGGCACGCCCGAGGGCTGAGCGGCGGGACACCGGAATCCTGGCGTCCGTTCAGCCGGCGATGCGTGCCGCGACCGCGTTGAGTGCCGTGACCTTGTCCTCGGCCGAACCGCTTTCGAAGGCCGCGTCCAGCGTGTCGACGATCCATTCGAACTGCGCCCGCTCCTCGCCGGCCGCATCCTGCGTCAAGGGCTGGTCGTCATAGGCTTCGACGAAGCGCTGTGCCGCATAGGCGACGAGCAGGAGGGCTGCGGCGTTGCCGGGCTCGGCCGACAGGCGCGCACGCGCGGCGCGCGCCGCGGCGTCGTAGGCCCGCACCGATCCACCCTTGTCGTCCAGGACGGTCTTCAGATCGTTGAACATCTCTACTGATCCCTTGGCGTGAACTGTGGAAATTCGGCGATGCCGCCATTTCTGGCCGACCATTTGATCGGCTCGTTGAGGAAGGCCTCGACCTCGCGCAGCGTGTCGGGGGTGAAGCGGTTTTCCTTCTTGCAGACTTCGAGCACGTCCCACCAGGTGGCGAGGTGATGCAGCCGCATGCCGGCGTCGAGAAGCCGCTGCGGCGCGTCGGGGAAGATGTCGTAGTAGAACACCGCGAATGTGTCGGTGACCTCGGCGCCCGCCTTGCGCACGGCTTCGGCGAACTTGATCTTGCTGCCGCCATCGGTGGTCAGATCCTCGACGAGCAGCACCCGCGCGCCTTCCTTGAGCGCGCCCTCGATCTGCGCGTCGCGGCCGAAACCCTTGGGCTTCTTGCGCACATAGAGCATCGGCAGGGCCATGCGGTCGGCAAGCCAGGCGGCGAACGGGATGCCCGCCGTCTCGCCGCCGGCCACCGCGTCGAACTGCTCGAAGCCGACCTTGCGGAAGATCACCGAGGCGGCGAAATCCATCAGCGCGGAGCGGATGCGCGGGTAGGAGATCAGCTTGCGGCAGTCGATATAGACCGGGCTCGCGAGGCCGGAGGTGAAGGTGTAGGGCTGGTCGGCGCGGAAGTGCACGGCCTCGATCTCCAAGAGCATGCGTGCCACGGTTTCCGAGATCACCGCACGGTCGGGGAAGGTGTTGGAAAACATCGGCGCGTCCGCTCCTCACATATCGGGGAATGCTTCTGCCCTAGCAGCATGACGCGCGGCGAGAAAGCAGATCACGCCACATTCCAGTGGATCGGAAACATCGGATCGAAAACCGTCACCGGTCCGGCGCCCGTTTCGATCCTGGCGGGAAAGGTGATGGGCTCGTCCTGGCGGGTCAGCGTCATGCGCTCCTCATTGGGCTCCAGGCGGTAGAAGGCCGGGCCATTGAGCGAGGCGAACGCTTCCAGCTTGTCCAGCGCGCCCTCCTGCTCGAACACATGCGCAAGGCAGGACATGGTGTTGAGAGACGAGAAGATGCCGGCGCAACCGCAGGCGCATTCCTTCAGCGGATCGACATGCGGCGCGGAATCGGTGCCGAGGAAGAACCGCGGATCGCCGCTCGTGGCCACCTTGCGCAGCGCCTGGCGATGCAACTCGCGCTTGGCCACCGGCAGGCAGTAATAATGCGGACGGATGCCGCCCGCCAGGATCGCGTTGCGGTTGATGATCAGGTGATGGGTGGTGAGCGTCGCGGCCATGTTGCCGGCCTGCGACTTCACATAGTCGACGCCGTCTTCTGTCGTCACATGCTCCATCACGACGCGCAGCTGCGGCATGCGCTCGCGCAGCGGCGCCAGGACCCGCTCGATGAACACCGCCTCGCGGTCGAAGATGTCGATGTCGGAATCGGTCACCTCGCCATGCAGGCAGAGCGGCATGCCGATCTGGGCCATGCGCTCCAGCACGGGATAGACCTTCTCCATGTCGCGCACGCCGCTCTGCGAATTGGTGGTGGCGCCCGCCGGGTAGAGCTTGACCGCCGTCACCTTGCCATCGGCAAAACCCGCCGCGACATCGTGGGGATCCGTGGTCTCGGTCAGATAAAGCGTCATCAGCGGGGTGAAGGCGTGGCCCTTGGGGAGAGCTGCCATGATGCGGGCGCGGTAGGCATCCGCATCGGCGACGGTGACGACGGGCGGCACGAGGTTCGGCATGATGATTGCGCGCGCGAAATGGGCGGCGGTGTAGCCGATCACGCCCTCCATCATCGCCCCGTCGCGCAGATGGACATGCCAGTCGTCGGGTCGCCTGATCGTCAGCGTCGTCATGAGATGCCTTCCCCTGCCAGCAGGAATTCGTGGACGATGTCGACGGCGGCCAAAAAGTCCGGCAGGTCCATCGCCTCGTCGGGATTGTGCGAACCATTGCGGTTTCGCACGAAAACCATGGCCGATGGAACACCCGCAGCCGCGAAAACGGCGGCATCATGCCCGCCGCCGCTCGGCATGAGGAAGGGCTCGAGGCCGGTCCTGCCCATCGCCGCCATCAGCGCGTCGACGAGTTTCGGATCGCAGAGCGCGGGCTCCACCCGCATCTGCTTGTCGAGCACGAAGCGCACCTTCCTGTCGCGTTCGACCTGCCGCATCTCGGTCGCCAGGAGCGCGGTCATCTGGTCCAGCGTCTCCGGGCTCTGGCTGCGGATGTCGAGGCTGAAGCGGATCGAATCGGGAATACGCGTCATGGCGTGCTTCTGCGGGTCGGTCGCCACGATGCCGCTGGTCAGGACGAGGTCCGCGCCCTTGTTGAGGATCGTCTGCCAGCTCTCGTCGAGCCGCACCAGGAGGTCGGCCATGGCGAGCACCGGATCGCGCCGATAGGCTCGCGGCACGGCGCCCGAATGGCCGGTCTCGCCGATGCAGCGCACCTCGCGGTGGCGGAAATTGCCGCGGATGCCGCTCACCACGGCGGCCGGCAATTCCTTGCCGATCAGCAGCGGCCCCTGCTCGATATGGACCTCGATATAGGCGGCCATCGCCGACAGGTCGCCGAGCGGCTCGCCCCGCTCGATCCGCTCCACCGGCAGGCCGATATCGGCCATGTGCTCGGCCATCGGCCTTCCGTCGCCCTTGTGCGGCGACTGCAATTCGCTTTCCTCAAGCGTGCCGGTCAGGATCTTGGACCCGATATAGCAGGGTCCAAACCAGGGGCTTTCCTCGGCGCGCATGGCAAGCACGTGAACGGGGTGCGCGAAACGCTGGCCGGCCGATCGTGCCCGCACCAGGCAGGCGAGCCCCGCCAGCACCCCCGCCATGCCGTCGAAATTGCCGCCATGGGGAACGGTGTCGACATGCGAACCGACGACGACGTAGCGTTTTGCCTCGCGGTCTTCCGGCAGGCTGAACCGGGCATTGCGGCCTTCGTCGAACCAGACCGCCAGCCCCTGCTCGCGGGCAAACGCGGCCAAAATGTCGAGCGACTTGGTTTCGATGTCGGAGAATGCCGGTCGGCTGACCCCTTCGACGTCGCGGCTGCCGGCGGCGATCGCCTCGAACAGCGCGCCGAACAGGGCGATCTCGTCCTGGCCGTCTTCCGATTTCTTTTGGGCCAGGGCCATCAGGGCGCAGCCTCCATGAACACCACGCCGGCCTCCTGTTCGCCGTCGAGCACCGTGCCGACGATCTCGTTGATGTCGCTCACCCCCATCTCTTCGAGACGGACCTGAAGGTCGGCGAGGATCGCCGGCATGGCGGTGGGGTTGATGAAGGTGGCGGTGCCGACCTGGACGGCGCGGGCGCCGGCGATCATGAATTCGAGCACGTCGTCGGCACTCGAAATGCCGCCGCAGCCGATCACCGGGATTTTCGTCGCCTTGGCGCTCTGATAGGCCATGCGCAGCGCGATCGGCTTCAGCGACGGCCCCGACAGGCCGCCCATCAGATTGCCGAGCTTGGGCCGCCTTGTGCGCACGTCGATCGCCATGGCAAGCAGCGTGTTGGCGACAACCAGCGCGTCGGCACCGCCCTCCTCGGCGGCACGCGCCACCTCTGAGGTCTCGCCGGTGTTCGGCGTCAGCTTTGCCCACAGCGGCAGATGGGTCGCCTGGCGCAGCTTGCGCATCACCTCGAAGGTGGAGCCCGGCCGGATGGCGAAGGCCTTGCCGTCTTCCTCGAGATTCGGGCACGAGATGTTGACCTCGATCGCCGCCACGCCCTCGACGCTGACTTCCGAACACAAGGTGGCAAATTCGTCCGCCGTGTTGCCGGAGATGCTGACGACCAGCGGCGTCTCGTAGGCGCGGTAGAAGGGGATCGTCTTCTCGATGAAATACTTCACGCCCTTGGACGGGATGCCGATCGAATTCAGCATCGATCCGTCGACCTCGCAGACGCGCGGCGTCGCATTGCCAGCACGCGGGCCGCGGGTGATCGTCTTGGTCACATGCGCGCCGAGGCAGCCGAGATCGAAAATGTCGGCCAGTTCCTCCGAAAAGGTGCCAGAGGCCGGCATGATCGGGTTCTTCAGCGCAAGCCCGCCAATATCCACGTCCATCTTCACCATGCGGTGGCCTCCTGAAGGTCGAAGACCGGCCCTTCGCGGCACACGCGCAGCTGGACCTGGTTGCCGTCCTTGATGAAGGGGCGCACGCAGCAGTGGCACATGCCGATACCGCAGGCCATCTGCTGTTCCAGCGCGATCTCGCCGTCTACGCCGTGCACGCGGCCAAGCTCCTGCAGCAGCCGCAGCATGCGGTTTGAGCCGCAGGTGTAGAAGGCGTCGACGCCTTGTTCGTGGATCAGCTGCTCGATCAGGCCGCGCATGTGCTCGACCGAGGAGGAGCCGTCTTCGTCGGTCAGCGTGATGATCTCGGCGCCGAGACCGCGCAGGTAATCGACCGACATCAAGAGATCGGCGCGCCTTGCGCTCAGGATGGCCGTCAGGCGCTTGCCGAGCCGGTTGGCTTCCAGCGCCAGCGGCGCCAGCGTCGCAAGGCCGACGCCGCGGGCGACCAGCAGCAGATGCTTGCGGTCGGCGCCGATCGTGAAGCCGTTGCCGAGCGGCCCCACAACGCTGAGGCGGTCGTCGGGGCCGAGATGAAACAGCGACCGCGTACCCGCTCCCGCCACCTTGTAGAGGAAATGCAGCTCCTCGCGCTCGGGGAAGTGGCCGTAGATGCTCATCGGGCGGCGCAGATAGGGCTTTTCGCCACCGATCGGCGGGCACAGCAGGTGGAAGAACTGCCCGGCGCGGCAGTGCTTCAGCAACTCGGCCGGTGCGCTGAGGACGAGGCGCATGTACTCGCCATTCACCGGATCGTTGGAGATCACGGCAAGGCTCTGTTCGAAAGCGCGGACCGGCGGCGGCGTCACCTTCGCCTGGCCGCCATTCTGAATTGCGTTGGGGTCCGTCATCCGAGCACCAGGTTCGGCAGGAAGGTTGAAATCGGCGAGACGTAGGTGATCAGGAACAGCACGATGAGGTTGGTGACCAAGAACGGCCAGATGCCCGCCACGATGGTCGTCACCGGTTTCGACAGCGTCGAGGACGCCACGAAGAGATCGAGCCCGAAGGGCGGCGTGATCATGCCGATGGTGATGTTGAGGGTGACGATCATGCCGAAATGGACCGGATCGATGCCCATCGCCATCGCCACCGGATAAAGCGGCGGCACCAGGATCAGAAGCGCCGAGTTCGGGTCGATGAACATGCCGGCGATCAGGAAGACGACATTGACCACCAGAAGCAGGGTGAACGGACCCGCATCGATCGAGGTCAGGAAGGCGAGGATCGAGGCTGGCACCTGGGCCAGCGTGATGAAGTAGGACAGGAGCCCGCCCATGGCGAGCAGGATGAAGATGATCGCCGTCGAGATCGCGGCGCGCTCGGTCACCGCGAAAAGCTTCTTGAGCGTCAGCGAGCGGAACACGACCAGTTCGACGAAGATCGCATAGACGACGCTGATGGCCGCCGCCTCTGTCGGGGTGAAGAAACCGGTATAGATGCCGCCGAGGATGATGACGGGCATGCCCAACGCCCACGCGGCGTGGCGCATGGCGTAGAACCGTTCCTTCCAGCTGGATTTTTCCCGGGGCACGATGCCCTGGCGGCGCGCTTCCAGGCCCACCAGCACGGCAAAGGCGACGCCGAGCACGATGCCGACGGCGAGGCCCGCCACGAACAGGCGCGCCACGGACGTCCCTGTCATCCAGCCATAGATGATGAGGGTGATCGAGGGCGGGATCAAAAGCGCGGTCTCCGCGCTGGAGGCGATGAGTCCGAGCGAGAAGCGGTCGCTGAAGCCCGACTTGCGCATTTCGGGATAGACCATGCGGCCCATCGCGGCGACGGTCGCCGGCGCCGAGCCCGACAGCGAACCGAAGGCCATCGAGCCGCCGATCACGGTGTAGCCCATGCCGCCGCGGCGATGGCCGACCAGTGACTGGACGAAGCCGGTCAGCCGCTTGGCGATCTGGCCCTCGCCCATCAGTTCGGCAGCAAGGATGAAGAAGGGAATGGCCAGCAGCGTCGAATGGTTGATGCCGCCGACGATCTTCTGGGCAAGTACCGCATTGGGCAGCGCGCTGTAGAAGAACTCCTTGGTCATCAGGGCGGGAATGCCCAGGACCAGAAACATCTCGAATCCGAAAACCAGCAGCGCGACCGCGACGGCCACGACGAGAGCAAGCAATATCATTCGGTTTCACCGGGCTGGCTTGAATAGCGGTCGATGACGCCGAACACGCTCAATGCGTAGCGCAGCGCGAGAAGCAGGAAGCCGATGGCCGGCGCCACGTAGATCCAGCCCATCTCCATGCCCAGCGTCGGGCTGCGCTGGCCGGTGGAGAAGACGAAATCCGCCATCGAGTAGGAAAACCAGGCCATGTAGAGCGCGAAGAACACGCCGACAAAATCGATCACGCGCCGGATCGGCAGGCCGGTGGCGCGAATGATGCGCTCGCGCCAGGTGTGAATGCCGACATGTCGCCCGTATTCCAGCGCCAGCCCGATGGCCAGGAAGACCAGGAACAGATTCATGATCCTGACGGCTTCCTCGATCCACACAAAACTGGAGGCCATGGCACCGCCGAAGACGCGCACGCCGACATTCAGCGCGTAGAGACCGACCATCGACAAAAAGATGATCACGAGCACGGTGCGCTCGACGGCCCTCAATATGGCTAGGGCTTTCACGGCTGGACTCCGAAATCGACCTTGTGGCTGGACGACGAGCGAAACAAAAAACGCCGCGCGGCAATTGCGGCCGCGCGGCGTCCGGATGGCTGGTTATTCGGTCACGCGCGAATATTCGCGCTCATAGACCTCGATCAGACTGGCACCCTCGTCGCCGGCCTGGGCGATGAAGGCATCGCGCCCCGCCGGATACATCGCCTCGCGGAAGGCATCCTGCTCTTCCGGAGACATCTCGCGAATGTCCATGCCGGCTTCGCGGATCTCCTCAAGCGCGGCCCCGACGGCGGCTGCCTTGTGCTCGATGAGCTCCGGGATCACCTCCTGGAAGGCCTCCGTGATGATCTCCTGGTACTCGGCAGGCAGGCTTTCCCACCAGGCCGGGTTGAACAGCACGACGTCTTCCATCGCGCCGTGACCGGAGATCACGAGATGGTCCTGAACCTCGTAGTAGCGCATGCGCTGGATGGTATCGAGCGGGTTCTCCTGGCCGTCGACGACGCCGGTCTGGAGTGCGGTGTAGAGCTCGCCGAAGGGGATCGCCACAGCCGAGGCGCCGAGCGCGCTGAACTGTTCGATCAGGATGTTGGAATCCATCACGCGGAAGCGCTGGCCCGAAAAGTCTTCCTGGCTGGTCAGCGGATTACGCGAGGTGAAGTGCTTCTTGCCGTTCGGCCACAGCGTCACGCAGTGCACGCCGCGCGTGGAAAAGGTGTCGCAAAGGGCATCGCCGAATTCGCCGCCGCGGATTTCCTGGGCCAGTTCGTCGTCTTCCGGCAGCAGGAAGGGAATGTCGAGAACCGATACCGAGGGGTTGAAGCCGCCGAGGAAGGCGGCGGGCGCGACGGTCGCCTCGAGCGTGCCAAGCTGGACGCCTTCGGTCATCTCGCGCTGCTGGCCGAGCTGGCCCTGCGGGTAGATCTCGAAGGTCACGGCGCCATCGGTGCGCTCGGCAACCAGTTCGGCGACCTTGGCGATATGGACGTGGCGCGACTGCTGATCGGATTCCAGATGGCCGATCTTGGCCACGAATTCCTGTGCCGACACGCTGGACGCGAAGGACATGGCGATCAGGGAGGCGCCGACGGCCGTCCCCAGCTTCGAAAGAATCTTGTTCATTGTTCCACCTCAGTTGCAGGACCAAAAAGCCCGAAAGCGGGATCGAAGCGCAACGATATGTTCCTGTCAACCGAATTTCTCAAAAATGAGACGATTTGGGCATTGCGATGGCAATTTGGGACGGTTCTGGGGATTGAGCTTGCTTTTGCACCGGGGGATGCTACCTCCTGATGCCCAGCAGCCCTTCTTTGGGACGACCGGAACTGACATGAATGTCGTTGGTGCAAACGGGGATCGGATCCACTTCGGCGACATCGGCGCCAGGTTGCGTGCCTATCGACTCGGCAAGGGACTGACGCCCGACGATCTCGCCGACAGGCTGGGCATTTCGCGCGCCGCGCTCTACCGCGCCGAAAAAGGCGAGATCCGCAAGATCGAGATGCTGACCAGCATTGCCGACGTGCTCGGCGTCTCACTGCCGAGCCTGATGGGTGTCGGCGTCGAATATGTCAGCTCCGCCACCGCCTTCTTTGAGCGCATGCGCCAGCTGGAGATCAATTGCGAGCAGATCATCGGGCTGTTCAGCCCGGTCTCCTATCTGCTCACCTCCGACGCTTATGACGAGGTCCTGCGCGAGGTCCTCAAGGAATCGATCTCCAATGCCAACGTCTCGGCCGGCGAGGCGGAGACCACGGCGGAAAGCCTCATCGCCATCCTGCGCGAGCGCAAGCAGGCCTTCCGCTACCGCCGCCCGCTGATCGTCAGCCTCATCTCGTCTTCCGACCTGGAGCGCTTCCTGCTGAACGGCATGGTGGGCCGCCACGATCTGCCAACCGAGACGATCCGCCAGCGCCGCCTGATGGCGCGCAGGGAGGCCGAATACGTGCTGGCCATGCTGCGCGACCAGCCGATCGGCGTCCAGATCGGCGTGGTGCGCGAACCGGTGCCGGGAACGAGCTTCCAGATCTTCCGCCAGGCCGACCGCTCGGTGCTGGCCATCAGCCCCTTCCGGCTCGGCGAACAGCCCAACATCCGGCTGGGCGTGGCGCTGATCACGTCGGCGCCGGAGGCGATGGCGCTGCACGAGGACATCGCCGCCCAGCTCTGGGCCGATGCGCTCAAGGGCCAGGAGGCCGCAGAGCACCTGCAGAAGACGATCGAGAAATACGGCGTATCCTGACCCGCGACTTCCTGGCTGACACGGGCGGCAAGTGCGGCTAATGTGAAGCCATGGCCGGAGGCGGCCAGCAGCCCGCGCCCTCACGGGGCATGGCGAACGCCTCCCATTCGTGTCCTCGCTGACCGTTCAACCGTCGGGCGAAGGCGTTGGTAATGCGGGCGCTGACGAAGACTTCGCCGTGACGAAGGAAACGGACATGCGCGACCATCGCGATTCAAAGGCCATGGCGAAAGCCATGCGGGAGGCGCTTGCCGCCCGCGACGTGAACATCACCCACAGCGAGGCGCTGGAAATCGTCGCCCGCCAGTTCGGTTTGGCGAGCTGGAACATCCTTTCGGCGAAGATAGACGAGGAGACCGTGCCGCAAGACGCAAGCGGCATCGTACTCGAGCAGGCGGTCCCGATCGTCCGCATCTTCGACGTCGCCAAGGCGAACGAATTCTACCTCGGCTTTCTCGGCTTTTCCGTCGACTGGGAACACCGCTACGGCGACAATTTCCCGCTCTACATGCAGGTCTCGCGCTCCGGGCTGAGGCTGCACCTGTCCGAACATGCCGGGGACGCCACGCCGGGCGCAAACATGTGCGTGTACATGACAGGCATCCGGCAGCTGCACGCCGAACTCCAGGCCAAGGACTATCGCTACATGAAGCCCGGGCTTCAGGACGAGGGCACACGCCTGGAGGTGCAAGTCACCGACCCGTTCAACAACCGGATCCGTTTCATGCAACTCAAGAGCGGCTGAAGCGAGGCCACCAGTCCTCCTGCTCCCCGACGAAAGGCCCCTGCCCTTGCACCATCTCCTCGACGGACCGGAGGACGCCTTTGCTTCCCTGCTGCTCGCCCACGGGGCGGGTGCGCCGATGGACAGCGATGGCATGAACGCGATTGCAGCTGCGCTTGCCGGCGTCGGCTTTCGCGTCGGGCGTTTCGAATTCGCCTACATGCAGGCGCGTCGGCAGGGATCGCGAAAGCCACCGCCAAAGGCGGAGTTGCTACGCGAGGAATACCTTGCGGCCATCGACGCCCTGGCGCTGCCCGGCCCGCTCTTCATCGGCGGCAAGTCGATGGGCGGCCGGGTGGCCTCGATGATCGCCGACCCCTTGCATGCGGAGGGCCGCGTCGCCGGGCTGTTGTGCCTCGGCTACCCGTTCCATCCGCCCGCCAAGCCGCAGCAATTGCGCACCGCGCATCTGGAAACGCTCGCTACCCCCTGCCTGATCTGCCAGGGCACCCGCGACGGTTTCGGCCCAAGCGAGGAGGTCTCTACCTATACCCTGTCGAGCCGGATCGAGCTGTTCTGGCTCGAGGATGGCGACCACGATCTGAAACCGCGCCGCAAGGTGACGGGGCTCTCCCACGCCGACCATCTCGACACCACGGCCAGGGCCGCGCGCGACTGGGCCGGTCGGATCCTGGCCTAACGCGGAACCTGGCGCGCATGCAGACGATCCCGCCGCAGTCCCTGCGGCGCAACCGGCGCCCTTTCCTTTCGCTCGCCGCGGATCGGGTCCGCCAGCAGCCTGAGCCCGTTCAGGATCACCAGCACCGTCCCGCCCTCATGGCCGATCACCGCCAAAGGCAAAGGCAGGTCGAAGAAGAGCCCGCCCGTCACAAGGATGAGCATCGCGCCGATCGCGAAGATCAGGTTCTGGCGGATAATGCCGGCGGCGCGGCGCGACAGCCGGTGGGCAGCCGCCAAGCGTGTCATGTCCTGCGACAGGAGCGCGACGTCGGCTGCCTGAAGCGCCACCTCGGAGCCGGCCGCGCCCATGGCGATCCCGACATCGGCGCGCGCCAGCGCCGCCGCGTCGTTGACCCCGTCGCCGACGAAGGCCACCTTGCCGCGCGCCGACATGGAGGCGACCTGCGCCACCTTGTCCTGCGGCAGCATGTCGGAACGTATCGCATCGGGCTCGAGACCCAGCTTGCCGCCGATCCTCAGTGCCACCGGGCGTCGGTCGCCCGTCATCATCACGATGTCGCGGACGCCGCCTTCGCGCAGCGCCGTGATGGCCGCCGCCGAACTCTCGCGTACCGTGTCTGCCACCGACACCGCACCGAGCAGCGTGTTGCCCCGGCCGGCATAGATGATGGTCTGGGCGCCGGACTGCAGGTGGGCGAGGGCGGGCTGGTCGAGCGTCGCGCCCATTCGCTCGGCCATGCGCGCATTGCCGGCCCACATCATGCCCACATCGTCGCGTCCCTCGATCCCCTCGCTGGGTTTGGAGGCGACATCACGAAACGACTGTGCCGTGACGCCCTTGGTGGCGGCATAACGCCGGATCGCCGCGCCGATGTGGTGTTCGGAATGGGCCTCGAGCCCGGCCAGGGCGGCAAGGAAGGCCTGCTCCTCGCCCTCGATCACGACCATCTCGGTCACCTCCGCCTGACCGGTGGTCAGCGTCCCGGTCTTGTCGAAGGCGAAGCTGTTCACGCTGGCCAGTGTTTCGAGTGCGGCCCCGCCCTTGAACAGGACGCCGCCGCGGGCCGCAGCAGACAGAGCGGAAAGGATGGCCGCCGGGACCGAGATGACGATGGCGCAGGGACTTGCGGCGACGAGCAGGGTCGCGGATTTGTAGAGCGCGTCTTCCCATCCCCGCCCCAGCCAGGTGAAGGCCAGGAATGCGAGGATCGCGCCGGCCATGACGGCGATCGTGTAGCGCTGGCCGAACCACGCGCTGAAGCGCTCGGAGGGCGCCTTGGCCGCCTGCGCCTGCGTCACCAGCGTGATCATGCGCGCCACCGTGCTTTCGCCAAGCGACTTCGAGACGCGCACGTCCAGCACCCCGTCCAGATTGACCGTCGCCTCGAACACCTGCGCGCCGGGTTCCTTGTGCACGGGCATGGATTCGCCGGTGATGGTCGATTCGTCGAGCGCGCCCTGGCCGTCAACCACGACGCCGTCGGCCGGAACGCGCGCGCCGGGCCTCAGCACCACCACATCGCCGGGCGCCAGATCGGCCGCGGCCACTTCCGCCTCGCAGCCCGACGCCGTCTTGCGCAGCGCGGTTTCGGGCCGCAGCGCCATCAGCGCCTCGATGGCGCGCCGCGCACGGCCGAGCGCGCGTGCCTCGAGCGTGGTCGAGATGCTGAAGAGGGTGAGCAGCACCGCGCCTTCGAGCGGCGCCCCCACCGCCGCGGCAGCGAGTGCCGCCACGACCATCAGCAGATCGATATCCAGAATGCGCTCGAAGATCAGGGCCTTCAGTGCCCGCAGGGCAGCTGGCACGCCGCCCGCGCCATAGACTGCCAGGAGACCGATGAGCTCCACGGGTCGCGCCGCCGGCTCCGGCAGGAGCCAGGCACCGAGCATGACAGCGACCATGCCGAGCGCCGTCACGGCGGTCAGGATGCTCGCCCAGTCGGAAAACAGGGATGGTTTGACCTGGGGGCGATCAGCCATGGTTCAACGCTGGTCTGCCGATGATCATCGGCTGTCCTTCCGCCCTCAGGGCCGTTGCATCGCAGACATGTCGATATCGACTTCCGCCGACAGGCTCGCGAGGCTGTCGTGGAGAAGCTGCAGCATATAGGCCGGATTGTGCACGAAACCACCGGGGTCCTTGGTGGCCACCTGATAATTGTAGGCCGCCTTCAATAGCCGGGGCGTCCAGCTCGCATACCGGTTGGGCATGGTCGCATCTACCATCGCGATCTCGCCATCGCCATCCGCATCGGTGAAGAAATAGGGGTGCCGGCTGGCATAGGCGATGGGCGTGCCCGCCACATCCGCCGCATAGGCCTGGATCGCGGTATAGAGCTGCGCGTGCAGCCCCATGATCTCGGCGTGGATGCCACCGGATGTGTCGCCGTCGCCGTCGAAATCGCCGTGCCGCATGCGGATGTCGCGCACGTCTTCGACGCCGCGATGACAGGCCATGCAGCCGTCGGTAGCCACGGCTGTGGAGTGGGGGTCGTGGCAGTCCGTGCAAGTGCTGGCGCTTGGCACATGGGCAAAGCGCCCCGCATAAACGCGGTCAGGATAATGGTAGCCGCCGCGCACCTCCGAACCATGCGTGATCGATGCCGCGACACCGTAGTGGATGTTGATGAAGGCGAGGTCTGCCGAAACGTCGTCCTCGCCGATCGCGCTGGTGGCAGCCGTCACCGCGTCGCCGGACTGACGGCCGCCATGGCAGACGCTGCAGGTCGCCGAATCGCCCAGGCTCGAAACCTGCACGCCGGAAGGGAAGGTGACGCTGTCCAGCTCATGCGCAGCGGTCGTGTGGCAGGTGGCGCAACCGATCGGCGAATTGATCGTGCCGGGATGATTCACCTCGCCCGGCGTCGAGCCGTCGGCACCCAGAAAATCGATGAAGCCTGTCTGCGAGTGGCAGGCCGCGCAGGCCACCGGTACCTCGCCATCCTCGTTCCAGTAGGTAAAGGAGGGAGAATGATAATCGCCATGCGGCGAGGCCATCCAGGCCTCGACCAACGCTGCCAGCGGGTCGTCCTGCTGTGCGGCGGCAGGTATGGCCAGCAGGGCAAGCGCCAGCATCGCTACAAAGATCTTCTGGATGGTTCTCGCAAACAGCATGCTCTCTCCTCCAGGCATTCCCCACGATACACCAGCATGAGCAGATGAATCGTGACACGCCTTGACCAGGGTCAAGACATCCACACCCGCTCCATTGGACTATTCTGGCATCCTCCCGCTACAGTTGGAACCGATGGCCTTACTGGAAAACGAGAACAGCAAGGACGGGGCAACGCGCCATCGGCGCTTGCGCTTGCCGGGGGCGGTTCTCGCCCTTCTCTACATTGCCTTTTGCAGCGCGGCCCTCCTGCTGACGCTCGGCCGCGCGGTCGCGCCTTTCGATAGCTGGGAGAAGGCGGCGGCCGCGCTTGGCCTCGTCGGGCTTGCCGCCATGGCGGTGCAGTTCGTGACCTCCGGCCGCTTCGAGGCCGTCTCGGGCAGGCTGGGGATCGACAAGATCATGGCCTTCCACAAGCAGGCGGCCATCTGGGTGCTGCTGGCGGTAGTCCTCCACCCCATCCTCTACGTGGTGCCGACCTTCATCGACGACCCGTCGCTCGGCACGGAACGGCTCTTGGCCTATCTCACCTTGCCGCAGTACCGCAGCGGCGTGGTGGCGCTGGGCGCTCTCCTGCTCCTGATCGCCAGTTCGATCCTGCGCGACCGACTGCCGTGGCCCTACGAGGCCTGGCGGCTGAGCCATGTGCTGCTGGCGCTCGTGGCCGTCATCGGCGGCCTGCATCATGCCGTCTCGGTCGGACGTTTCAGCATGCACGGGCTGCTCAACGGCTTCTGGCTGTCGCTCGGCTTCGGCGCGGTGGCGATCATCGTCGTCCTGCATGGCTGGCGCTGGTGGAAGCTGCATCGCCACCCGTGGCGCCTCGAAAGCGTGACGCGGCGCGCCGACCGCATGTGGGAACTCGACATCCAGCCCGGGCCGAACACCCGGACCCGTCACTATCACGCGGGCCAATTCATCTGGATGACCGAAGGCGCGCGGCGCGCCCCGATCTTCGACCATCCCTTCTCCATCGCCGACAGCCCGCAACGACCGGGGCTCAGCCTGATCATCAAGGAAGCCGGCGACTTCACCCGCACCATCGGGTCGATCCCGCCAGGCACGCCCATCGGCATCGACGGGCCCTATGGCGAGTTCACGCTTGAATCGCATGAGTGCGACGCGGTGCTGCTGCTGGCAGGTGGGGTCGGCATCGCGCCGATCATGGGGCTGTTGCGCGACCTGGCGGCAAGCGGCGATACAAGGCCGGTTCGGCTGGCCTATGCCGCGGGCATACCGGAGAACTTCGCCTGCCTCGACGAGATCGAAGCCGCGAAGTCAGGGCTGAACCTGGGTACCATTTACGTCAGCGAACAGGACGGGCCAGATTGGGCAGGCGCTGTCGGGCGCCTGGATCGAGACCGGCTCGACCAGATGCTCGATGGGCTCGACCGCAAGCGCACCGTCGCCTTCATCTGCGGCCCGGGACCGATGGTCACCGGCGTCTCCGACACGCTGCTCGAACTCGGCCTGCCGATGGAAAACATCGTCTATGAGCGCTTCGACTATGGCGGCGGGGCCGCCTCGCGCCAGGACCGGCGGCGCGCGCTGGGCTTCATCGCGATCGGTGCCGGATTGGCCGCGGCAACATTGGCGTTCGTCACCGCGGCCTGAGCCGTTCAGGCGACCTGTCGCCCCGCTGGCATGCCGGCAGCGGCCGGGACCGTGCGGCGCGGATTGCTCGCCTGGCTCATAAGGCCATAACTCAGGATGGTTCCGCCGAGGAACCCGCCGACCCAGATCGCCAGCACGAGCACCACGTCGATCGCGCCGCCGACATTGGCGATGGATGAGCTGGTGATCCACCACATGAAGAACAGGGCAGCAAAGCCGCCGACGACACCGATGAGCTGGGCAACCAGGAAGCGCCGGGCGCGCAGGCCGCGGTCTCTCACCAGCGCATAGATGAAACTCCCGATCCCGAGAGCCGTGACCGCCAGAAGCACCCAGAGCCAGAGCCCCAGCATTTCCTGGAAGACCGCAAAAAAGACGAATGGATCGAGTTCCTGCATTTTCTCCTCCTCAGGCCAGACCGCGGACCATCGCGTAATAGGTGGGCTTCAGCGCCGTCTCCTTCATCACCCAGGAGACCCAGAGCTCTTCGAGCGGCGCGACGATGCCGGGGAACGACTCGACGAGATTGTTGTCGTAGTCGAACTCGATCAGCATCGCGCGGCCGATGCGCGTGATCAGCGGGCAGGACGTGTAGCCATTGTAAGCGCTGGTGGCGGGCGTGCCGGAGATGGTTCCGACCAGATGATCCGCCGCCACCGGCACCTGCCACTTGACGCTCGCCGCCGTCTTGCCCTTGGGCACGCCGGCGACGTCGCCGACCACGAACACGTTGTCGAAGCGCGGATGGCGCAGCGTTGCCTTGTCGGCCTCCACCCAGCCATCGGGCGCGAACGGTCCGTCCTGCCAGGCAAGCGGGCTGTAGCGCACGGCATCGGGCGCGCGCATCGGCGGCACGACATGGATGAAGTCGTAGCCGAGTTCCCTGGCTCCGTCCGGCGTTTCGTAGGTGGCGATCTTGCGGACCGGATCTATCGCCGTCATCACATGGCTGTAGACCGTATCGATGCCGCGTTGGGCAAACAGCATACGCACCTTTTCGCTGACGATCGGCACACCGAACAGTGCCCCGCCATGGGCGGCATAGATCAGCTCGGCCTTGGAGCGATTGCCTCTGCGGGCCAGCGTGTCCTCGGTGATGAAAGCGTATTTCAGCGGCGCGCCGGCGCATTTCATTTCGGTCGCGGGCCGGCCGAAAAGGCCGACGCCACCCGTATCGGCAAAGCGCGACATCTCGGCATAGGTGGCCGTGGCTTCAGCCGGCCCGGCATAGACGCTGCCGATGCCGTCGCGCCCGATGAGGTCCGTCGACATGCCCTCGATGGCCCCATAATCGAGCGACAGACCCGTCGCCAGCACGAGGAAATCATACTCGACCCGGCGGCCGGATGCCGTCACCACCGCATTGCCATCCGGATCGAACTCGGCAACCGCCTCCTCGATCCATTCCGCGTTGCGCGGCACGAACTCGCCGGTGGTGGACTCGACATAGGAGGCCGGCTTGAGCCCTGCGCCGACAAGCGTGAAGCCCGGCTGGTAGTAATGCGCCTTGCGCCCGTCGATCAGCGTGATCGTCGCGCCATCGAGCATGCCGCTCAGCCGGTTGGCCATGGCGAGACCCGCCGCCCCTGCCCCGGCAATGACGATGCGCGCATTGGACCGGATCGCGGCCCGGGCCTGCCCCAGACCGGCCAGGCCCGCCGAGGCGCCCGCCGCCAGCGCCAGCTTCAGGAACGCCCGCCGGCTGGGCAAGCGCGGATCGCCAAAAATATCTGACATGATGTCTCCTCCCGCGGGCACCGCCCGCCATCTCGCTTCATTATCGCCCCGCCGCCCGGCGGACGCCTTGATCGGCGTCAACCGGGTGCCTGGGTGGACGGCATGGCCTTCAGGCTGCGGCCGCGCGTGCGGCCTGGAAAAGGCCCGAGGACCGGGCGCCCGAGCGGCAATAGGCAAAGACCGGCCCATCGGCCGCCTTCAGCGCCTTGGCCATGGCCTCAACCTCCGCACGGCCCGACTGACCCGGCACGACGGGAATGTAGTGAAACGCCAGCCCCGCCTCGGCTGCCGCGCGGCCGACGGCCGATGCGGCGGTCTGGCCCGACTGCTCGTTGTCGGGCCGGTTGCAGATGATGGCGCGAAAGCCCTGCTGCGCGAGCACGGCAACGTCTTTCGGCTCGATCTGCGGACCGACGAAGAATTCGTCGCTGATCTTGGTGATGCTCATTTCGGTGGTTCCTTTTCGATTGGGGGCTTTTCGAGAGCCCGTCAGAGTGTGTTGACCGGGACCTTGAGGAAGGTCTTGCCGGCTGCGTCCTTCGGTGGCAGCTGACCGGCGCGCATGTTGACCTGCAGCGAGGGGATGATCAGTTTCGGCATGGCCAGCGTGGCGTCGCGCGCCTCGCGCATGGCCACGAACTCGTCCTCGCTGACCCCATCCTTCACGTGGATGTTGTGGCGGCGCTCGTCGGCGACCGTCGTCTCCCACTGGATGTCGCGGCCGTTCGGCCCGTAATCGTGGCACATGAAAAGACGTGTCTCTTCGGGCAACGCCAGCACCCGCTTCATCGAGCGGTAGAGTGCGCGTGCGTCGCCGCCGGGGAAATCGGCCCGCGCCGAGCCTCCATCGGGCATGAACAGCGTGTCGCCCACGAAGGCCGCATCGCCCACCACATGCGTCATGCAGGCCGGCGTGTGGCCGGGGGTGTGCATCACATAGGCGGTCATGGTGCCGATCATGTAGGAATCGCCATCCGCAAACAGGCGGTCGAACTGGGATCCGTCGCGCTGGAACTCGGTGCCCTCGTTGAAGACCTTGCCGAACGTGTCCTGGACGATGGTGATGTTTTCACCGATGCCGAGCTTGCCGCCGAGCTTCTGCTGGATGTAGGGCGCGGCCGAGAGATGGTCGGCATGGACATGGGTCTCGATGATCCACGCCAGCTTCCAGCCCTGCTCCTCGATGTGCCGGATGATCGCGTCGGCGCCCTCGTAGGTGATGCGCCCGGCCGCATAGTCGATGTCCATAACCGAATCGACCACTGCGCAGGCATCCGAATTCGGGTCCTTGACGATGTAGGAGATCGTGTTGGTCGGTTCGTCGAAGAAGGCGACGATCTCGGGCCTGACGCTCGTATCGGCGCGGAAGGGAAGGGTCTGGTTCATCTCTGTCTCCTCTCGGCGGGGCGACGCCCCTGTCTTGAACCGCTTCGAGATCGCGCATGGCCATTGTCGGGAAGCGGTGCCAGTATGCGGTTGTACAAATCAACGTAATTGCATATATGCGAACCTATGAATAAACGCAAGATGGACGCCACACAAATGAACCGGGTTGCGGGAGAGGCCTCGGAGCTGCTGCTGGCGATGGCCAATACCAACCGCCTGATGATCCTGTGCTACCTGCTGGACGGGGAGTGCACGGTCGGCTCGCTCGCCGAACGGCTGGGCATGAACCAGACGGCGGTCTCCCAGCAGCTGGCCAAGCTGAGGGCGATGAAGCTGGTCAGCACGCGGCGGGAGGCCCAGCAGATCTTCTATTCGCTGGCCTCGAGCGAGGTGGAGCGCATCCTGGAGACGCTTTACGGCATCTATTGCGACCCCGAGGCACCGCGCCAGATCGCCTGATCGGCGCCGCCTTTGCTTTCCCTAACGTCTGGACGCGATGTCTTGCGGCGACTATGTTCGCGCCCAGTGCGCCGGGCGGGTCGGCGCCAGACATCCCATACAAGGAGCCTGAGCGTGGAACTCCTCATCGTCCTGCTTGTCATCGTCGCATTGGTCGTCTTTGTCGTCGTCCTCTACAACAATCTCGTCCGCTACCGGAACGCCTACATCAACGCCTTCGCCCAGATCGATGTGCAGTTGAAGCGCCGTCACGACCTCATTCCGCAGCTCGTGGAAACGGTGAAGGGCTACATGGCGCATGAGCGCGAGACGCTGGAAGGGGTCATCAAGGCCCGCAACCAGGCCCAGCAGGTGCGCGAGGCGGTGGGCAACGCCGTCGGCGACCCAAAGGCCATGGCCCAGCTCGGGCAGGCGGAAGGCGCGCTCGGCAGCATGTTGGGCCGGCTCTTCGCACTGTCGGAGGCCTATCCCGACCTAAAGGCCAGCACAAACTTCATGCAGTTCCAGGAAGAGCTGACCTCGACGGAAAACCGCGTCGCCTATGCCAGGCAGGCCTATAACGATGCCGGCATGACCTACAACAACGCCGTCCAGAGCGTGCCCTCCAACTTCGTGGCCAGCACCTTCGGCTTCAACGAGGTCGGCATGCTCGAATTCGAGGACCGCGAGGCCATCCAGCAAGCGCCCAAGGTATCGTTCAGCTGACGATCACAGGCTGAACCGCCATGGCGAGCTTCGATTTCAGGGCCCAGCAGGACCGATCCCGGCGCATGAGCCTCGTGCTCGTGGCGCTGTTCGTCGTCATGGTAGCGGTCATCGCCGGCATTCTGGGCACGCTCGCCTCGATCTTCCTCGTCGACGACCAGAACGCTTCGCTCGAGGAATTCCGCGTGGTGCCGGAGCTGGCGATCGGCATCAGCCTGGTGGTGATGGCGGTGATCTTCGCCATCGCCTTCTTCAAGATCCTCAGCCTCGGTTCCGATGGGGCGCGCGTCGCGCAGTCGCTCGGCGCCGAAGAGGTCACCGACGACACGCAGAACGTCTTCAAGAAGCGCTATCTCAACGTGATCGAAGAGATGTCGATCGCCGCCGGGCTGCCGCGCCCGCGCGCCTTCGTCGTCAAGAACGAGCAGGGCATCAACGCCTTTGCCGCGGGCGGTTCGGCCGAAAAGGCTGCCATCGGCGTCACCCATGGCGCGCTGGTGAAACTCAACCGCGAGGAACTGGCAGGCGTCGTCGCCCACGAGATGGCCCATATCGCCAATCTCGACACGCGCCTCAACATGCGCCTGATGGGCATGGTCTTCGGCCTGGTGGCCCTCTACACGATTGGCCGTGTCGTGCTGCGCGGCGCCGCCCTGTCGCGCGGCGGCGGCCGCAACAACCGGGGTGCGGCACCGATGCTGGCGATCGGCATCGCCATGCTGGTGCTCGGCTCACTGGGCGTGCTCGGCGGGCGCATCCTGCAAAGCGCGGTCTCGCGCAAGCGCGAATATCTGGCCGATGCGACCGGCGTGCAGTTCACGCGCAATCCTCAAGGGCTCGCCAATGCGCTGAAGAAGATCGGCGCTACCGCGACCGGCAGCCGGGTCGAGAACGGCCATGTCGAGGAGGCGCGGCACATGTTCTTTGCACAGGCGACCGGCTCTTTCGCCGGGCTGTTCTCCACCCACCCGCCGCTCGACCAGCGTATCCGGGCGCTCGATCCACAGTTCGACCCCAAGACCGATCCGATCTTCGCCATGGACGACAAACAGATCCTGCGCCAGACCCGCCACGAACTCGTCGGCCCCTGGGGTTAGGGCCTGGCGGTCCAGCGGTACCAGCGGGCTAGTAGGAACGGCGTCACATACATCGGCACCTGGAAGCAGCCGATGAACAGCAGGAGCTCGGCGGCCGTCTGCGCCGGCAACACGCTCAGGAACAGCGCGACATTGCGGTTGCCGGCCACCACGCCCAGCGCCGGGGAGGCCTGCGGATCCGCGCGCCGCGCAAACAGGCTCGCCACCATCTGCAGGGGCACGTTGAGCGCGAACACCACCGCCAGGGCGATCAGCAATTCGCGCCGGTCATTGACGAGTGCCGGACCGATTGCCGACATCAGGCCGATGACGACGAGGCCCAGAAGCAGTGCCGCGAGCCCGTCCATCGCGTCATAGGCGTTTGGCGTGCCGGCCACGATACGCCAGTGGCGCAGCGCCAAGGCCGCCCCGCCCGCCACCGCGATCAGCGCCAGCAGTTCGAGGGCCGCGCGGGCCACAGCAAACGGGCTGCCGAAGGCCGGCATCAGCCAGAAGACCGGGATCACGGTCACCGGCAGGAGCGCGGTGCCGATGACCAGCTGGCGCAGCGCAGGTGCGGGGTTGCCGCCGGCCATCAGCGTGATGTTGGGACTGCCGGTGATGGGGGCGGCGCCCAGCACCAGCACGATGCCCATCGCCAGCGGATGTGCCAGCCATCCAAGCGCGGCAAAGGCGAGCGCCGCCGAAACCGGCAGGGCAAGTTGCAGGATCAGCGCCAGGCCGGCTGCCCGGTGCATGCCCTTCATGCCGGCTTTGAGCCCGTCCGGACCGAGCCGCAGAACGGCCAGGAACAGCAGCGACACGATCATCGGTGCGATGGCCGGCCTGAGCGCCAGCGCCAGATCCGGCAGGCTCGCTCCCGCCACCAGCCCGGCCACGAGCATCAGCTTGCCGTGACGCGAGAAGAAGCGCAGGAGCGAAAGCATGCGTCAGAGCGATGCCGCGGCGCGGGCAGCCTGGTCGTAGGCGCCCGAGAGCGTGCGCAAAAGGGCCGCCATGCGGGAGATGTCGGCCGGATCGTGGCCGAGCTGGCGCGCCGCGCGCACCACCAGCGCCTCGCGTACCTCGGCATAGCGGGCGCAGAGTTTTGCGCCCTTCTCGGTGATCGCGATGGTCTTTTCCTTGCCGCTGCGGCCGGGCTTCAGCAGCCCGTGCTCGACCAGCTTCTTGATCGCGTAATTGGCCAGATGCGTGTCCTCGATGTTCAGCACGAGGCAGATGTCGGCCAGCGATTTGGGGCGCTCGCGGTGGTGCACGAGATGCACGATCAGCACCTCCAACGGCGACATGGCCGGGCCGCCCGCCGCCGCCATGCAGCGCACGATCCAGCGCTGGAAGGCGTTGTTGGCCATGGTCAGCGCGAACTCCACCTCCGACAGAGCCGGCAGGCTGGAATTGGCCAGATGCGCGGAGGAGACGACCGGGCCCACGCCCGGCGTCACTATCGGCTCATCATCGTGCTGGGCAGCCATAGGGCTATCTCCGGAAAGACGGACAGGATGGCAGTCGCCAGCACCAGGATCAGGAAGAACGGCAGCGCATAACGCGCGACCTCGAAGATACCCTTCCCCGTAATCGATTGGATGACGAACAGGTTGAAGCCGACCGGCGGCGTGATCTGGCTCATTTCCACGACCAGCACCAGGAAGATGCCGAACCAGATCGGGTCAATCCCGGCCGCCAGCACCATGGGCAGGATGACCGAGGTCGTCAGCACCACGATCGATATGCCGTCGAGGAAGAAGCCGAGCACGATGAAGAAGGCCAGAAGGGCTGCCAGCAGCGCGAACTGCGAGTAGCCCTGCTCGCCGATCCAGCCGGCCAGTGCCCTTGGAATGCCAGTAAAGCCCATGGCGACCGTCAGGAACGAGGCGCCAGCCAGGATGAAGGCGATCATGCAGGTGGTGATCGCCGACCCGCGCAGCGAGGCCACGAAGCTCGACCGGTCGAGACCGCCGGTCAGCCACGAAATCGCCAGCGCGCCCACCACGCCGACCACCGCCGCCTCCGTCGGCGACGCCAGCCCGCCATAGATCGAGCCGATCACCGCGATGATGAGACCAACCGTCGGCAGGAGCAGCGTGAAGGCGTGCGCCATTTCCCGCCAGCTCGGCGCCGGTTCCGCCGCAGGCATCTTGTCCTTGTTGAGAAGCGCCCACAGCATGATGAAACCGGCAAACATCGCAGCCAGCATGATCCCGGGAATGACGCCGGCCAGGAACAGCCGCGCGATCGACTGCTCGGTCGCCGCGCCATAGACGATCAGGATGATCGAGGGCGGGATGAGGAAGCCGAACGTGCCCGAACCCGCCAGCGTGCCGATGGCGATGCGGTCGTCGTAACCGCGCGATTTGAGTTCCGGCAGCGACATGCGCCCGACGGTGGCGGTGGTCGCCGCCGACGAGCCCGACACGGCCGCAAACAGCGCGCAGCCGAAGACGTTGACGTGCAGGAGACGGCCCGGCAGCCGCCGGGTCAGAGGCGCCAGCCCGGCAAACATGTCGGAGGACAGTCGCGAGCGGAACAGGATTTCGCCCATCCAGATGAACATGGGCAAGGCCGTGAGGTCCCAGCTGTTCAGCGCGCCCCAGACGCGGCGTGCGAAAACCTGGCCGACCGGTGCCGAGGTCGCCAGTTCCATGGCGACCAGACCGACCCCCATGAGCGCGAAGCCGACCCAGAGTCCGGACAGAAGAAAGCCGAACAGCACGATGACGAGAATGATGGAGAGAAGGCCCATATCCATCAGTGGTAGCCCTCCGCCTGCTCGCGTTCGAGTTCGGCCGTGCGGAAGGCTGCTCCCTCGCCGCGCAGGACGGCGACGAGTTCGTCGACCAGCGCCACCACGAAGATGACGATGCCGAGCGACATCACCGCCTGGGGCAACCAGAGCGGGATCGGGATAAGCCCGTAGGACACCGAGCCCCGCTCATAGGAAGCGACCGTCTGCCATCCCATGAACCAGGCGGCAAAACACATGAGGCCGGTGGCGACGAGAAGCACGAGCGCCGTCATCCACCGGTCGGCGGCGGGCGGCAGAAACCGGAGGATGAGCGTGACGCGGACATGGCCCGCGGCCCGCAACGTGTAGGGCAGCGCCAGGAAGGCTGCGGCCACGAAGAGGAAGCCGCCGAACTCCGCCAGGGACGGTACGGCAAAGCCGAACCGCCCGAGGCCAAGCCAGTCGGCGACGCGATCCGTCATGCGGCCGAGCACCTGAATAAAGACCAGTGACGCGATGGTGACCATCGCCAGACAGGCGGCTGCGAGCGCGCCGCCATATAGGCCGTCGAGAGCCTTGCGCATCGGAATGTTCCCAAAATGAAACGGGCGGGTTTTGAACCCGCCCGTGAGGAAGACTATCGGTTGCGGTAGGCCTCGACCACCGAGGCGCCGGTCTCACCGGCCTCTGCTTCCCATTCGGCGGTCATGGTCTCGCCGATTTCCTGCAGCTTGGCTGACAGGGCCTCGGAAGGCTCCATGATCTCCATGCCGCCTTCTTCAAGCGCCGCGATCTTCTCGTCGGTCTCGGCCCGCGACATCTCCCAGCCACGTGCCTCGGCCTCTTCCGCCGCTTCCATCAGCGCGGTGCGCTCTTCATCCGAAAGCGCTTCGAAAGCCTCGGTGTTCACGAAGACGATGTTCTTGGGCAGCCAGGCCTGCGTGTCGATGTAGTGGGTGGTGAAGTCCCAGGCCTGCGCGTTGGCGCCGGTCGAGGGCGAGGTGATCATGGCTTCGACGCGACCGGTGGAAAAGGCGGTCGGGATGTCGGTTTCCTCGACCTGCGTCGGCGTTGCGCCGAGAAGCACGGCCAGCCGCTCGGTGGCGACGTTGTAGGCGCGGAAGGCCAGGCCCTCCATCTGCGCCGGGTCGGTGACTTCCTGGTTCAGATAGAGGCTCTGGCCCGGCCACGGCACGGCGTAGAGAACGGTCAGGCCCTGTTCGGCCAGTGCTTCGGAAACCGCCTCGCGCGAGGTCTCCCACAGCGCCTCGGCTTCCTCGTAGGACGCCGCCAGGAAAGGAATGGAATCGAGCGCGAAGATCGGAGCCTCGTTGGCGAGCCGCGACAAGAGGATCTCGCCGATCGGCACCAGGCCGTCGCGGACCGCGTCCTTGATCTCGGCATGACCGAACAGCGAATTTGCCGAATGCACGGTGATGTCGAGCGATCCGTCGGTCTTCTCGCGCAGATCGTCGGCGAACTGCATGATGTTCTGTGTGTGGAAGATGCCGTCGCCGTAAGGCGTCGGCATGTCCCAGGCAGTCTGTGCCATCGCCGGCGCCGCCATCAGCGAAGCCATGGCAACTCCCGTTAGTGCGGCCTTGGTGAAATGATTCATGACCTGAAGTCTCCCTCTTTTGGTTGCGAAGGGTTGCTTGCCTCCGCGGCGCCATTACGTGGCGTCAAATCGGAGGTTGACGGCTCATTCGCAATTTGTCAACGTTTTGTAAGCGAACGGCGCAACGTCGTGTCGCGGACGATTTTCCCGGAGGGCAGTTGATGTCGAATGATGCACAGGGCGCGGGCAGCCGCTGGGATTTCTGGATCGACCGGGGCGGCACGTTCACCGATGTCATCGGCCGCGATCCGGCGGGCGGCATCCAGCCGCTAAAGCTGCTTTCGGAGAACGCGGAAGCCTATGAGGACGCGGCCATCGAGGGTATCCGCCGCCTGCTCGGCGTGGAGCTCGGCGCGACGATGCCCTCCGACATCATCGGAACGGTGCGCATGGGCACGACGGTTGCTACCAACGCGCTCCTGGAGCGCAAGGGCGACCGCACGCTGCTGCTCATCACGCGCGGTTTTCGCGATGCGCTGAGGATCGCCTACCAGGCCAGACCCGACATCTTCGCCAAGGAGATCGTGCTTCCCGAACAGCTCTACGAGCGCGTCGAGGAGGTCGAGGAGCGGCTGATGGCCGACGGCACGGTCGAGGTGCCGCTGGACCTCGAAGCCGTGCGCCCGGCGCTGGAATCGGCCCGCGCCGACGGCATCGAGGCCATCGCGATCGTTTTGATGCACGCCTGGCAGAACCCGCAGCACGAGGCGGCGGTCGCCAAACTTGTACGTGAAATGGGCTTTACGCAGGTCTCCGTCAGCCACGAGGTCTCGCCGCTCATCAAGCTGGTCGGCCGCGGCGACACCACCGTCGTCGACGCCTATCTCTCGCCGATCCTGCGCCGCTATGTCGAGCGGGTGGCCAACACGCTGGGCGCCACGCCGCCGGGCGAGCCCGGCCCGGCGCTTCAGTTCATGATGTCGTCGGGTGGGCTGACGGCGGCCGAAAAGTTCCAGGGCAAGGACGCGATCCTGTCCGGCCCCGCCGGCGGCGTCGTCGGCATGGTGCGCACGGCCGAACTCGCCGGCTTCTCCCGCGTCATCGGCTTCGACATGGGCGGCACCTCGACCGACGTCGCCCATTCGGCGGGCGAATTCGAGCGCGCCTTCGACACGGAAGTCGCGGGCGTGCGCATCCGCGCGCCAATGATGCGCATCCACACCGTGGCGGCCGGCGGCGGCTCGATCCTGCACGCCGATCCCGGCCGCTTCCGCGTTGGCCCGGATTCGGCCGGTGCCGATCCGGGTCCCGCCTGCTACCGCAGGGGTGGCCCGCTGACGGTGACCGACGCCAATGTCATGCTGGGCAAGCTCAACCCGGAATTTTTCCCGCCCATCTTCGGCCCCGACCAGGACCAGCCGCTCGACCGCGATGCCGTGGCGCTGAAATTCGCCGATATCGCGCGCGATGTCGGCGAAGGCCGCTCGCCCGAGGAAATCGCCGAGGGCTTTCTCAAGATCGCCGTCGAGAACATGGCCAACGCCATCAAGAAGATTTCCGTCCAGCGCGGCTATGACGTCACACGCTATCTGCTCAATTCCTTCGGCGGTGCCGGCGGCCAGCATGCCTGCCTGGTGGCCGATTCGCTCGGCATGGAAAATATCCTCATCCACCCGCTGTCGGGCCTGCTGTCGGCCTATGGCATGGGGCTCGCCACCGTCACCGCCAGCCGCCAGCAGGGCCTCGTCCAGCCGCTCTCGCCGCAAAGCAGCGAGGCCATCGCGTCCCTTGAGGCCGAACTGTCGCAAGCCGTGCGCACGGAACTGACCGAGCAGGGCATAACCGACGAGGAGGTGACCACCCGCACCAAGCTGCACCTTCGTTATGACGGCACCGACACCACGCTCGACGTCGTCTTCGACGGCGATCTCGATGCCGTGCGCGCCATCTTCGAGGAGGTGCACAAGGCCCAGTTCGGCTTCATCACCCCCGACAAGCCGATCACCGTCGAGGCGGTCGAGGTCGAGGGCGCGGAGATCGCCGATACGGCCGCGGCTGAAACGAAGTCGGACGTCAGCGAAGCCGATGCATCGACCGACACAACCCGCCGCATCTTCTCCGGCGGCGAGTGGCGCGAGGCCGGCATCTTCCGGCGCGAGGGGCTTGTCCCCGGCAACCGCGTCAAGGGCCCTGCCCTCATCATCGAGGCCAACCAGACCATCGTCATCGAGCCCGGCTGGTCCGCCCGCATCACCGGCTCGGACCATGTCGTGCTGTCGCGCCACGAGAAGATGCAGCGCAGCCAGGCGATCGGCACCAAGCAGGCCGACCCGATCCTGCTCGAGGTCTTCAACAACCTCTTCATGAACATCGCCGAGCAGATGGGCGTGGCGCTGCAGAACACAGCGCATTCGGTCAACATCAAGGAGCGGCTCGATTTCTCCTGCGCGGTCTTCGACGCCGACGGCGCGCTGGTCGCCAACGCACCGCACATGCCGGTGCATCTCGGCTCCATGGACCGCTCGGTGGAAACCATCATCCGCCTCAACGAGGGCCAGATCCGCCCCGGCGACGTGTTTGCGCTCAACGCGCCCTATAATGGCGGCACGCATTTGCCGGACATCACCGTGGTCAGCCCGGTGTTCGACGGGGACGGAAAGCAGATCCTGTTCTGGGTCGCCTCGCGCGGCCACCATGCCGATGTCGGCGGCACGGCGCCGGGTTCCATGACGCCGCTGGCCACCACGGTCGACGAGGAAGGCGTGCTGATCGACAATTTCCGGCTCGTCGACCAGGGTTCGTTCCGCGAGAAGGAACTGCACCACATCCTGACCGACCACCCCTACCCCTGCCGCAACCCGGCCCAGAACATCGCCGACCTGAAGGCCCAGATCGCCGCCAACGAGCGCGGCATCGCGGAACTGCGCAAGATGGTCACGGAATTCGGGCTCGACGTGGTGCAGGCCTATATGGGCCACGTGCAGGACAATGCGGCCGAGGAAGTCGCCCGCCTGCTCGGCCGGCTGGAGGATGCCGAATACGAATACCCGACCGATACCGGCCAGGTGATCAAGGTGAAGATCACCGTCGACCGCGACAGGCGCGAGGCGACCGTCGATTTCACCGGCACGTCGGACGCGATGGAGAACAATTTCAACGCGCCCGAGCCGGTGGCCCGCGCCGCCGTGCTTTACTGCTTCCGCGTCATGGTCGAAGCGCCGATCCCGATGAATGCCGGGTGCCTCAGGCCGATCAAGATCGTCATTCCCGAAGGCTGCATGCTGAAGCCCGCCTACCCGCGCGCCGTCGTGGCCGGCAATGTCGAGACTTCCCAGCATGTCACCAACGCCATCTTCGGCGCGCTGGGGGCGATCGCCAACAGCCAGGGCACGATGAACAATCTGACCTTCGGCAATGACGAGTATCAGTATTACGAGACCATCTGCTCGGGCTCACCGGCCGGCCGCATGAATGACGGCCGCGGCTTCCGCGGCACCTCGGGCGTCCATGTGCACATGACCAATTCGCGGCTGACCGACCCGGAAATCCTCGAAATGCGGTTCCCCGTCATGCTGGAGGATTTCGCGCTGAGGGCCGGCTCCGGCGGTTCGGGCGCCTGTCCGGCGGGCGACGGCACGACACGCACCCTGCGTTTCCTGAAGCGCATGGACTGCGCCATCCTCTCCTCGCACCGCACGCTTGCCCCGCAAGGCATCGAGGGCGGCGGCGAGGGCCTGCCCGGCCGCACCGAGGTCCGGCGGCTGGACGGCACGGTCGAACGGCTGCGGGCCTGCGACCAGACGATTCTGGAGGCCGGCGAGGCGGTCACCGTCGTCACGCCGACGGCCGGCGGTTACGGCAAGGCGTGAGGGCATCGTTGCTCAGTCGCCCGCCCTGCCGTAGATCACGGTCGATACGCGCGACGGGCGCGGAGACATGAAAGAACAACGGCTGGATCTGCGCGGGCTCAACTGCCCGCTGCCCGTGCTGAAGGCACGCAAGGCCATGCGCTCGCTGTCGCCGGGCGACGTGCTGGTCCTCGAATGCACCGACCCCGTCTCGGCCATCGACGTCCCGCATTTCGTGGCCGAGGACGGGCATGAGATGGTGGGCCAAGAGAAGGCGGGGGCGGTGTGGAGGTTTCGGATCGCGCGGGGCGGCTGAGTGCGTTCCAATGTCCGTCTTCCCAGGGTAGGCGCTGCGCGACCCTCGGATCCATGCCGGAATGGTCCGTGCCGCGCACGGCGCGTCGGGCTGCCGGCCGGCGAGCGTTGAGACATGGATGCCCGGGTCTCCGCCTCGCTGCGCGCGGCTCCGCCCGAGCATGACGAAGCGGAGAGGTGGCCGGCAGTGGTGGAAGTCCGTGCAGAACACGGGACCGTTCCCTCGAACCATCTCAGGCGAGGGCTTCCATCCCGCTTGGCACCCGACATGCGATATGCTTCCCTGAACATATCGAATAATCGGGATGCAACATGAAGACGAGATTCACCGCATCGCTGGCTGCGGTCCTGCTCTGCGGCGCCACGCTCGTCGCTCCCCACCCGGCGCAGGCCCAAGAGCAATCGACCGTTTTCGCTGCCGCAAGCCTGCGCAACGCGCTGGAGGACGTCAGTGCTGCCTGGATGGAAGCAGAAGGCAAATCGGTGACGATCTCCTATGCCGGCAGTTCGGCGCTTGCCCGCCAGATCGAGCAGGGCGCACCGGCCGACATCTTCATCTCCGCAGATCTCGACTGGATGGCCTATCTCGACGAGCAGGGCCTGATCCGGCCCGACACGCAGTTGCAATTGCTGGGCAACCGCATCGTTCTCATCGCGCATGAGGATGTCGAAGCCCAGATGGAGATCGCCTCGGGGTTCGACCTGGCGAACATGCTGGGCGAGGAACGCCTGGCCATGGCCAATGTCGATGCGGTACCGGCCGGCCGTTATGGCAAGGCGGCGCTCGAGGCGCTGGGCGTCTGGAGCGGCGTCGAGGCGAATGTCGCGCAGGCGGAGAATGTGCGCGCCGCGCTAATTCTCGTTGCGCTCGGCGAGGCGCCCTTCGGCATCGTCTACCAGACCGATGCGACCGCCGAGCCCGCCGTGCGGATCGTCGGCGTCTTCCCGGAGGACACCCATCCGCCCATCATCTACCCTGCCGCCATCACGACCGGGAGCGCCAGCCCGGATGCGGAAGCGTTCCTCGCCTTCCTGCAGTCGCAGACGGCCAAGGAGCTGTTCGAGGCGCAGGGTTTCGAGTTCCTGGTGCCGGTGATATCGAATTGAGCTGAACGGGGAGCGGGGCGAAGCGGCATGGAGTGGCTGAGACTGAGCCCCGAGGAATGGTTGGCGGTGAGGCTGTCGATCTGGGTCGCCACTTGGGCGACCATCGTCAGCCTGCCCTTCGGCATCGCCGTCGCCTATGTGCTCGCCCGGCGGGAGTTTCCCGGCAAGGCGCTGCTGAACGGGCTCGTCCACCTGCCGCTGATCCTGCCGCCCGTCGTCACCGGCTATCTCCTGCTGCTGACATTCGGGCGCCGCGGGCCGGTGGGTGAGTTCTTCGAGACCTGGCTCGGCGTCGTCTTTTCCTTCCGCTGGACAGGGGCCGCGCTGGCCGGCGCCATCATGGCGTTCCCGCTGATGGTGCGGGCGATCCGCCTCTCCGTCGAGGCGGTGGACACCAGGCTGGAGGACGCGGCCGGCACGCTGGGGGCGGGTCCCCTCTGGGTGTTCGCGACCGTGACCTTGCCGCTGATCCTGCCCGGCATCATCGCCGGCATGATCCTCGCCTTCGCCAAGGCGGTGGGCGAATTCGGCGCCACCATCACCTTCGTCTCCAACATTCCCGGCCAGACACAGACCCTGCCATCGGCCATCTATACCTTCACCCAAGTGCCGGATGGCGGCGCCGGCGCGATGCGCTTGACGCTGGTGGCCATCGTCATCGCCATGGCCGCCCTGCTCGCCTCCGAGTTTTTCGCGCGAAGGGTGAAGAGGCGGATGGAAGGGCTATGAGCATCTCGGTCGCGATCAGCCAGACGTTGGGCGCCTTCCAGCTTGATGCGGGCTTCGAGTCCGCAGGCCGGCTGACGGCGCTGTTCGGTCCGTCCGGCTCGGGCAAGACCTCGGTGATCAACGCCATCGGCGGGCTGACACGGCCGACCGAGGCGAAAATCGTGGCCGACGGCCGCGTGCTGGTCGACACGGCCTCCCGGGTCTTCCAGCCCGCGCACCGGCGCCGCATCGGCTACGTCTTCCAGGACGCGCGGCTGTTTCCGCATCTGTCGGTGGCCCAGAACCTGCGCTACGGGCGCTTCTTCACGCCGCAATCCGAGCGCTACGCCGATTTCGACGGCATCGTCGACCTGCTCGGCATCGTCCATCTGCTCGAGCGCATGCCGGGCCAGCTCTCCGGCGGCGAGAAGCAGCGCGTGGCGATCGGTCGGGCGCTGATCGCCAGCCCGCGGCTGATCCTGATGGACGAGCCGCTGGCCTCGCTTGACGAGGCCCGCAAGGCCGAGATCCTGCCCTATATCGAACGGCTGCGCGACGAGACCGGCGTGCCGATCGTCTATGTGAGCCACGCCATCGGCGAAGTAACGCGACTGGCGACCGACATCGTCGTGATGTCGCAGGGGCGCGTGATTGCGTCCGGAACCGCGGGCGCGGTCATGTCGGACCCCAAAGCCCTTCGCGCCATGGGCCTGCGCGAGATCGGCTCCAGCCTGCCGGCTGTCATCGAGGCGCAGGAGGATGAAGGACTGACGCGGCTGAGGGCCGCCGCCGGCCCCGTCTGGTTGCCGCGCGTCGAAGGCGGCCCCGGCACCGCCGTCAGCCTGCGCATCATGGCGCATGACGTCATCATCGGCCGTGAGAAACCGACAGGCATCTCCGCACTCAACATGCTCCCGGCCACCGTGACGGCAATCGACAGCGGCGACGGGGCCGGGGTGATCGTCCGTCTCGATGTCGGCGGCAGCCAGATCCTGGCGCAACTCACGGCGCGTTCGGTCCGTGTGCTGGGGCTGGCGCCCGGCACGTCCTGCTTTGCCGTCGTCAAATCCATGGCTGTCGCCCGCGACGATGTCCGTGCCGAACAGGCCGCCTGAGGAGTATTGCCCCGCCATGCCCCAGCTGAGCCTTCGCGTCGATCTCGATCCCGATGGCCGCATCGGCCCCGGCAAGATCGAACTTCTCGAACATATCGCAGCCTTCGGCTCCATCTCGGCCGGCGCGCGGCGCATGAACATGTCCTACAAGCAGGCCTGGGGCCTGGTCGTCGAGATGAACCGCATCTTCGGCAAGCCGGTGATCGCCGCGCAGAAGGGCGGCCGGCGCGGCGGCGGGGCCGAGCTCACGCCCGTCGGCATGTCGGTGATCACGCGCTACCGCGCCATCGAACGCGCGGCCAGCGAGGCTGCCTTGGCCCACATGCAGGCCTTGCAAGAAGAGATCGAGCAAGCGTGATGTGGTGTGACCACATTACCGCGATTTAATCTTTAAAATTGCGACTATTGCCACATTTACCATTTCATCTGCTCGTGGAGGAAACGAGGATGAAAACGGAAATGCGGCATATCGAACGCAAGACTGTCACCATCTGGACGCCCTGGGGCGCCCAGACCCTCGAGCGGGAGGAGACCAGCCGGTCACGCTTCCGCAAGAAGCTGCAGTCCCGCCGGCAGCGCGAAGATCGCAAGGCGCGGACCGCCAGGGAGAATGTGGGCCGGACCTGATTCCACGCTCTCAGGTGGCGAAGACGCCCTGCATGTCGGCGAAACCCTTGAACTCGAGCGCATTGCCCGAGGGATCGCGGATGAACAGGGTCGCCTGTTCGCCGGGCTGACCCTCGAAGCGGACCATCGGGCGCTCGATCCACACCGTTTCGGGCGCGGATTCCAGCCGGCTCGCAAGTTCACGCCATTCGGCCATCGGCAGCACCACGCCGAAATGCGGGATCGGCACCTCGACCCCGTCGACCGAACCGCTCGCCGCCGCCTGCGCCTGCCCGGGCCTCAGATGCGCCGACATCTGATGGCCGAACAGATCGAAGTCGACCCAACTTTCCGAAGACCGGCCGATCCTGCAGTGCAGCACTTCGCCATAGAAGCGGCGGGCGGCATCGAGATCATGGACCGGGAAGGCTAAGTGAAAAGGCGTCATGGTTGTGCGGCATCCGGTGGGTTGGAGCCTGCGACCATTGCACGGCGGTGCCGCTGACAATAGATGTGGTGCACATTGTCCACGTCCTCCATCCCAAGAATAATGACGATCGGCTCTCCATGAATGACATGACGGACACCACCAGACTGACCGACATCGTGACACGGCTGGTCGAGGCGGCCAGGCGCGCCGGTGCCGATGCGGCAGACGCGGTGACGCTGCGGTCGCGCTCCCAGGGCGTGACCGTCCGGCTCGGCAAGGTCGAAAGCACCGAGGCCGCCGAGAGCGACGATGTTGCGCTGCGGGTCTTCGTCGGACAGCGGACAGCCAGCGTCTCGGCCAACGCCACCTCGGATCCCCACACGATCGCCGAGCGCGCCGTCGCCATGGCGCGGGTGTCGCCGGAAGACCCGTATCAGGGCCTTGTCGACCCGGCACGCCTGATGCAGGCGCCGCGCGATCTTGACCTCGTCGATGCCACGGAAGTGCGCGCCGATGCCTTGCTCGAGGCGGCCCTGGCGATGGAAGAGGCAGCCCTTGCGGTCAATGGTGTCAGGAATTCGGGCGGCGCGAGCGCCGGTGCCGGCATGGGCGGGCTGGTGCTGGCGACGTCCGCCGGCTTTGTCGGCCACTACACGCGGTCGCGTTTTTCCCGCTCCGTCAGCGTCATCGCCGGCGAAGGCACCGCGATGGAGCGCGACTACGACTATTCCATGCGGCTGCACCAGGCCGACCTGGAGGCTCCTGAGGTGATCGGCCTCAGTGCCGGCGAGCGCGCGGTGCGCCGGCTGAATGCCCGCAAGGCCAGAACCGGCCCGGCCACCGTCATCTACGATCCGCGGGTCGCGCGCGGCCTGGCCGGACATCTGGCCGGTGCGATCAACGGTGCTTCCGTGGCACGCAAGACGTCGTTCCTGCGAGACCGCATGGGCCAGCCCGTGGCTTCTTCCGCCATCACCGTGACCGACGATCCGCTGCTGCGCCGCGGCCTCACCTCGCGTCCCTTCGACGGCGAGGGTGTCGAGGGACAGGCGATGATCATGGTGGACAAGGGCGTGCTCGCGCACTGGTTCCTGTCGCATTCGACGGCCCGCGAACTGGGTCTCGAGACCAATGGACGCGGCTCGCGCTCGGCCTCAACCGTCTCGCCGTCCTCGACCAATCTGGCGATCGAGCCTGGCGAGGCCAGCCCCGAGGAGCTGATCGCCTCGGTGAAGTCCGGCTTCTACGTCACGGAAGTTTTTGGCCAGGGCGTCAACATGGTGACGGGTGAATACAGCCGCGGCGCTTCGGGCTTCTGGATCGAGAATGGCGAACTCGCCTATCCGGTCTCCGAGATCACGATTGCGGCCAACCTCAAGGACATGTTCATGAACATGGTGCCTGCCAACGATGTCGACCGCGCCCATTCGACGGCCGCGCCGACGCTGCTGGTGGAAGGAATGACCATTGCCGGTGAATGATCTGGCGAAGCCCCTCGAAGGCGAGATCGCCCTTCTGTCCGACGTCGCCGCCCGCGCCGGCGAGATCGCCATGCGCTATTATCGCCGCGACCCCGGCGTCTGGATGAAGATCGGCAATTCCCCGGTCAGCGAAGCCGACATCGCCGTCGATACGTTCCTGCGCGAAACCCTGCTGCGCGCGCGGCCGGATTATGGCTGGCTTTCCGAAGAGACGCTGGATGCCCGATCGGCAGGCAGCTCGGGCCGGGTCTTCGTCGTCGATCCTATCGACGGCACCCGCGCCTTCATCGAAGGCCAGAAGACCTGGTGCGTCAGCGTGGCCATCGTCGAGAATGGGCGTCCCGTCGCCGGCGTGCTCGATTGCCCGGCGCGCAAGGAACGGTTCTGGGCCGGACGCGGACGCGGCGCCTTCATGAACGGGACCGCCCTGGAGGTCGGCCCGCCGCAGGGTCCCGCCCGCATCTCGGGGCCGAAGGAACTGGTCGACAGGCTGGCCTTCCCGGCCGAGCGCCTGGAACGCGCGACCTATGTGCCCTCGCTCGCCTATCGCATCGCCATGGTCGCCCACGGCCGCCTCGACGCCAGTTTCGTCAAACCGAATTCGCACGACTGGGACCTGGCTGCAGCCGACCTGATCCTAGAGGAGGCTGGAGGCCGCCTGCTGACCCGGCGCGGCGACCCGCCACTCTATTTCCAGGCCGATCCCAAGCATGGCACGCTGGCGGCGGGAAGCGGCGCACTGCTGGAACGGCTGTCGCTTTCGATTGCCGATCTGGATCATTGAATCGCCGCATCCGTGGTTTCAAAATCGCGCGAACTCCTCTACAGCCCTTCGCACATGCTTTCGGGAGGCCGAGCCGGCTATCGCCACGCCACGAACGAAGACAGGCACCATGACCCAGGACAGTACGAAAAGGCAGCTTCTCCATCTCGTATTCGGCGGCGAGCTCAAGTCGCTGGAAGGGCTGGATTTCCGCAATCTCGAGGATCTCGATATCGTCGGTATCTTCCCCGACTACAAATCGGCCGAGACTGCCTGGCGCTCCAGGGCGCAGCAGACCGTGGACAACGCCCACATGCGCTATTTCATCGTTCACCTGCACCGGCTGCTCGATCCCGAGACCCCCAGGCCGGAGCAATCCTGACGTCGATGCACGAAAGACCGGTTGCACCAGCCCCAGCACATCCAGACCAGCTCCCAAAGAGCCGGCCGCGACCGGTAAAGGCGTTCTGGAAATCCATCCGCGGGCCGCTCGGGCGATCGCGTTTCTTGCGCCGGTCGCTGGCTTCGGGCATCGCGCTGGCGGTGCGTTTCATTGACCTCACCAACCGACGGGTGGAAGGTTCGCATGACGCCGAGGCGGCCGTCGCACGCCTTGCGCCCGCCATCGGTGCGCTGTGGCACGGCCAGCACCTCATGGCACCCATCGCCAAGCCCAAGCGCTTCCCCCTGGCGGCCCTATTCTCGCGCAGCGCCGATGCCGAGCTGAACGCGCTCGCCGCCGAAAAGCTCGGCCTGACCGTCATCCGCGGGTCGGGCGGACGGCCCGGCGCCCACCACATCGACAAGGGTGGCGTCAAGGCACTGATCGCCATGAAGAAGATGCTCGACAGCGGCACCAGTGTCGTGATGATCGCCGACATCCCGCACGGAACGCCGCGCGACGCCGGCCTAGGCATCGTCACGCTCGCCAAGCTCTCCGGGCGGCCGATCGTGCCCATCGCGGTTGCCACCAGCCGCCGCAAGGTGCTGGAATCGACCTGGGACAAGACGACCATCAACCTGCCCTTCGGCCGGTGCGCCCTCCTCTTGGGCGACCCGATCAGCGTTCCGGCCGACGCCGATACCGAGGCCCTAGAGACGTACCGGAAGTTGGTGACGTCGAAGCTGAACGAGACGACGGCCGAGGCCTATCGCCTGGTGGATGCTGCCGCATGAGCGAGCGCTGGGCCAGAACCATGCTGTCGGCCTATCGCCTGATGGGCGCCGCCGTCTATCCGCTGATCGGCGGCTATGTCGCCTGGCGCGCCAGCCGCGGCAAGGAAGAGACGTCGCGGCGCAAGGAGCGATACGGCAAGACCCAGCATCCCCGGCCGCCGGGCCCGCTGATCTGGATGCATGCGGCAAGCGTGGGCGAGACGGTCTCGGTCGTGCCCCTGATCGAGCACATCATGTCGCATCGCATCAACATCGTGCTGACCACCGGAACGGTGACCTCGGCGCAGGTGGCACGCGAAAGGCTGGGCGAGCGCGTCATTCACCAATATGTGCCGCTCGATCTCAAGCCGGCGGTGAGCCGATTTCTCGACCATTGGGCGCCGGATCTGGCGATCATCGCCGAATCCGAAATCTGGCCAATGACCATCCTCGAACTCGGCGCGCGCCGCGTGCCCCAGGTGCTGGTGAACGGCCGGCTGTCGGACAATTCCTTCGCCGGCTGGAAAAAGCGCGCCTTCCTGGCCGAGGCGCTGTTTGAAAACCTCTCTCACGTCGTCGCGCAGTCCGAGGTCGATGCCGAACGCTTTCGTGTCCTCGGTGCGCGGCCGGTTACCGTTTCGGGCAATCTGAAGGTCGATTCACCCGCACCACCCGTCGACCAGCAGATGTTGGACGCGCTTCTGGACCAGGTCGGCAACCGGCCCGTCTGGGCGGCCATCTCGACACATGATGGCGAGGAATCGATCGCTGGCCGGGTGCACCAGCGGCTCAAGGCCAAGCACCCCCAGATTCTCTCGGTGGTCGTTCCGCGCCATCCCGACCGCGCTGAGGAGATCGCCAGCGATCTCGCGACGCAAGGCTTGAAGGTCGTGCGCCGTTCCTCAGGTGCGGCGATCGACAGCGAAACCGATGTGTTCCTGGGCGACACGATCGGCGAGATGGGGCTCTATCTCCGGCTGACCGAGATTGCCTTCGTCGGACGTTCCCTGACCTGGGAAGGCGGACAGAACCCGCTCGAGCCGGCCATGCTGGAGACGGCCGTGCTTGCCGGCCGCAACGTGCAGAATTTCCGCGACTCCTACCAGAAGCTTCTGGAAACCGGCGGCGCCAAGCTGGTGCGCGACGAGGAGATGCTGGCAGGTGCGGTCAACTATCTGCTCGGCAACGAACCCGTCCGCCGCGCCATGATCGAGGCCGGGCTGCAGACGGTCGGGGAGATGCGCGGCGCACTGTCGCGCACGACGGCCGCGCTCGAACCCTTCATCCAGCCGCTTGTCGTCAAGTCCCGGCTGCATGGCGGCAACGGCGGTTAGGTCGAAATCGCCGTGGTCAGCGAGGCTCCTCCCTTCTGGTGGCACAAGGCCGATTGGCGGGCCTGGGCGCTCTATCCCGTATCGAGGCTCTACGCTGCGGCCGCGCGCCATCGGCTCGAAACGGCCGAGCGCCACCCCGTTGCCGCGCCCGTCCTGTGCGTGGGCAATTTCACCGTCGGCGGCGCCGGCAAGACCCCCGTCGCCATCACCCTTGCCCGCCAGGCACAACAGATGAATCGGAAGCCCGGCTTCCTGTCGCGCGGTTACGGCGGCGCGGTCTATGCCCCGCATCTGGTCGATGCAGAGACCGATACCGTCCGCCATGTCGGCGACGAACCGCTCGTCCTGGCGCGCACGGCACCCACGGTGGTCGCGCCCAACCGGGTCGAGGGTGCGGAGTTGCTAATCACCCATGGCTGCGATTTCATCATCATGGATGACGGGTTCCAGAGCGCGCGCGTCTATATCGACTACGCGCTGATCGTGGTCGATACGCTGCGCGGCATCGGCAACGGGCACACCATGCCGGGCGGACCGATGCGGGCGAGCCTGGTCGACCAGATGCGCCATGTCGACGCCATCGTGAGGGTCGGCGACGGCAATGCGGCCGACGAGGTGGTGCGGCAGGCGGCGCGTGCCGGGCGGCGCATCTACCAGGCCCGCACCATGCCACGCACGCCGCCCTTTGCCGACGAGCCGTTGCTGGCCTTTGCCGGTATCGGCCATCCCGAAAAATTCTTCCGCACGGTGGAGGAACTGGGCGGGCGCATCGCCATGAAACGCGGTTTTTCCGACCATCATCTCTACACGGACGAGGAAGCCCGCGATCTGCTGCGCACGGCCGAACGGCAGGGCGCCCGCCTGGTGACGACGGCAAAAGATGCGGTCCGGCTGCAGCACGGATCAGAAGCGCTGGGCGAACTCGCCGCCGCCGTGACCGTGGTGGAGATCGACACCGTTTTCGAACATCCCGAGACGTCGGCCACGATCATCCGGGAAACGCACGCTGCCTGGCAGCGGCGCCGGGAAAGGCGCGGCTGACCCAGCCGGCGCCGGTCAGGCCGGGGCGTTGGAGAATTCGATTTCGCGCTTCAGGGAGGACGCCGCGTCGACATAGGGCTCCTGGCGCGCCACGCTCCAGTATTTGAGTTCGTCCAGCGGAATGGTCCGGCCGGTGACCGCACAACGCACGAACGCACCCGGTGTGACCACCTGGAAGTCGCCATCCAGATAGCGTATGCGCGCTTCCCGCCCGCCCCCGGGACCTTCAAAACGGTTCATGGACAATCGCCTCTCTGCCATGGGTTCCGCCACAAAATGGAGCCGAGGTCAAGACGAGCTCAACGACGCCCGAAAAGTCTCTCGATATCGGCGAGCTTGAGCTCAATATAGGTGGGCCGGCCGTGATTGCAGGTGCCTGATCCGGGAGTCGCTTCCATCTGGCGCAAAAGCGCGTTCATTTCCTCCGGCTTGAGCAGCCGGCCCGAACGCACCGAACCGTGGCAGGCCATGGTCGAGGCGATCCGGTCGAGCCGCGCCTTCAGCGTGTCGGTGGTGTCGTTCTCGGCGACTTCGTCGGCCAGATCGCGCACCAGCGACACCACGTCCATCTCCCCCAGCATCGCGGGCGTTTCGCGCACGATCACCGCGCCGGGCCCGAACCGCTCAAGCCCGAGGCCGAAACGCGACAGCAGTTCGGCCTGCGCCGCGATCCGGTCGGCGTCCTCCTCCAGCAGGTCGACGATCTCCGGGATCAGCAGCATCTGCGCGGCCAGCGGCCGGGCGTAGAGCGCCTCCTTCATCGCCTCGTAGACCAGCCGCTCATGGGCGGCATGCTGGTCGACGATGATCAGGGAATCGCCCGTCTGCGCGATGATGTAGTTGTCGTGGATCTGCGCCCGCGCGGCACCCAGCGGCGCCTCCAGAACGGCCGGCTCGTGAGCCGGCTGCACCCGGACATCGGCACTTGCCACCGCACCGATGTCGAAGGCGGCCTGGCCGTTTTCGGCAAAGCCGCGGCCGAGCGGTGAATGGAATGCGTGGACCATCTCATGGCTCGGGCCGGCCAAAGATTTGGGTGCGAACGGCACGACCGAGCCCGTGCGAAAGGCTTGCGCCATGGCGCCTGCCGCATGCGAGGAAGCCCGAATCCCCTCGCCTGCCAGCGCCTGGCGGATGGCGCCGACGACGAGACCGCGCACCAGCCCGGAATCGCGAAAGCGCACATCGGCCTTGGCCGGATGCACATTGACGTCGACCAGCGTGGGGTCGAGTTCGATGAACAGGGCCGAGACCGGGTGCCGATCTCGGGCGAGCAGATCCGCATAGGCCCCGCGTACCGCGCCCGCCAGCAGCCGGTCGCGCACGGGCCGGCCGTTCACATAGGCGAATTGCTGCATCGCATTGCCGCGGCTGTAGGCGGGGATGGAGGCCAGGCCTGTAAGCCGGATGCCTTCTCGTTCGGCCGCGATCTCGACGGCATTCTCGACGAACTCATGGCCGAGTACATCGGCCAGCCGCTCGCGCAGCCCTTGCGCATCGTCGCTGCCGGCGGCGAGATCGAGCGTCGAGCGATCGGTGCCGGACAACACGAAACGCACCGCGGGGAAGGCGATGGCGATGCGCTTCACCACCTCGGTGATGGCACTGGCCTCGGCCCTGGCGCTCTTCATGAATTTCAGCCGCGCGGGCGTGGCAAAGAACAGGTCGCGCACTTCGACCAGCGTGCCCGCATTGGCCGCCACGGGGCGCGGCGGGGACACCCTCCCGCCCTCGACGGAAATCTCCGCGCCGCTTTCGGCCTCGGGCGGCCGCGAGCGGATCGTCAGCCGCGCCACGGACCCGATCGACGGCAGCGCTTCGCCGCGAAAGCCCAGCGAGCGGATCGCATCGATCCCACCATCGAGCTTCGAGGTGCAGTGGCGTCCGATGGCCAGCGGCAGTTCGTCGATCGGCATGCCGCCGCCGTCATCGGTGACCCGTATCAGCGTCAGCCCGCCACCTGCAGTGGCGATCTCGACGCGCCGGGCACCGGCATCGAGCGCGTTTTCGACAAGTTCCTTGACGACGCTGGCCGGGCGTTCGATGACCTCGCCGGCGGCGATCTGGTTGACCGTGGTCTCTGGGAGCTGGCGGATGGGCATAGGAGCACAATAGTCGGATTCGCCATCGCTCCGAAAGGCCGCGCGGGCGGCATCGACAGGAAGATGCTGCCCTACCGATTGCGCGGGTCGGTCATCCAGTCGCGCACCTTCATGGCGGCGGGCGAGAGCGGCTTGTCGCGCGGCCAGGCGACATGGAAGTTCTTGCCGGTCGCCAGGTGGTGATCGGTCAGCCGCAGCAGAACGCCCTTTTCGACCAGCCCGTCGGTCAGGTGACCCCAGCCGAGCGCGATTCCCTGGCCTTCGATGACCGACTGGATGACTGCCACATAGTCGTTGATCTGCAGCCCCTTGGGCGCCGGCCGGCCGGTCATGCCGGCGGAGGCGAACCACTCGTTCCAGGTGACCGTCGCCCGAAACGGTTCCTCGTGGTGGATCAGGCGATGGGACAACAAATCTTCGAGGCTTGCCGGGCGGCCGAAACGGGCGACATAGCTCGCGCCGCAGACCGGGTAGATCTCCTCCGGCGCGAGGATTTCGCACGCATAATGCGGCCAGTCCTCGGGGCCGCCGCCGCGTATGCCGAGCGGGATGCCTTCCCCGACGAGGTCGAGGTCGCGGTCGGCCGTCTGGATGCGCAAATCGATGTCGGGCAAGTCCTCGCGGAAGCGCTGCAGGCGCGGCACCATCCAGAAGGCGGCGAAGGCGGTCGAGGCCGAGAGCGTCACATGCGTGCCGGCGGCGACCGCGCGCAGCCCCTGCGCCGAGCGCTGGATATGCGACAGGCCAAGCGACACATCTGCGTAAAAGCGCTGTCCGGCAGCCGTCAGCCGTACGCGCCTGTGCTCGCGCAGGAAGAGCGCGGTGGCAAGCTGGGCTTCCAGCCGGCCGATGGCGTAGGAGACCGCAGCCTGCGTCATGCCGAGTTCCCGCGCCGCGGCGCTGAAGCTCGCCAGCCGCCCGGCCGCCTCGAACACCACGAGGCCGTTGATAGAGGGGATGAGGTGGCGCAGCGTCTCCATAAATTCAGCTTATCAATTCGATGAATCTTTTCCAGCGTTACGCCCTCCCGCGCCAGACATAGTCTGTCCCTAAGCCTGGAGAGAAATGTCATGGCAGAAGCAGGCATTATGGTACCGGAAACCAGGCTGCAACGGTCCGGCCGCAGCGCGCGCCGCGCCGAACGCGGCCAGGGACCGCAAGGCATCAGCCGGCCGTTTATTCTGCGCAACATCCCGCACTATGACGTGCTTTCGGAAGAAAACCTGCTTCGCATCGAAGAGACCGCCGACCGCATCCTGGCCGAGATCGGCATCGAGTTCCGCGACGATCCAGACACGCTCGACCACTGGAAGCGGGCGGGCGCTGAGGTAAACGGCGTGCTCGTGCGTTTCGAGCCTGGCATGCTGCGCGAGATCCTGAAGACCGCGCCGGCCGAATTCACCCAGCATGCTCGCAATCCCGCGCATTCGGTCCGGATCGGCAGCAGGAACGTGGTCTTTTCACCGGCCTATGGCTCGCCCTTCGTGATGGATCTCGACCAGGGGCGCCGCTACGGCACGATCGAGGATTTCCGCAATTTCGTGAAGCTCGCCCAGGCCTCGCCCTGGCTGCACCATTCGGGCGGCACGATCTGCGAGCCGGTGGACGTGCCCGTCAACAAGCGCCATCTCGACATGGTCTTCAGCCACATCAAATATTCCGACCGCGGCTTCATGGGCTCGGTGACGGCGGAAGAACGGGCCGAGGATTCCATCGACATGGCGCGCATCCTGTTCGGGCGCGATTTCGTCGAGGATAACTGCGTCATCCTCGGCAACGTCAACGTCAACTCGCCGCTCGTCTGGGACGGCACCATGACCAAGGTGCTGCGCGCCTATGCCCGCGCCAACCAGGCCGGCGTGGTGGTGCCCTTCATCCTCGGCGGCGCCATGGGGCCGGTGACCAATGCCGGCGCCATCGCCCAGTCGCTGGCCGAGACCATGGCGGGCTGTGCGCTGACCCAGCTCGAGCGCCCGGGCGCGCCGGTAATCTTCGGCAATTTCCTGTCTTCCATGGCGCTGAAATCCGGCTCGCCGACATTCGGCACGCCGGAGCCGGCCATCGGCTCGATGGTGGTGGGGCAACTCGCGCGGCGGCTCAATCTGCCGCTCCGGTGCTCGGGCAATTTCACCACCTCCAAGCTGCCCGATGCCCAGGCGATGACCGAGGGCACGATGTCAATGCTGGCCGCCATCCATTGCGGTGCCAACTTCATCCTGCATTCGGCGGGCTTCCTCGACGGGCTCCTGTCGATGTCCTACGAGAAATTCGTGCTGGATTGCGATCTGTGCGGCGCGCTGCACACTTATCTTGATGGCATCAGGATCGACGACAACGAACTGGCGCTGGACGCCTTTCGCGAGGTCGGCCCCGGCAACCACTTCTTCGGCTGCGCCCACACCATGGCCAACTACCAGACCGCCTTCTGGGAAACCGCGCTGGCCGACAACGATCCGTTCGAGACCTGGTCCGAAGGCGGCGGCGAGGATGCCGCTGTGCGCGCCAACCGGGCCTGGAAGAAGACGCTTGCCGACTATCAGGCGCCGCCGCTCGACCCCGGCATCGCCGAGGGGCTGGCGGACTTCATGGCGCGGAAGAAGGCCGGGATGGACGATGCGTGGTACTAGTCCCAATCGATTCAAGCCAGCATCTCGGCAACCGCTTCTCTCTCCCGCTCTTCCACCACCACCGCAAAGGTGTTGGCCGGCCGGGCAGGCATCGGGTCGAATACAAGATTTTCGGGCGACACGGTCAAACGAAGCGAAGACGATCCCGGTTGCTGCTCTACGAAGGTGTCGAAATGGGTGAAATTGGCATCGGGCAATTCCAGCACCGGCTCTCGGCTCGCCTCCAGCGCTTGCTTGAAGCCGATCGCAGTGCCTGTGCTGTTGATGTACTCCGAGAGGCGACGAAAGAGCTTGGGCATAATGACAAAATCGTCTGTCAGGCTCGCCATGCCAGCGACCTCGAAACCAGTCGTCGTTACGTCTTCGGCGTAGATTCCACGACCGGCGGCCCTGGCGGCGACGACGGCGGTGGTCAATTCGTCGCGCAGATCGTGGAACAGGCCCCAATAATAGGTTGCATAAGCGAGCCCCTGAGAGAGCGCGTGGAGGTTGAAACTCCCGCGCAGGGCATCAGGCTCCAGATGATACATGCTTCCGTCGGGAGCAGGCGGCTCTCCTGGGTAGATGAAGGCGATCGGTCGCCCAAACTTGTCGGCTGCACGCGTCAGCACATAGCCACGTGTGCCGTCTTCGGCGGAGGCGATCGTCGTGCGTGCGGCATTCCAGACGACATTCTTGATGCCAACGAAATCGAGAAGCCTGTCGGTTGCCCCATTGGCGTGACCTCGTGGTTGCTGGACCGACCCGCCGCCGCCCTGCAAGCTATAATGAGTCTCCAGCGCATCAATGGCCTCTATCCGGAGTTGCACATGGCCACGTGCATTGGGTCGTGGGCGACCGCCCCTCAACGAAAGGATATGACCCATGTCGTCGGGCTGGAAGCGTATGGAATCTCCATCCGGAGAATAGCCCACGACGTGAAAGGACCCCACGACCACGCGAAACGGCATCCCAACCCCCAACAAGTATATATTCTTCTACCCTATCACATATATAATATAATTCAATATATGATCAAACCTTTGAATCTTATCTCGCTTCTGTACTCGAAATTGAAATATATGGTTGTTTTTCGATCCAAAAAGGCTGTATCCGCATGAGGACTACTGATCCCCTGCTCCAGCCGTTCCAGCTCCGGCATCTCACCTTCAAGAACCGGCTGATGTCGACGGCGCATGAGCCGGCCTATTCCGAAGACGGCCTGCCGAAGGAGCGCTACCGGCTCTACCATGAAGAAAAGGCCAAGGGCGGGATCGCGCTCACCATGACGGCGGGCTCGGCGCTGGTCAGCCGTGACAGCCCGGCCGCCTTCGGCAATCTGCATGCCTATCGCGACGAGATCGTGCCGTGGCTGGCAGAGCTGACGGATGCCTGCCACGCGTTTGACTGCAAGGTGATGATCCAGCTCACCCATCTCGGGCGCCGCACCGGCTGGAACAAGGCTGACTGGCTTCCGGTCCTCTCGGCCTCGCCGGTGCGCGAGGCGGCCCATCGCGCCTTTCCCAAGGAAGCCGAGGAATGGGACATCGACCGCATCGTGGCCGACTATGCTAGTGCCGCCCAGCGCTGCCAGGCCGCGCGGCTCGATGGCATTGAGTTCGAGGCCTATGGGCATCTGATGGATGGTTTCTGGTCGTCGGCCACCAATCGCCGCGACGACGCCTTTGGCGGCTCGCTCGACAACCGGCTCCGCTTCACCTGGATGGTGATCGACGCGGTGCGCGCCGCCGTCGGGCCGGGTTTCATCATCGGCATCCGCATGGTCGCCGACGAGGACAGCCAGGCGGGACTCAGCCGCACCGAGGGCGTCGAGATCGCGCAGCGGCTGGCCGGATCGGGCAAGTTCGACTTCCTCAACATCATCCGCGGCCGCATCGACACCGACGCGGCTCTTACCGGGGTCATCCCGATCACCGGCATGCGCTCGGCCCCGCATCTCGATTTCGCCGGCGAGGTGCGTGAGGCGACACAGATCCCGATGTTCCATGCCGCCCGCATCGCCGACGTGGCGACGGCGCGCCATGCGGTGACCTCGGGAAAGCTCGACATGGTCGGCATGACTCGCCCGCACATGGCCGACCCGCACATCGCCAACAAGGTGGCGAAGGGGCTCGAACACCGGATCCGCCCCTGTGTCGGCGCGACCTACTGCCTGGACCGCATCTATGAGGGCGGCGAGGCGCTGTGCATCCACAACGCCGCCACCGGCCGCGAGGCCACCATGCCGCATGTCATCGCGAGGACCGAGGGGGCGCCCAGGCGCGTCGTCGTGGTCGGCGCCGGGCCGGCGGGGCTGGAGGCCGCGCGCGTTGCTGCCGCGCGCGGCCACACCGTCAGCGTGCTGGAGGCTTCTGGCAAGGCCGGCGGCCAGTTGAACCTCGCCACCCAGTTGCCGCGTCGCCGCGAGCTTGCGGGCATCGTCGACTGGCGCCTGGCCGAACTCGACCATCTCGGCGTGCCGATCCGCTACGATTGCTGGGCCGAGCCTACCGACGTTCTGGCACTCGATCCCGATGTCGTGGTGATCGCCACCGGCGGCCTGCCGCAATCGCCGCCGCTGGACAGCGGCGAGGATCTGGTGATCTCAAGCTGGGACATCTTGTCGGGCGCAGCCAAGCCCGCGGGCAGCGTGCTGCTCTACGACGACAATGGCGGCCATCAGGGCATGTCGGCGGCAGAAGCGATCGTCAATGCCGGCGCGACGCTCGAACTATTGTCGCCCGAGCGCTTCTTCGCGCCGGAAATGGGCGGGATGAACCATGTGCCCTACATGCGCGCCTTCCATGAGGCGGGCGTGCGGATCACCATCAACACCCGCCTGATCGCGGTCCGCCGCAACGGCAACCGGCTGGTGGCGACGCTCGGCTCCGACTACGCGCCCGGCTGGCGCGACGAGCGGGAGGTCGACCAGATCGTCGTCGAACACGGCACGATGCCCAATGACGAGCTGTATCTCGCGCTCAAGCCCCAGTCGCGAAATGGCGGCGAAGTGGACCATATGGCGCTGATCGGCGGCGGGCGCCTCTGTCCGGAGCGCAATCCGGAAGGCCGCTTCGACCTCTTCCGCATCGGCGACGCCATCGCGTCGCGCAACATCCACGCCGCGATCTATGACGGGCTGAGATACGCGTTGCGGGTGTGATCGTGAACGGCCGTTGCAGCCCCGTTGCCGGCTGCAATCGTCGCGTGCAGGCCCTCTTTCCAACCATACTTCGCGCAGCTACAGACAAGCTTGGCTTCCAGCAATCAGGCTTGGGCCTGAGAAGGCGATGAGTCGAACCACACATGAAGAGATTGCCAATTTACTTCGCTTCCACTTTGCTGTTGGCGGCCAGCCATTCGAATGCCGCATCGGCTCAGGCAAGCGACCAGTGCTACCAGATGGCCGAAATCGTCTGTGGCGGCGAAGAACTGGTGCCCTGCATGGGCAGACCGGAGATGATGGAGCAGATGCCCCCTGCCTGCGTCGGCGACATGCAGACCATGATCGAGATGGAGCGTGAGTTCTACGCCGAGCAGGACGAAGCCTTCGAACGCAATGCGAACAACGCCACGCAGGACGATACCATATCGGGCATGTCCTATGGCGGCGTGCTGAGGTCTGGCCCCGGCATGGAATATGATCGGATCGCCAGCCTGCGCGAGGGCGACTATCTCGACATCATCGAGGATACGGGCGTCTGGTTCAACGACTACAAATGGTACCTGGTCGCGTCCCCTCAGGGCACGGGCTATCATTGGGGCGGCATCTTCTGCGTCAACCTCGACACCCAGATCGAGGGCATCTTCGAAAAATGCTGATTGTCTGAGAGGGCGCCTGCAGGCCGTAAAGGGCTCATGGCCTAGTTCGTGATGCCCGATGGCGCCGGCCATGCGGGAGCGGCGCATTGCGGCCCTCAGGCGACCCCACCGTCGCGAAGGTTTGACCTGACACCCCGAAAAGTGCTTTGGCGGGGGCAAGCGAAGCCGTAATGTGGACGCATCACCAAGAAGGAAAAGAAGACCCCGATGAACATCGACGTCAAAGCCCAGAGCGCCAAGGCCTCCTTCGTCTGGAACGATCCCTTCCTGCTGGAGGACCAGCTGGCGGAAGACGAGCGCATGATCCGCGATGCGGCGGCGGCCTTTGCCGCCGACAAGCTCGCGCCGCGCGTCCAGGACGCCTACATGGAGGAGAAGACCGACCCGGCGATCTTCCGCGAGATGGGGGATGCGGGCCTGCTCGGCATCACCATCCCTGAGGAGTATGGCGGCCTGGGTGCCGGTTACGTCACCTACGGCCTGGTCGCGCGCGAGGTCGAGCGGGTCGATTCGGGCTACCGCTCGATGATGAGCGTGCAGTCCTCCCTCGTTATGCACCCGATCCACGCCTATGGCTCGGAAGAGCAGCGCAAGAAGTACCTGCCGGGGCTGGCGGCCGGCGAACTGATCGGCTGTTTCGGCCTGACCGAGCCCGATGCCGGCTCCGATCCCGGCGGCATGAAGACGCGCGCCGAAAAGACCGCCACCGGCTACCGTCTGACCGGCAACAAGACCTGGATCTCCAACGCACCGATCGCCGACGTCTTCGTCGTCTGGGCCAAGTCGGCTGCCCATGACGACCAGATCCGCGGCTTCGTGCTCGAGAAGGGCATGAAGGGGCTGTCGGCGCCGAAGATCGGTGGGAAGCTTTCACTTCGCGCGTCCATCACCGGCGAGATCGTCATGGAGGGCGTGGAAGTGGGCGAAGACGCGCTGCTGCCCAACGTGTCCGGCCTCAAGGGTCCGTTCGGCTGCCTCAACCGGGCCCGCTACGGCATCTCCTGGGGTGTGATGGGGGCGGCCGAGGATTGCTGGTTCCGCGCCCGCCAATACGGGCTCGACAGAAAGCAGTTCGGCAAGCCGCTGGCCGCCACGCAGCTCTTCCAGAAGAAGCTCGCCGACATGCAGACCGAGATCGCGCTCGGGCTGCAGGGCTCGCTTCGGGTCGGGCGCATCTTCGACGAGGGCAAGATGGCGCCGGAGATGATCTCGATCGTCAAGCGCAACAATTGCGGCAAGGCGCTCGACATCGCCCGCCAGGCCCGCGACATGCATGGCGGCAACGGCATCCAGATCGAGTACCACGTGATGCGGCACGCCGCGAACCTGGAAACCGTCAACACCTATGAAGGTGCCCACGACGTCCACGCGCTGATCCTCGGCCGGGCGCAGACGGGCATCCAGGCGTTTTTCTGATCTATCGAAGAGCTTGAACACCAACGCCGCCGGAGGCCCTGCCCCGGCGGCGTTTTCGTCTGATCAGGCGCGCAGTTCGCCGCCCGTCTGCTTGCCGACATTCTCGACGATGCGGGCCGCCAGCGCCTCGAAATCCTCGTCCGTCAGCGTCTTGTCGATCGGCTGGATCGAGACCTCGATGGCCACCGACTTCTTGTCGGCGCCCAGCGACGCACCCTCGAACACGTCGAAGACGCGCACATTGGTGATCAGCTTCTTGTCCGCGCCGACGGCGGCCTTGACCAGCGTCTGGGCTTCCACGTCGCGGCCGACCACGAAGGCGAAGTCGCGCCGGACAGCCTGGAAGGGCGAGATGTCCAGCCGCGGCTTGGTGCGCGTCGCCTTGGCCTTCGGCTCGGGGATCGCGTCGACGAAGACCTCGAAGCCGCAGAGTGGTCCTGAGACGTCAAGCACTTCCAGCGCCTTGGGGTGGAATTCGCCGAACGTCGCGAGCACGACCTTCGGCCCGAGCTTGATCGAGCCGGAACGGCCGGGGTGATACCAGTCAGGCCCGCCTGCCTCGACCGTCAGCTTGTCGACCGGCGCGCCGCAGGCTTCCAGCACCGCGATTGCGTCGGCCTTGGCATCGAACACGCCGACGCTGGGCGCGTTGCCGCCCCAGTGGCGGCCTTGGCCCTCCATGCGGGCCGTGCCGCGCCTGACACCGGCTGCCAGCCGGCGCTGGCCTTCCGGGGAATCGCCCTCATAGACGCCCGAGACCTCGAACAGCGCCACGTCGGCAAAGCCGCGATCGGCATTGCGCTGGGCGGCAGCGACCAGGCCGGGCAGCAGCGAGGGCCGCATGTCCGACATGTCGGCGGCGATCGGGTTGGCGAGCTGCAGCGCCCTGGCACCGCCGCCGAAGAGTTTTGCATGTTCGTGCGGGATGAAGGACCAGGTCACCGCCTCCATCATGCCACGCACGGCAAGCGCGCGACGCGACGCCCGCGTCCGGTTCTGCAATGTGGTCAGTACCTTGCCGTTGACGGTCTCATGCGCCGGCAGCGGCTTCGGCGCGATCTCGTCGACGCCGTGGATGCGCATCACCTCCTCGACCAGATCGGCCTTGCCCTCGATGTCCGGCCGCCAGGAGGGAACGGACACTTCCACCGTGTCACCCTCGCCCTCGGGCGCAAATCCCAGCCGCTCGAGGATCGACAGGCTTTCGGCGCGCGGCACGTCGAGCCCGGTCAGGCGCCTGACTTCCGCCAGCGGGAAGGAGACGCGGCGGGGCGTGTAGCCCTCGTAACCCACGACCTCGTTCTCGGAAGGCTCGCCACCACAGAGCTCCACCACCATCTTCGTCGCCAGCTCCAGCCCCGGCACCATGAATTCGGGATCGACGCCGCGCTCGAAACGGTAACGCGCATCCGTGACGATGCCGAGCTCGCGGCCTGTCTTGGCGGTGACGATCGGGTTCCACAGCGCGGATTCGATGAGCACATCGGTGGTGTTTTCGTCGCAGCCCGAATGTTCGCCGCCCATGATGCCGGCAATGGATTCGACGCCGTTCTCATCCGCGATGACGCACATGCCGGCGGTCAGCTCATATTCGCGCTCGTCGAGGCCCAGCACCTTCTCGCCGTCCCGGGCGTGGCGGACGACGAGGTTGCCCTTGACCTTGGCGGCATCGAAGACGTGTAGCGGCCGGCCGCGGTCGAAGGTGATGTAGTTGGTGATGTCGACCAACGCGTTGATGGGACGCAGGCCGATGGCCAGCAGGCGCTGCTGCAGCCATTTGGGCGACGGGCCGTTCTTGACGCCCGACACAAGCCGCAGCGCGAAGCCAGGGCAGAGATCAGGCGCCTCGATCGTCACCTTGACCGGGCAAGACCCCTGCCCCGCCACAGGCATGACGGCAGCGTCCTTGAGCCGCCCGAGACCGGCAGCCGCCAGATCACGCGCGATGCCATGGACGCCTGTGGCGTCGGGCCGGTTCGGCGTGAGGCCGATCTCGATCATCGGATCGTCGAGCCCGGCCCAGGTCGCGAAGGGCGTCCCGACCGGCGCATCGGCGGCGATGTCGATGATGCCGTCATGCTCGTCCGACAGCATCAATTCGCGCTCCGAACACATCATGCCACGGCTTTCCACGCCGCGGATGTTGCCAATCGAGAGCGTCGTGTCGATGCCGGGAACATAGGTGCCGGGCGCCGCAAAGGCGCCGACCAGTCCCGCCCGCGCATTCGGCGCACCGCACACGACCTGCACCGGATCGCCGGTACCGGTATCGACCGACAACACGCGCAGCTTGTCGGCATCGGGATGCTTCTCGGCCGTAAGCACTTTCGCGATGACGAACGGCTTCAACGCCGCCTTGTCGTCGACGGATTCGACCTCGAGCCCGATCATGGTGAGCTTTTCCACGATCTGATCGAGCGTGGCGTCGGTCTCAAGGTGATACTTGAGCCAGGAGAGGGTGAATTTCATGTGCTCACTCTTTCGCGTCTTGTCTCTTCAGCACCTGCACCAGCCGGAAGCGCTCGCAGACAACTTCCATGTCAGGCGCAAAGCCGCCATTGCGGGCAAAATAGGTCTCGTGCGCATTGCGCCAGTAGGCGAGCGTACCGTCGCCTTCACCTTCGTCGCGCGCGAATTGCTCATCCACCTCGTCGAAGCGCTTGACGGTTACTTCGGTCGTCTCGATCACGGCCGCCGGGCGACCGGCACCGTCGAGCAAGATGTCCCTGCGGCCGACCTGCGGCATCGGCTCGCCGCCGGGGCCGAATTGGCTCAACGTGCCGCATGTGGCCGTCTTCTTGCCCGCAAGGACAAGTCCAAGCAACTCATCGGCCAGAGCGGGGCTGTCGCCGAAGGAGAAGCGGATCGCATCACGATATTCGGCAGGCACGCTCATCCCGCGCTCAACCCCGCAAACAGCGTCGGCATGTCGAGCGGGCGGAAGCCGTAGTGCTGCAGCCAGCGTACATCCGCGTCGAAGAAGGCGCGCAGATCCGGCATGCCGTATTTCAGCATCGCGATGCGGTCGATGCCCATGCCCCAGGCAAAGCCCTGGTAGACGTCGGGATCGAGCCCGGCGAAGCGAAGCACGTTCGGGTGCACCATGCCGCAGCCCAAAATCTCCATCCAGTCATTGCCCTCGCCGAAACGCACCTCGCCGGGCTTCGAACGGTCGCACTGGATGTCGACCTCGAGGCTTGGCTCGGTGAACGGGAAGAAGGACGGCCGGAAGCGCATCTTGACCTGCGGTACCTCGAAATAGGCCTTGCAGAACTCCTCCAGCACCCAGCGCATGTTGGCGACGTTGGCCGACTTGTCGATCACCAACCCCTCGACCTGGTGGAACATCGGCGTGTGGGTGGCATCCGAATCCTGCCGGTAGGTCTTGCCGGGGATGACGATGCGGATCGGGGGGGCCTGCACCTCCATCGTGCGGATCTGCACGGGCGAGGTGTGCGTGCGCAGGAGTTTCCTCTCCCCGGTCTCGTCGGGCGGGAAGAAGAAGGTGTCGTGCATCTCGCGCGCCGGATGGCCTTCGGGGAAGTTCAGCGCCGTGAAATTGTAGTGGTCGGTCTCGATGTCGGGACCTTCGGCGACCGAAAAGCCCATATCCGCGAAGATGGCGGTGATCTCGTCGATGACCTGGCTGATCGGATGGATGCGGCCGCGCTCGGCCGGCGACTGGCGCACCGGCAGCGTCACGTCGACCTTCTCGGCGGCAAGCCGCGCCTCGATCGCCAGGTCGCGCAGCTCGGACTTGCGGGACGTAATCGCGTCCGTGATGCGGGTCTTCAGCCCGTTGATGGCGGGGCCGGCCACCTGCCGCTCGTCGGCGCTCATGGCGCCCAGCGTCTTCAGCCGCTCCGAGATCGAGCCCTTCTTGCCGAGCGCGGAAACCCGCACCGCCTCGATCGCGGCCTCGTCGCCTGCGGCCTCGATCTCGGCCATCAGCGTGGCCTCGAGTGTCTTCAGATCGCTCATCTGTTCGGTCACCTGTCTCGTGTCCTTTCGGCGAACAAGGAAAAACCCGCGCCAGCCCTGCCAGCGCGGGTTTCCCAATATCAGTTTTCGAAGGCTTGGGAAGCGCTGGTCAGGCTCTGACAGCGGTCTCAAAAGCGTTCGGGGTGGTGTCCTTCAGGTAGGCGAGTGCCTCCTTGGCCTTGCCGACCAGCGCGGCGAATGCCTGCGGCTCGTGAATGGCCATGTCGGACAGCACCTTGCGGTCGATCTCGATGCCGCACTTGTTCAGGCCGTCGATCAGGCGTCCGTAGGTCAGGCCGTGCTCGCGGGCGCCGGCGTTGATGCGCTGGATCCAGAGCGCACGGAAGTTGCGCTTGCGCACCTTGCGGTCGCGATAGGCATACTGCAGCGACTTTTCGACCGCCTGCTTGGCGATGCGGATGGTGTTCTTGCGGCGGCCGTAGAAACCCTTGGCCTGGGCGAGAACCTTCTTGTGCTTGGCGTGGGAGGTAACGCCTCTCTTTACGCGTGCCATGTCATGATCTCCTTAATTCGTCTCAGGCTCAAAGTCCGCCGCCGTTGGGCAGATAGTTCTTTACGACCTTCTTGCCGTCGGGCTCGGCCAGAACCATCATGCCGCGCGCGTCGCGGATGAACTTGTTGGAACGCTTGATCATGCCATGTCGCTTGCCGGCTGCGGCCGCCTTGACCTTGCCGGTACCGGTGATCTTGAACCGCTTCTTCGCGGCAGATTTCGTCTTCATCTTGGGCATTTTGCTACTCCATATTGTTTCGCTCACGCCATGTCCGCTGGACGGACAGCTCTGCGGGGCGCCGTATGGACGGCGACGGCCAATAGACCGCTTCTCGCTTCGCACGGTATGAGTGTGAGCTTTTCAGCATTAGGAACCGCCACGGCATGCCCTGCCGGACGGCTCGACAGCCGCGGCTTATAGCGGCAAGTTGCAGATTACGCAACAGCGCTTCGCCCGGCCTACCACTCGGGAACGACCTTGCCCGAATTGCCGCTTTTCATCGCGGCAAAGCCCTCCTGGAAGTCGTCGATGCAGAGCCGGTAGCCGGTGACGGAAGAGCCGAGCTCGGCCACCTCGCCGACAAATTCATGGCCAACGACCATCGGCACCGGCACCGTCCTGGCCGCCCACTGGTCCCAGTTGAAGATGTGGACGTCGGTGCCGCAGATGGCGGAGCGCCGGACCTTGATCAGTACCTCGTCCGGGCCGAGCTCGGGGACCGGCACGCGCTCCATCCAGATGCCCGGCTCAGCCCGGGCTTTGACGAGGGCGCGCATCATGTTGGACATGGGAAGGCTCCGAAAGGCGGAAGTACTAGCATTGTTCGATTTGAACCCAATTGTCTCTGGTCACGCGTGCAAGCCGAGAGGAGGGGCCGCCGAGACAGGAGGCCAGCGATATTCACGGCTCCGAGGCATCCTCTTGCAATCGCCGCGCCAGGTCCATGCGGTGGTGAAGGATTGCGACGATCCCGACCTCCCCGTCGAAACGCAGTTTCCAGAAAACGAAATGGCTCCGGTATCGAGTGAAGAACCCGTCGACGCCGAATTCCCCCGGAATACGTCGCCAGGGCACGCGCTTCTCGGCGATGTCCTCGAACAGCGCAAATGCGCCATCCAGATATTTGTCGGCCTGGGCCGGGCCAAACTGTTCAATGGAATAGCGATAGATCTCCTCCAGCCGCGCCGACGCGGCGGGCTGAAGGAAGTATCTTTTCACTTCGCCCTGGCCAGCGCACGCCGCCTGATATCGTCGGCCGAAAGCTGTTCGTACTCCTCATCGGGCACGGCGAATGCATCCTGCAAGCGGATCTTCATCGCCTCGAACGCCTCCCGTTCCGCGCGTTCCTTGTCGCGCCTGATAAGAGCACGAACATACTCGCTGACATTTTCATAGTCGCCGTCGGACACGGCCTCGGCCACAAAATCGCGAAGCGCCCCGCGGATGCGGACATTCAAGTTCATCGTATCAGACATGACGCTCTCCTTGCGCGACAATATCTGCAATAATGTCGCCACTCAAGCAATCACCCCCAACTCCCGCCCGACTTCCCCAAACGCCGTGACCGCGCGGTCGATGTCCTCGAAACTGTGCGCCGCCGACATCTGGGTGCGGATGCGGGCCTGGCCTTTCGGCACGACGGGGAAGGAAAAGCCGACCACATAGATGCCGTGGTCGAGCAAGCGTTCCGCCATCTGGCCCGCGAGCGCTGCATCGCCGATCATGACCGGGATGATGGGGTGGTCGGCGCCGCCGAGCGAGAAGCCGAGGCGGCCCATCCCGTCGCGAAAGCGCTCGGCATTGGCGTAGAGCTGCCGGCGAAGGTCTCCCCCCTGTTCGATCATGTCGAAGACCTTGAGCGAGGTCGCGGCGATGACGGGCGCCAGCGTGTTGGAAAACAGATAGGGCCGCGAGCGCTGCCGCAGCCATTCGACCACTTCTCGCCGTGCTGACGTATAGCCGCCCGATGCGCCGCCCAGTGCCTTGCCGAGCGTGCCGGTCATGATGTCGATTCTGCCCTCGACACCGCAATGTTCCGGCGTACCGCGCCCGTTCTCGCCGACGAACCCCACCGCATGGCTGTCGTCGACCATCACCATGGCGCCAAACTCTTCCGCGAGATCGCAGATGCCTTTCAGGTTGGCGACAATGCCGTCCATCGAAAACACGCCATCGGTCGCGATCAGCTTGAACCGCGCCTCGCGCGCCTCCTCGAGCCTTGCGCGCAAATCGGCCATGTCGTTGTTGGCGTAGCGATAGCGCCTTGCCTTGCAGAGCCGCACCCCGTCGATGATCGAGGCATGGTTGAGCGCGTCCGAGATTATGGCGTCTTCCTCGCCGAGCAGCGTCTCGAACAGCCCCGTATTGGCGTCGAAGCAGGACGAATAGAGGATGGTGTCCTCAAAGCCGAGGAAGTCGGAAATGCGCGCCTCGAGCTGCTTGTGCTCTTCCTGCGTGCCGCAGATGAATCGCACCGAAGCCATGCCGTAACCGTATCGATCCAGCGCGGCCTTGGCGGTCTCGCGCAGCTCCGAATTGTCGGCGAGGCCGAGATAGTTGTTGGCGCAGAAATTGAGCAGCCGCCTGCCATCGGCCTCGATTTCGGCCGATTGCATGGTCGAGATGACGCGTTCGCTCTTGTAGAGCCCGGCGGCCTTCAGGCCGTCCAGTTCGATCGCGAGGTGATTTCGGAAATCGGCAGCCATTTGAAACTCATCCGGCATTCGTCTCGTAGAAGGAAGTGACATCTAACATCGTGCCGATGGCGATCAAAGCCGGAGGCGCCGAACCGTCCTCAAGACGAGTTGATTGCCGCTTGCACGCGGTGATGTGGTAGATTGCGATGAATGAGGAGCAGCAGATGAATCGACGTCATGCAATCTCGACAGGAGTCGCAGCGGTTGCCGCCCTGTTCGGTGGATCGGCGCTGTGGCGCGGAACGCGGCCGGCAGCGGCCGCGACCGAAGGCAATTTCGAAATCGTCCTGAGCGAAGCCGAATGGCGCGAGCGTCTCACGCCGGAACAGTATGCGATCCTGCGCGATCACGGCACCGAGCGCGCCTTTTCCAGCCCGCTGGACAGGGAAACGCGACCGGGCATGTTCCACTGCGCCGGCTGCGACCAGGCCGTCTATTCCTCCGAGAAAAAGTACGATTCGGGAACGGGGTGGCCGAGCTTCTGGGATGGCGAGCCCGGTGCCATCGGCATTTCGGAGGACCGCTCCTTCTTCATGGTGCGGACCGAATGCCATTGCAGCCGCTGCGGCGGCCATCTGGGCCACATCTTCGACGACGGGCCGGCACCCACCGGCAAGCGCCACTGCATCAACGGCGTGGCGATGAACTTCATTCCGACAGACGCCCCGGCCTGACGGCCTCCCTGGCGGCCATTGCCGGTAGTGCCTTAGTTTGAAGTTCGGCTTTGGGGTGGGAAAGAGACAGTCCGTTTTTTGACGGAGTCTCATGAAAGCTGACTCGGAACGATGAGTTTGGGTATCGCGAAAGTCATCGACGGAATGTCGACTTTCGAATCTGACTTTTGCGTCAAATTTTTCCTGACTTTTCAGTGTTGGCGATCTGGTTGCGGAATTTGAGATATTTGCGAAACTGTAATGCCAGTGATCTCACTCGCCTGTCTGATTGCACCGTCTAAAATCCAGACAGGATTGCCTATACATTTGGCCAACCCGCCTGAGATCACAATTCCCGCACCGTCGTTGACTGCCACGATTGGCCTCGTGGTGTGTGTGCTGTAGCGGACAAGCTCAGCTAGATAGGTCGACTTGACGTTCAGATGAGGGAAAAACTCGAACGGCAGCAGGTTAAGGGCGCCGCCGTTCATCACTTCCTCTGGCCTTCCGCCAGAGAATATCGCGTCTATCGCTATCGTTGGGGTCATGAGGATAGCGCCGGCACTCGTGCCGATCAGGATGCCGCCTCGCAAAGCCCAATCCCGTAACGGATCGAGAATCCCGCTACGCCTCAATCTTTGAAGGAAGCCGCCTGTATGTCCGCCAGATAGGTGGATCGCATCGCAGGCAAAAAGTTCGGCCATCTCCTCGGCACTATGGGGTTCATCCAGATCGTAGAACAATGTCAGATCAAGGCCATACTGAGTGTAGTATGCTTTTCGCTCCCGAAAGAAGCGGCGCTCTGGCTCTGAACCGGAGGGTATATAAGCAATCCGGGTTCCGGGCTCCCTCGCTTTCATCAATTCTAGCAAACACATATCAATTGCCGAATTTTCGGGGATGATTTGGTCGCTATAGAGCAAGAGATTGACCATGGTTCAGTCCACTAGGAGTTTAACGCGTCGTCGCAGAACTCCCAAAACCTGCGACACGGTTTTGTTCGGTATTCTATGCCCGGTTTGCGGTGACGCAATCAAGGCAATGAATGGCTTGGAGGAGGTCGTCAGCCGAAAGGCATCTTGCTTCGATCCTGAGCCAGACCCGGACAGCAAGCGCGAACGGCTGATACGGGGTCGGAAGCCCTAGTCGAAACTGAAACCCTACCCGATCGCTGCACGACTTGACCGCCTGCGCCAAACAGTTGAGCACGGGTGGTCCTGTCGCGCCTCAATGCGCGGCCTAAGGGAAGCGCATGACCACGGCACCGACGAAAATGGGCGCGGGGAGTAAGCCCTGGCGGCGCGAAATTCGCGCCATGGCGACGCTGGCCTGGCCCATCGTTTTGACCAACCTCGCCCAGAACGCGATGCAGACCACCGACGTCGTGATGATGGGGTGGCTGGGTCCCGATGCGCTGGCCGCCGGCACGCTCGGCTTCAACATCTACTTCACCCCGATGATCTTCGGCATGGGCATGCTCCTGGCCGTCTCGCCCATGGTCGCTTTCGAGCTCGGCCGGCGCGCCCATTCCGTCCGCGACGTGCGACGCACGGTGCGCCAGGGGCTGTGGATCGCCCTCATGCTGGCGATCCCGCTCTGGGCGCTGATGTGGCAGGGCGAGGCGATCCTCGTCGCCATGGGCCAGGATCCGGCCCTGGCGGCGGATGCCGGCAGCTATCTGCGCGCCATGCAGTGGGCCTTGCTGCCCTTCTATTTCTACATCGTGCTGCGCTCCTTCGTCTCGGCGCTGGAGCGGCCCGGCTGGGCGCTGGCCATCATGGCTGTCGCCGTCCTCTTCAACGTGTTCGCCAACTGGGTGCTGATGTTCGGCAATCTGGGCTTTCCGGCGTTCGGCATCGTGGGCACCGGCATCGCGACGACGCTCTCGGCGACACTGATGTGCGCCGGCCTCGCCCTCGTCGTCCTCCTGCACAAGAGGTTCCGGCGCTACCACGTGTTCGGGCGCTTCTGGCGTCCCGACTGGCCGCGCTTTCGCGAAATGCTGCGCATCGGCCTGCCGATTTCGGGCATCCTCACCTTCGAGGTCGGCCTGTTTGGCGCCTCGGCCCTGCTGATGGGCCTGATCGGTGCTGCTTCGCTGGCTGCCCATGCCATCGCCGTCCAGCTCGCATCGATCGCCTTCATGGTGCCGATGGGCATTGCCCAGGCGGCCACCGTGCGTGTCGGCAGGGCCTATGGCGCGGGTTCCGAGCAGGGCATCAAGATGTCAGGCTGGGTGGCATTCGCACTGGGCATTGCCTTCATGGCGATGACGGCGACCCTCATGTTGACGATGCCCCATCTCCTGATCTCCGCTTTCCTCGATCTGGACGACGCGGTGAATGCCGAAGTCGTGGGGCTGGCGGTGCTGTTCCTCGCCATCGCCGCGCTGTTCCAGATCGTCGACGGCGCGCAGGCGGTTGCCGGCGGCATGCTGCGCGGGCTGCAGGACACGAAGGTGCCCATGTTCTACGCGGCGATCGGCTATTGGGGCATCGGCATGCCGAGCGGCATCCTGCTGGCCTTCTGGTTCGGCCTGGGGGGCGCGGGGATCTGGCTGGGGCTCTGCATCGGGCTGGCGGTCGTCGCCCTCATGCTGGTCGTGCGCTGGCTTCGCCGCGACCGGCTGATGAAGGGGCGAATGCCGCTCACCCCCATTCTTTGAGCACGTCCTCGATAAGTGCCGCTTGACCGCCCGCCGCCGGATAAGCGGCGCGAGGATGTTGCCTTCGAGGACGAAAACAGACCGCGAGGCAATCCGTTCCGCCCAAGCACTTTGCCTTGGACGTGCGTTCGCAAGACTGTCGCAGCCAGGGTAATGCGTTCCATGGCACCAGGTTGAGGTCGCCGGGCATCCACCCTATCTTCCAGGTCAAGACACACGAGCAACGCAGCAGGCGCAGATGACGGGACCAATTTCCAGACGGCGCATGCTGGGACTGACGGCGGCCATGGCCGGACTGGCTTTCCTTCCGGTCTCGAGGGCCATGGCGACACCTGACGCAGTGGCAGACGAAATCGCGAACTTTGCCAATGGCCAGACACCGCGGAGCGGCAAGATCCGCCTGCTGATCTCCGAGCGTGTCGAGAACGGCAGCGCCGTTCCCGTGACCATCGAAGTGGACAGCGCCATGGAGGGCGACGACCGCGTCGAATCCATCATGCTGCTTGGCGAAGAAAACCCGAATCCCATCGTGGCCACCTTCCATTTCTCGGCCCTGAGCGGCGCGGCACTCGTCTCGACCCGCGTGCGGCTGGCTGCATCGCAGAAGGTCATTGCGGTGGCCCGCATGGCCGACGGCAGCGTCTGGCGCGACGAGCGCGACGTGGATGTCGCCATCGGCGGCTGCGTAACCTGACGAAAGAGAGGGACCAGCCATGTCCAGACCCCGCGTAAGCGTTCCCGATACGGCGGAAGCCGGCGAACTGATCACCATCCGTGCGCTCATCAGCCATGTCATGGAGAACGGGCTTCGCCGCGATACCAGCGGCGAGATCATCCCGCGCCGGATCATCAACCGCTTCACCTGCGCGTTCAACGGCGAGACGGTCTTCGCCTGCGATCTCGACAGCGCGATCGCCGCCAACCCCTATTTCGAATTCACCGCCAAGGTGCCCGAAAGCGGCACCTTCCAGTTCGAATGGCACGACGACGACGGCTCGGTCTATACGGACGAACGTGCCATCACGGTCGGCTGACCTGTTGCTATTCCAGAAAGTCATTCCAGCCTGGCCGCCCTCGCCAGAACGAACTGGCGCGAAATGGCCTGAATAGAGTATGCTCTGCCCTGCATTCCCGTTCCGGCCGTGGGAGATTGCGGCGACTGGACAAGGCTTGGGCTGGAATATCCCCCGGGAGGAAATGCGTGTCGCAAGGGCGTGTCAGGATTCTGGTTTTGACGATGTCGGTGCTCGCCGTGAGCGCGGGCCTGTCCTTGGCGGCTGCCGACAAGGACGAGGCGGAAATCGAGGCCACCGTCGAGGCGATCCTGGCGATCGATGGCGATCCCGCATATGGCGAGTATCTTGGCGGCGAGTGCGCGACCTGCCACCGCCGCAGCGCGCCGGCTGAGGGCATTCCGCAGATCAACGGTATCGGCGAGCATCATTTCGTGCGCGCCATGATCGAGTACCGCGAGAAGATCCGCACCAACGAGGTGATGCGCACGACCGCCGCGCGGCTCTCCGACGAGGAAATCGCAGCGCTCGCCGCCCATTTCACGGAGCGCGAACAGCGCTGACGTTCATCGATCACTGCAGGCAAGAGGTTCGGAGGTTCACCATGACGAACAAGCTCAAGACACATATCAACCGGCGCCATTTCGGCGCGCTCCTGGGCGCGGGTGCGGCCACGCTCGCCATGCCGGCCTATCTGAGGGCGCAGGGGCGGCCCCGTGTCGTCGTCGTGGGCGGCGGCCCCGGCGGTGCCACGGCTGCCCGCTACATCGCCAAGGATTCCAATGGCGAGATCGATGTCACGCTGATCGATTCCAGCGAGAACTTCACCACCTGCTTCTTCTCCAACCTCTATCTCGGCGACTTCAAGTCCTTCGACGACATCACCCACGATTGGGAGCAGCTCGTCGCCAATCACGGCATCAACAAGGTCACGGCCTACGTCACCAGCGTCGACCGCGATGCCAAGACGGTTTCGCTCTATAATGGCGACACCATCGAATATGACCGGCTCGTGCTGTCGCCGGGCATCGACATCCTGTTCAGCACCGTGCCCGGCTATACGCGCGAAGATGCCGAGATCGCGCCGCATGCCTGGCAGGGCGGCCGCCAGACGCAGATCCTCAAGGAAAAGCTCGACGCACTGGAAGATGGCCAGAACATCGTCATGGTGGCGCCGCCCAACCCCTATCGCTGCCCGCCCGGACCCTATGAGCGCGTGTCGATGTTTGCGCATGTGCTCAAGAGTAAGGGTTTCGAGAACTCGCGCATCTTCGTGATCGATCCCAAGGAAGCCTTCTCCAAGCAGGCGCTCTTCGAGGAAGGCTGGGCGAAGCACTACCCGGGCATGATCGAATGGTACGGTCCCGACATCCATGGCGGCATCATCAATGTCGACGCGGCAGCCGGCACGGTCGAGACCGATTTCGACACGTTTGAAGGTGCGCTCCTCAACATCATTCCGGCACAGCGGGCGGGCCAGATTGCCTATGAGGCGGGTCTGACCAACGAAGCCGGCTGGGTGCCGATCGACCCGTTCACGATGCGCAGCCAGGCAGACGAGTCGATCTACGTCATCGGCGACGCCACGGTGGCCGGCGACATGCCGAAGTCCGCCTTTTCGGCCAACAGCCAGGCCAAGGTGGCGGCGATGAACATCCGCGGCGACCTGACCGACGCGAATACCTTCCCGGCCCGCTACGCCAACACCTGCTGGTCGCTCATCGAGACCGATGACGGCGTGAAGGTGGGTGCACAGTACGAGCCGACCGAGGAGAAGATCGCCAGCGTTTCGACCTTCATCTCGCAGCCGGGCGAAAGCGCCGAATTGCGCAAGGAGACCTACGAGGAAAGCCTCGGCTGGTATGACGGCATCATCGAGGACATGTTCTCGTAAAGGACAGCTGTTCAGATCTCAGGCAGCGGTTTGCGGCGGGCTTCGGTCCGCCGCATTCTTCTTTGAGGGAGACTTCAAGCCGCCTTGGAGCTCTGCTTCTCGTCCGCCGGCAGTTGCCGGTCGATGAGTCGATCCGTGATCACGGCGCCAAGCGCCATCGAGAGCAGCGCCAGCAGCGCGGTGACCGCCAGGATGGAGCCGCCGGACAGGCCGGCACCCACCGTACAGCCACCGGCCAGAACCCCGCCAAAACCCATCAGCGCAGAACCACCGGCATAACGAAAGATCGAAGGCGTGCCCGGCTCGGAGAAGGTCTGGATGCGGAACTTGCCGCCCATAAGTGCGCCCAGAAATCCACCGAGAATGACACCGGCGACCAGGCCCTGATCCATGGCGGGAAAGAGCGACCAGTCGACGATGAGCGCGCCGGTCGTTGCGACGGGGCGTACGAAGGAGAGGCTCTCGACCGGGATGGGATCGAAGAGCTGCGCCGACAGATTGTAGGTGAAGTACCAGCCGGCGGCGACGCACAGCCCGATGCCCGCTCCGCCCAGCGCCCGCCAGACCGATATCCTGGACATGAAGGCGAGCACCATGGCGAGCGCCAGGACCACACCGCCGATCGCCATGCCGGCGACTGGCCCGAGACGCAGATGGCCGAGGAGAGCATTGCCGCCGATGGTCGCCGTGCTCCAAAGGGCGGCAACCGGATCGCGCGCGGGCACGAGAAAGCCCGACAAAGTGGCCATGCCGACCAAGGCCAGTACGGCCAGGCAGAACAGCGCGCGCAGATTGCCGGTGCCCGTCAAGACCACGAGCCGCGAGACGCAGCCCCGCGTCATGGCCATACCGACACCAAAAAGAAGGCCGCCGATGAGCGCGCCGGACAGGCTCTGCGGGGTGGCGAGGTAGCGCGTCTCGGCCAGCATCAGATCGCCGCGTCCGATCATGATCTGCACCGCGAGAAGCGCGAAGGCGAAGCCCAGCGCCCATGTGGCCATGGCCTTTGACCCCCTGCCCCGCGCGAGGTCCAGCACGGCGGTGCGGGTGCAATAGGCGCTGCGCTCGGCGAGAACGCCGAAGACCAGACCGATCGCCGCGCCGCCGGCAATCGCCGCGCCGCCCTCGTCCAGCAGATCGATGAGTGGGAGAAAATCCATGCTCTAGGCTCCTGATCCCGACGGCATGGGACATACACGCTGTGCTGCGCCATTCAAGAGCCGCCGGTTGATGGCGTGCCTTCGCCTCTTTACATCGACCGTCAATTCCAGATACTTGGATATATGGACAAGAAAGACGCTCTTTCAGCCTTTGCCGCGCTCGGCCAGGAAACCAGGCTCGAAGTGTTCCGCCTGCTGGTCAAGGCGGGCCAGCGGGGCCTGCCGGCCGGCGAAATCGCCCAGCGTCTCGGCACGGTGCAGAACACCATGTCGGCCCATCTGAAGATCCTGTCGGCATCCGGCCTGATAAGCGCAGAGCGCGACGGCCGCACGATTCGCTACGTTGCCGACATGACCGGCCTTCGGGACCTGCTGGCCTTCCTGATGGAGGATTGCTGCGCCGGCTCACCGGAACTTTGCCAGCCCGTCATCGAGGCCATCACCTGCACCAACTGATCGGAGGAAAGCTATGAGCGCGCGCGTCTATAATGTCCTGTTCCTGTGCACCGGCAATTCGGCGCGCTCGATCCTCGCCGAAGCCATTCTGACCAAGCTGGGCGAAGGCCGTTTCCGCGCCTTTTCCGCCGGCTCCCAGCCCAAGGGCGAGGTTCACCCCTATGCGCTGCGACTGATGGAGCGGCTTCACGTCGATACCGGCTTTGCGCGCTCCAAGAGCTGGGAGGAGTTCGCGGAAGACGGCGCGCCTCTAATGGATTTCATCTTCACCGTTTGCGACAATGCCGCGGGCGAATCCTGCCCCGTCTGGCCCGGCCATCCGATGACGGCACATTGGGGCGTACCGGATCCGGCTGCCGCCGAAGGGACGGAGGCCGAGCGCAATTTCGCCTTCGCCGAGGCGTGGCGCATGCTGTCCGCGCGCATCTCGATATTCCCCAGCCTGCCGATCGCGACCATCGACCGGCTTGCGCTGAAGGCGCGGCTCGACGCCATCGGCCGCACGGACGACCGGATTGACGGCAACGCCGCCTGACGCTGGCACTTCAATTCAAGGACCGATCTGCGCATGACCCAGAACCACTCCACCATCGCCGCGACCGCGCCGCCGGCCGGCATCGGCTTTTTCGAAAAGTGGCTGTCGGTCTGGGTCGCCATCTGCATGGCAGCCGGTATCCTGCTCGGTAACTTCGCGCCCGGCCTCGTCGGGGCGCTCGCGGCGATGGAATATGCGTCCGTCAACCTGGTCGTCGCCATCCTGATCTGGGCGATGGTCTATCCGATGATGGTCAATGTCGACTTCGCGAGCCTGTCCCAGGTCAATGCCAAGCCGAAGGGGCTGGTCATCACCATCGTCGTCAACTGGCTGATCAAGCCGTTCACGATGGCGGCGCTGGCGGTGCTGTTCTTCGACTACATCTTTGCGCCGCTGATCGACCCGGCCGACGCCCAGCAGTACATCGCCGGGCTCATCATCCTGGGCGCTGCACCCTGTACCGCCATGGTCTTCGTGTGGAGCCAGATGACACGCGGCGACCCGACTTACACGCTGGTGCAAGTCTCCGTGAACGACGTCATCATGATCTTCGCCTTCGCGCCCATCGTGGCTGTGCTGCTCGGCGTCACCGACCTGTCGGTGCCGTGGGAGACGCTGCTGCTCTCGGTCGGCCTTTACGTCCTCCTGCCGCTGATCGCCGGGGTCATCACGCGCCAGCGCATCATCGCGAAATCGCGGCCCGGCGAAGGCGACCAGGCGGTGGCCGACTTCACCGCGCGCATCAAGCCCGCCTCGGTGATCGGCCTGCTGGCGACGGTGGTCATCCTGTTCGGCTTCCAGGGCAATGTCATCGTCGAACGCCCGCTGGTCATCCTGCTGATCGCGATACCGCTGCTCATTCAGGCCTATGGCATCTTCTTCCTCGCCTATGCGGCGGCGAAGGCCTGGAAGGTGCCGTTCAACATCGCCGCACCCTGCGCGCTGATCGGCACGTCGAACTTCTTCGAACTGGCAGTGGCCGTTGCCATCGGCCTGTTCGGGCTGAATTCCGGCGCAGCCCTTGCCACCGTTGTCGGCGTCCTCGTCGAGGTCCCGGTCATGCTTTCGCTCGTCGCCTTCGCCAACCGCACCAAGCACTGGTTTCCCGAGGAGAGTAGCGGTCAATGACAATCACCATCTACCACAACCCCGCCTGCGGCACGTCCCGAAACACGCTGGCCATGATCCGCCAATCGGGCGAGGAGCCGGAGGTGATCGAGTATCTGAAAGAGCCGCCGAGCCGGGAGCGGCTGGTCGAACTGATCGCGGCGATGGACATCTCCCCGCGCGACCTCCTGCGCCGCAAGGGCACGCCCTATGACGAACTCGGCCTCGACGACGCGAAATGGAGCAACGACGAACTGGTCGATTTCATGATCGCCCATCCGATCCTGATCAACCGTCCGATCGTCGTCACCGACAAGGGCGTGCGCCTCTGCCGGCCCTCCGAGGCCGTGCTCGACATCCTGCCCAATCCCGACATCGGGGCCTTCACCAAGGAAGATGGCGAACAGGTCGGCTCGGCCACTTCGCACGGGTAAAGCCCCGACATTAGACTTAAGTCGCATATCGAAGGGACTGCGAAAAAACGAGGCATTCCGGGCTTCGCAAGGCTTCGAAGGCCAAAAGAGTCGTATTTTCACCAGCTTGAATCTCCGTGCCAGCCGTGCATCAATCACGGCCAGCGTCCACACTCGAACCACGAGACCGATCCAGAGTGATCGGCTTTGAAGGGGAGTTCGGGTGACGCGGCGGAGGAGGAGAGTTTGAGCGAGCCTAATGGTGCGATTCTCCAGGCGGAGGATCTGACGAAGGAATTCAAGGGTTTCTTCGCGGTGGATGGTGTCAACCTGTCCATCAAGCGCGGCTCCATCCACGCGCTGATCGGCCCCAACGGGGCCGGCAAGACGACATGCTTCAACCTGCTGACGAAATTCCTGTCGCCCACCCGGGGCAGGATCATCTTCAACGGCAAGGACATCACCACCATGTCGCCCGCCGACATCGCACGGCTCGGCATGGTGCGCTCCTTCCAGATCTCGGCCGTCTTTCCGCACCTGAGTGCGATCGAAAACGTACGCATCGCGCTGCAGCGCCAGCGCGGCGACAGTTTTGATTTCTGGCGCTCCGAGCGGGTGCTGAACGAGTTCAACGACCGGGCAGCCGAACTGCTGGCGGATGTCGGCCTGACCGAGTTCGCCAGCGTCCAGGCCGTCGAACTGCCCTATGGCCGAAAGCGCGCCCTCGAGATCGCCACCACCCTGGCGCTCGATCCCGAAATGCTGCTCCTCGACGAGCCGACCGCCGGCATGACGCCCGAAGACGTCGAACGCGTCGCCGCGCTGATCAAGCGCATCGGGGCCAACCGGACCATCCTGATGGTGGAGCACAACCTCTCGGTGGTTTCCACCATCTCCGACACCATCACGGTACTGGCCCGCGGCAAGGTGCTGGCTGAAGGCGACTACGAGGCGGTGTCGAAGGACCCGCGCGTCATCGAGGCCTATATCGGAGGCGGACATGTCTGAGGCAGCCGTGACGACGCGCGAGACGAACCTGGCGGCGCCGCTGCTGAAAGTCTCCAATCTCGAAGGCTGGTATGGCGAAAGCCATGTGCTCCACGGCATCGATTTCGAGGTCAGGCCCGGCGAAGTGGTGACCCTGCTCGGCCGCAACGGCGCCGGCAAGACGACCACGATGAAAGCGCTGATGGGCATCCTTACCAAGCGCAAGGGATCGGTCGTGTTCGACGGGCACGACACAATCGGCCTGCCCGCACGCGCCATCGCCCGGCTGGGCATGGGCTACGTGCCCGAGGAACGCGGCATCTTCTCGTCGCTCTCGGTCGAGGAGAATCTGATGCTACCGCCCCGGGTCAAGCCGGGCGGGCTCAGCCTCGAGCAGATCTTCGAGCTCTTTCCCAACATCAAGGAGCGGCTGGCGAGCCAGGGCACGAAGCTGTCGGGCGGCGAGCAGCAGATGCTGGCCATCGGCCGCATTCTGAGGACGGGCGCGAACCTGCTCCTGCTGGACGAGCCGACCGAAGGCCTCGCCCCGGTCATCGTGCAGCAGATCGGCGCGACCATTGCCCGGCTGAAGGCCGAGGGCTTCACCATCGTTCTGGTCGAGCAGAATTTCCATTTCGCCTCGTCCGTCGCGGACAGGCATTACGTCGTCGAGCAGGGGAAGGTGATCGACACCATCCCCAATGCGGAACTGGAGGCCAATATCGACAAGCTGCACGCCTATCTCGGCGTGTGACGTCGATCAAACGGGCGCCAAAGGCGTCAAATCGGAGGAGAAGAGCATGAACAAGACAGGTTTCGTTCTGGCCGCACTGGCCACGACCATGATGTCTTCGGCTGCCTATGCCCAGGACATCAGTATCAAGATCGGCGTCCTCAACGACCGCTCCGGCATCTATGCCGACCTTTCGGGTGAAGGTTCGGTGATCGCCGCCCGCATGGCCGTCGAGGATTTCGGCGCCGCCGACAAGGGCATCGAGGTCGAGATCGTCTCGGCGGACCACCAGAACCGCCCGGACGTCGCCTCCACCGTCGCGCGCCAGTGGATCGATGAGGAAGGCGTCAATGCCATCGTCGACGTGCCCACCTCGTCGGCAGCATTGGCCGTCAGCGACATCACCCGCGAAGCCAATGCGCTGCTGATCAACTCCGGTGCTGCTTCCTCCGACCTCACGGGCGCACAGTGCTCACCCCACACTGTCCACTGGACCTACGACACCTGGGCACTGGCCAACGGCACCGGCAGCGCCATGGTGGAACAGGGTGGCGACACCTGGTTCTTCCTGACCGCCGACTATGCCTTCGGCCATGCGCTCGAGCGCGATACGTCGGCCGTGGTGGAGGCTGCCGGCGGCGAGGTTGTCGGCACGGTGCGGCACCCCTTCCCGGGCCAGGACTTCTCATCCTTCCTGCTGCAGGCACAGGCCTCGGGCGCCAGCGTGATCGGGCTTGCCAATGCCGGCGGCGACACCACCAACGCCATCATGCAGGCGGCCGAGTTCGGCATCACGCAGGCCGGCCAGGCGCTGGCCGGGCTGCTGGTCTTCATCACTGACGTCCACGCGCTCGGACTGGAAACCGCGCAGGGGCTGGTGCTGACCGAGAGCTTCTACTGGGATCTCAACGACGAGACGCGTGAATGGTCGGCCCGCTTCGCCGAAGCCGGCAATGGCAACATGCCAACGATGGTCCAGGCCGGCGTCTATGCGGGCGTCCTGCACTACCTGAAGGCAGTCGAGGCCGCCGGCACCAGCGACGCCGACGAGGTGATCGCGCAGATGAAGGAAATGCCGACGGACGATCCGCTGTTCGGTCAGGGTGAAATTCGCGCCGACGGCCGCAAGATCCACGACATGTACCTGTTCCGCGTGAAGGCACCCGACGAGTCCGAAGGTGCGTGGGACTATTACGAGACCCTGTCGACCATTCCGGCAGCCCAGGCCTTCCGTCCCCTCGAGGACGGCGGCTGCTCGCTGGTGCAGTGACCGGCTGACGAAACGAACGGGGCGCGCCATCCGGCGCGTCCCGTCCCACCACATCCTTCCGGCAGGACCGAGCCATGTTCGAGCTACTGGGAATTCCGCCGCAGGCCCTCTTCGGCCAGCTGCTTCTGGGCCTGATCAACGGCTCGTTCTACGCCATGCTGAGCTTGGGCCTGGCCATCATCTTCGGCCTTCTCAACATCATCAATTTCACCCATGGCGCGCAGTACATGCTTGGCGCCTTCGTGACCTGGGCGCTGCTGCATTATTTCGGCCTGAACTACTGGTGGGCGCTGCCGCTGGCCCCGCTGATCGTCGGCGCGACCGGGATCGTGATCGAGAAGCTGTTCATCTCGAGGCTCTATCATCTCGATCACCTCTACGGGCTGCTCCTGACCTTCGGCCTCGCCCTCATCATTCAGGGCCTGCTGCGCAACAATTTCGGCATATCCGGCCTGCCTTATTCCATCCCGCCACAACTCTCCGGCGGGCAGAATCTCGGCTTCATGTTCCTGCCGAACTATCGCGCCTGGATCATCGTCGTCTCGGTCATCGTCTGCTTCGGCACGTGGTTCGTGATCGAGAAGACGCGGCTCGGCGCCTATCTGCGGGCAGCCACCGAGAACCCCACCCTGACCGGTGCCTTCGGGCTGAACGTGCCGCTGATGATCACGCTCACCTACGGCTTCGGCGTGGCGCTGGCGGCGCTCGCCGGCGTGCTTGCCGCGCCGATCTATTCGCTCAATCCGAACATGGGAGCGGAACTCATCATCGTGGTCTTCGCGGTGGTCGTCATCGGCGGCATGGGATCGATACTGGGCGCCATCGTCACAGGCTTCGGGCTGGGACTCATCGAGGGCCTGACCCGGGTCTTCTATCCCGAGGGCTCGGCCGTCGTCATTTTCGTCATCATGGCCATCGTGCTTCTCATCAAGCCGGCCGGGCTCTTCGGGAGGACCGCCTGATGGCCGTCGAGGTTCAGAACACCGCCAATGTGGCGCCTGTGGCGCAGCGGGGCGCCAAGGGCATGCCGGTCCTGCACATGGCGATCTTCGCTGCCCTTCTGATCGCCGGCCTGGTGGCGCCCTTCTTCCTCTATCCCGTCTTTCTGATGAAGGTGCTGTGCTTTGCGCTGTTTGCCTGCGCCTTCAACCTCCTGCTCGGCTTCGGCGGGCTGCTGTCCTTCGGCCATGCCGCCTATTTCGGCGCAGCCAGCTATGTGGCGGCCCATGCCGCAAAGGTCTGGGGCCTGACGCCGGAACTCGCGATCCTTTCCGGCACAGGGGCAGCGCTCATCCTCGGCGTCGCCATCGGCTCGCTCGCCATCCGCCGCCAGGGCATCTATTTCGCGATGGTGACGCTCGCCTTTGCCCAGATGGTCTACTTCTTCTCCGTGCAGGCACCGTTTACCGGTGGCGAGGACGGCATCCAGGCGGTGCCGCGGGGGCATCTGTTCGGCTTCCTCAATCTGCGGCCCGATTTCACGCTCTATTTCGTGGTCCTGGCGATCACGCTCGGCGGCATCCTGTTCATCTACCGCATCATCCACTCCCCCTTCGGCCAGGTGCTGAAAGCCATCCGCGAGAACGAGCCGCGCGCGATCTCGCTCGGCTACCGGACCAACCGCTACAAGCTGGCCGTCTTCGTGCTGTCGGCCGGTTTCGCCGGCATGGCGGGCGCGACCAAGGCACTGGTCTTCCAGCTCGCATCGCTGACCGACGTCCACTGGACCATGTCGGGCGAAGTGGTGCTAATGACGCTGATCGGCGGCATGGGAACTGTCTTCGGGCCTATCGTCGGCGCAGCCGTCATCGTCACCATGCAGAACTATCTGGCGACGTGGGGAGCGTGGGTCACCATCGTCCAGGGCACGATCTTCGTCATTGCGGTGCTGCTGTTCCGCGAAGGCATCGTCGGTGTCATCTCGAAATGGCTGAAACGGCCGCTCTGAAGGCACATCAGACGGCCGGAGAATCCACCATCCACCCGAATGCCGAGCGGAGCCGGGCAAGATCGATGGTCGCCTTGATCGGCAGGTGATCGGAAGCGACCCGCGCAAGCGGCGAGTCATGCGCTTCGATACGTGTCACCAGACCCCCGGGACTGCTGAGCACGCGGTCGAGCGCGAAGACCGGAAATTGCGCCGGGAAACTGGGCACCGGCGCGCCCACGGGGCCGAAATGCGGATCCAGCGTCAGGAGCGACGACCTTTCCCCGATGCGCCATTCGTTGAGATCGCCGAGTATCAGCGTCGGCGGGCCGTCGGTCTTCACCTGCGCCTTGATGGCCTGGAGCTGGCGCTTGCGCGAATGACGCAGCAGCCCGAGATGGGCGGCGATGATCCGCAGCGGCGAATCCTCGAGTTCCAGATCCACGATGATGGCGCCGCGCGGCTCCGCGCCGGGCAGCTTGAGCCGCTCGACTCCCAAGATCGAACCGGAACGGTGCAGCAGCGCATTGCCATGCCAGCCGTGCCCGCTGGCAAGGGTGGAAACAGATGCCGGCACAAGCCCCGTCCGCCTCTCGATCGCATCCATGTCGAGCAGTCCGTCGCGCCGGCCGAAGCGCTTGTCGGCTTCCTGTAGCGCGATGACGTCCGGATTGATCTCGGCGATCACCTCGGCGATGCGCCCGGGGTCGAAACGGCCATCGGAGCCCACGCATTTGTGGATGTTGTAGGAGGCGATAAGGAAATCACCGCGATGCCCACCGTCTTCGGGGGCCCGCAGATAGGGACCTCGCATGGGCTGCAGGGCGGTGAGGAGTCGCGGTTTCAACCGCCTTGCCTTCTTCATGCGATATGTCCGACGCGAATCCGTTCCAAGGGTCAAGCTAAGCCGATCATGGCTTCAAATCGTAGTCACAATTGGTCCAGTCCCCCCGGCACCTTTGCCCGTTCCTAAAGATAGGGCGATGCGAGCCAGACGATGCGGTTGCGCAACCGCTTCCAGAAGGGCCGCGCGCGCAAGGTCTGCTGGGTTTCCTGCCAGGCATTCGACATCCGCGCGCCGATGTGTTCGTCCAGCCGTGCAACTAGCTCGGCATCGAACACCTCCATGTCGAGCTCGAAATTGAGCCGCAGGCTGCGTGGATCGAGATTGGACGAGCCGAGATAGGCCCACTGGCCGTCCAGTGTCATCAGCTTGGCATGATCGAAGGTGCCGCGCGACCGCCACACGCGGCAGCCCGCCGCAATGACCTGTTCCAGCTGTGCCGTCATGGCGAAGTCGACAAGGCGCAGATTGTTGGCGGCGGGAATGATGATGTCGACATCGACACCGCGCCGGGCCGCCACGCCGATCGCGCCGATCAGCTGCTGGTCGGGCAGAAAATAAGGCGAGCAGATCGCGATGCGCCGCCGGGCGACCGAGATCGCGCCCATGATCATCGTATGGGTGGCGGCAAGATGGGAGTCAGGCCCCGACACGACACAGCGCGCAGTCGACTTGCCCGTCGGCCTGGCCGATCCCGACTGCCACGCCTCGCCCTCGAGCGTTTCACCCGACGTGAAGGCCCAGTCATCGGCGAAGACGGCGAGCAGCTGCTCCACGACCGGCCCGCGCACGCAAAAATGCATGTCGCGGTCGACTGCCGCCCCCGCAAACTCGCTCTTGAAACCGCTCCTGATGTTCATGCCGCCGGTAAAGCCGGTCTCGCCGTCGACGACCATGATCTTGCGGTGGTTGCGCAGATTGGCATAGGGCAGCCGGAAGCCGAGCGGGCCGCCGAGGAAGAGTTCGACCGCCACCCCGCCATCGCGCAGCGGACCGAGGATCGACGGTCTGGAATATCGCACGCCCACTGCATCGACCAGCACCCGCACCGCGACCCCGCGCAGGTGCGCGTCGACCAGCGCCTCGGCGAACTGTCGGCCCAGCGCGTCATTGTCGAAGATGTAGCTCGACAGCGCGACGTGCCGCCTGGCCCCCGAAATGGCCGCAAGCATTTCCGGATAGGCGGCGTCGCCGCCCACCAGCGGCTCGATCCTGTTGCCCCCGGTCAGGGGAAAAGGGGAGACCCGGTCGCCGAGAACCTTCATCGACTCGAAGCGCGGCTCGGCCGGCACGAGGCGGGTCGATTCGTTTTTCCCGCCGCGCTTGACGCTCCTGTGGTGCCGGCTTTCGGCACGGAAGCGCTTGTTGCCGATCGACACGCGACGGATCCGGTTGATCCCGGCCAGGAGATAGAGCCCCGCACCGATGAAGGGCGACAGAAGAATGACGCCGACCCAGGCGATGGCGGCGCGGGGGTCTTCCTTGGTCATGGCAGCGTGAATAGCCGCGGTGATGCCGATCACCCCGCTCGCCAGCGCCACGATATAGGGCCAGTACCCCTCAAAGGCCTCCAGCATTCGCCATCTCCAAAGTCGCGCCTCGCTGGTACCGGCGCAACGCCTCTCTCCGCAAGCTCATTCGGTGGCAGCCGTCATATTTGGCAGCCGCCGAAATGGACAGGGAAGCGCCGGGAGCAACAATTGGGCCAGGTTGGGGATGGCATCACGAAGAATTGGGGCTGTCCTGCCGCGCCGGTCAGATGTGCAGCGGATGGCCGAGCGCGCGCAAGGCGGCCTCCAGGAAGGCTTCGCCCTGCGTCGGATGGGCGTGGACGGTGCCCGCCACGTCCTCCAGCCGGGCGCCCATCTCGATGGCCAGCGCGAAGGACGCGGAAAGCTCCGCCACACCGCGGCCGACTGCCTGAATGCCCAGCAGCAAATTATTGTCGGCCCGGGCCACGACACGCACAAAACCTTCCTCGGCCTGCATGGTCATGGCGCGGCCATTGGCCGTAAAGGGAAACTGGGCGACGCGGATCTCGTGGCCAGCGCTGCGGGCCTCGTCCGGCGACAGCCCGACGGTGACGATCTCGGGATCGGTGAAGCAGACGGCCGGGACGCATCTCTTGTCCCAGGACCGGCGGTGGCCGGCAATGATTTCGGCGACCATCTCGCCCTGCGCCATGGCACGGTGGGCCAGCATCGGTTCGCCGGTGACGTCGCCGATGGCATAGATGCCGCGCATGGAAGTCAGGCAGCGCTCGTCGACGCGGATGAAGCGGCCATCCATGTCGAGCACCAGTTCTTCGCGCCCCCATCCTTCCGTGACCGGGCGCCGCCCGACGGTGACCAGCACCTTCTCGCAGGCGAGCCGCATTTCCTCGCCTTCGGCCGTCTCGACCAGCAGCACACCATCGCGCGACGAAAGCCCTCGCGCCCGGGCGCCAAGCATCAGCTCGACGCCCAGTTCACCAAGCCGCTTTTCGACAGGGCGCGTGAGATCGCGGTCGTAGCGCGGGAGTATCTGCGTCTCCGCTTCGACGATGGTGACTTTCGTGCCGAGCCTGGCGAAGGCCATGCCGAGCTCCAGGCCAATATAGCCGGCGCCCAGAACGGCGAGTGTCTCGGGAAGCTGCGTCAAAGACAGCGCCTCGGTCGAGGAGATGACCTTGTCGCCGAACGCCAATCCCGACAGCTCCGTGGCGCGCGAGCCGGTCGCGATCACCACATTTTCGGCGCGAACCACCTGAGTGCCGGTCTCCGTCTCGACTTCGACCGTCTTGCCGTCCCGAAAGCGAGCCCGGCCGTTGATGATCTTCACCTTGGCCTTCTTGAGGAGGCCGCCGACACCTGTCGTCAGGCGACCGACGATGCCGTCCTTCCATTCGACGGCGCGAGCGAGATCGAAGCCGGGATCGGACAGGCTGATGCCGAGCGGGCTCTTGCCGGACGCGAAACCGGCCACCTTTTCGTATTCCTCGGCCACATGGATCAGCGCCTTGGACGGAATGCATCCGACATTGAGGCAGGCGCCGCCGACCTTGCCGGCCTCGACGATGACCGTGTCGATGCCGAGTTGCCCGGCGCGGATCGCGCAGACATAACCGCCGGGTCCGGCACCGATCACCAGCAGCTTGCAGGAGATTTCCTTCATCGCGCCAATTCCATTTCCTCACTCCATGAAAATAAGCGCCGGTGTCTCGATCAGGGTCTTCAGCCGCTGGACGAAGACCGAGGCGTCCCACCCGTCGACCACGCGGTGGTCGAAGCCGCAGGACAGGTTCATCATGCGGCGCGGCACGAATTGCGACCCGTCCCAGTGCGGCCGCACCGCGATCTTGTTGACGCCGATGATCGCCACTTCGGGATGGTTGATGACCGGGGTCGTCACGATGCCCCCGAGCGGGCCGAGCGAGGTGATGGTGATGGTCGAGCCCGAAAGCTCCTCCCGTCGCGCCGAGCCGTCGCGAGCCGCATCGGCAAGCCGGGCGATTTCAGCGGCGCAATCATAGATGTCGCGCGCCTCGGCGTGATGCACCACAGGGACCATCAAGCCCGCAGGCGTCTGCGTGGCGATGCCGACATGGACCCCGCCGTGCTGGTAGATGATGCCCTTCTCGTCGTCGAAGGTGGCATTGATGCCCGGCTGCCTGGCAACGGCCTTGACCAGGGCCCGCACGATGAACGGCAAGAGGGTGAGCTTGGGCTTCAGCTCCGCGTTCTTGTCCCGGTTGAGCTTGCCGCGCAGATGTTCGAGATCCGTGACGTCGATCTCCTCGACATAGGTGATGTGCGGGATCTTCGATTTGGCGAGCGTCATCTTCTGCGCGATCTTGCGGCGCAGCCCCACCACCTTGATCTCGCTCACGGAGGTATTGCGTGCAAGACCGGGCCCGGGCGTGGCGCGCGGACCGCCAGCGATATGGGCGTCGATATCCTCATGGGTGATGCGGCCTGCCGGTCCCGTCCCCGCGATCTGGCGCAGATCGACGCCGGCTTCGCGCGCGCGCAGCCGGACGGCCGGCGACGCCAGCGGCTTTTCGGGGGAGACTCGCTCGGGCGCAGGTCGGCGGGCCGGGGTCGAGGTTGGCGTTGGGGCGCTCGCAGGCTCCTCCAGGGGCGCTTCCCGAACAATTTCCTCGGCTGGCGGTCCCGGCAGATGCTCGCCTTCCTCGGCCATGCCATCGGCGATCGGCGCCTCCGCCTCGCCGTCATCCATGACATCGCCGACGTCTTCCGCCGGTTCGTCCGTCTCCGACGCCTCGCCGGCGGTCTTGATGCGCACCAGCGGCGCGCCGACGGCGACCACGTCGCCGACTTCGGCGCCGAGCCAGAGAATGTCGCCATCGACGGGCGTGGGAATCTCGACCGTCGCCTTGTCGGTCATGACCGCGGCGATGACGTCGTCTTCGCGCACCGGATCGCCGACCTTGACGTGCCACTCGACCAGTTCGGCCTCGGCGACGCCTTCGCCGACATCCGGCAGCTTGATGGTATGCTCACCCATCACCCGGCCTCCATGGTCTCGACCAGCGCCCGGCCGATGCGCGCCGGGCCCGGGAAGTAATCCCACTCCTGGGCATGCGGATAGGGCGTGTCCCAGCCGGTCACCCGCGCGATCGGGGCTTCCAGATGATAGAAGCAGTGTTCCTGAACGAGAGCCGCGAGTTCCGCACCGAAACCCGAGGTGAGCGTCGCCTCGTGGACGACCACGCAACGCCCGGTCTTCTTCACCGAGGCGACGATGGTCTCCAGATCCAGCGGCAGCAGCGTCCTCAGATCGATGATCTCGGCATCGATTCCCGTTTCCTCGGTCGCGGCTTCCGAGGCATGGACCATGGTACCGTAGGCCAGCACCGTCAGCGCGTTGCCCGGCCGGCGCACGATCGCCTTGCCGAGCGGGGTGACGAAATGGCCCTCGCCGACCTCGCCCAGATCGTGCTTGGACCACGGCTTGACCGGCCGGTCGGGATGGCCGTCGAAAGGCCCGTTATAGAGCCGCTTCGGCTCCAGGAAGATCACCGGGTCGGGATCCTCGATGGAAGCGATCAAGAGGCCTTTTGCATCCAGCGGATTCGACGGAACCACCACCTTCAGGCCGCTGACATGGGTGAACAGCGCCTCCGGGCTCTGGCTGTGCGTCTGGCCCCCGAAAATGCCGCCGCCGGTCGGCATCCGGATCACCATCGGACAGGTGAACTGGCCGGCCGAGCGGTAGCGGATACGGGCGGCCTCCGAGACGATCTGGTCGTAGGCCGGATAGACGTAGTCGGCGAACTGCACCTCGATGCAGGGCTTGAGCCCGTAGGCCGCCATGCCGATGGCCGCGCCCACGATGCCGAGCTCCGAGATCGGCGCGTCGAAGCAGCGATGTTTGCCGTATTTCTGCTGCAGGCCCGCGGTGCAGCGGAAGACGCCGCCGAAATAGCCGACATCCTCGCCGAAGACCACGACGTCTTCGTCGCGGCCCATGCAGACATCCATCGCATCGCGGATGGCCTCGATCATCGTCATGCGCGGCATGCGCTAGACCCCTGCCTGCTGGCGCTGGCGCCTCAGATGGGCCGGCATGTGGGCATAGACGCCCTCGAACATGTCCCGCGCCGAGGGCTTGCCGCCCGAATGCAGCGTGCCGTGCTTTTCGGCCTCCTTTTGCGCGGCGATGACGGTGTCCCTCACCTCCGCCTCGGCCTGGACGTGGCGCTCCTCGCTCCAGGCGCCGATCCGGATGAGATGGTTCTTGAGCCGGATGACCGGATCGCCGAGCGGCCAGGAATCGGATTCGGTCTTGGGCCGGTAGGCCGACGGGTCGTCCGAGGTGGAATGCGCGCCGACCCGGTAGGTGACGTGTTCGATGAGGGTCGGACCGAGATTGCGGCGCGCCCGCTCGACCGCCCATTTGGCGACCGCGTGCACCGCCAGGTAGTCGTTGCCGTCGACCCTGAGGGCTGCAATACCGAAGCCGAGGCCACGGGCGGCAAAGGTGCCGGACCCGCCACGGGCAATGCCCTGGAAGGTCGAGATCGCCCACTGGTTGTTGACGATGTTGAGAACGACCGGCGCCTTGTAGGTCGAGGCGAAGACGAGGGCTGCGTGAAAATCGCTTTCGGCGGTGGAGCCGTCGCCGATCCAGCCGGCGGCGATCCTGGTGTCGCCCTTGATGGCCGACGCCATCGCCCAGCCGACGGCCTGGATATACTGGGTGCCGAGATTGCCGGAGACGGAGAAGAAGCCGTACTCCTTGGAGGAGTAGAGGACCGGCAGTTGCCTGCCCTTCAGGGGATCGGCCTCGTTGGAATAGATCTGGTTCATCATGTCGACCATCGGATAGCCGCCGGCAATCAGGAGGCCGGCCTGGCGGTAGGTCGGAAAGTTCATGTCGCGATCGTCGAGCGCGCGCCGGAAGGCGCAGGATACGGCTTCCTCGCCCATATGCTGCATGTAGAAGGAGGTCTTGCCCTGGCGCTGGGCGGTCTGCATGCGTGCATCGAAGGCGCGCAGCGTCATCATGTGCTTGAGCCCGTCGAGCAGTTCGTCAGGTGTCAGAAGGCCGGCCCAGGGACCCACCGCCTCGCCGTCACGGTTGAGAACCCGGATGATGGAATAGGCGAGATCGCGGATCTCGCGGGGATCGGCATCGACTTCGGGCCGCGGGACGGTGCCGGCGCGCGGGATCTTGACGTCGGAGAAATCGGGCTGGTCGCCCGGGCGAACCTCCGGCTCCGGCACCTGGAAGCGGAGTCTGTCTGTTTCTGGCATGCCGGCGAATACCTCCCTTCGTCGACTGCGTTTCCACGCTGATCATATATCCATGAAACGCACCACGGCCATAGCCAGCGGGAACACACCGCGGGTAAATAATTCCGCGCGGAATTGTCGGATCGGACCGCCGCGACCCGTCCTTTGCACGCGATGTGCGCAGAAGGAGGACGCAGAATGGCTAGTATTACCCCCTTTCTCTGGTTCGACGGCAATGCCGAGGAGGCGATCGAATTCTACGCCTCGATCTTCCCCGACGCGAAGCTGGGCCGCGTCATGCGCCAGGAGGGCAAGTTCTTCCTCGGCGATTTCGAACTGGCCGGCCAGAAGTTCACCGCGATCAATGGCGGACCGCAGTTCAAGTTTACCGAGGCGATATCGCTCTACGTGGAGTGCAAGGACCAGGCCGAGGTCGATCGGTATTGGGACAGCCTTCTGGCGGGTGGCGGGACACCCCAGCAATGCGGCTGGCTGAAGGACCGGTTCGGCCTCAGCTGGCAGATCATCCCCGAGGCGCTGCCGAGGCTGATCAGCGATGCAGATCCGAAGCGGGCGGAACGGGCCATGAAGGCGATGCTTCAGATGGTCAAGATCGACATCGCCGCACTGGAAGCCGCCCATCGTGGCGAGACCATCCCGGCAGAGTGAGGAGAAGATCGATGCGCTACATTCCCTACCTTTCCTTCAACGGCAATTGCCGCGAGGCGTTCGAACTCTATGCCCGGATCATGGGCGGGGAGATCAAGGACATGATCAGCTACGGCGAGACACCGGCGGGCGAACACGTCTCCCCTGAGTGGCGGGACAGGATCATGAACGCATATATGGTCGCTGACGGCGCGGAATTGATGGGCGCCGACACGCCGCCGGAAATGGGACCGGCGACCCCGTCCGGCTTCTGCATCTCCATCCAGGAAGACGACGAGGCACGCGCGGAACGGATCTTCAAGGGCCTGACCGAAGGCGGCACGATCGTCATGCCCCTGGAGCCGAGCTTCTGGGCAAGGAAGTTCGGCATGGTCACCGACCGCTTTGGCCAGCCCTGGATGATCAATTGCGGGATGATCGAGCAGGAGCAGGCGGCGTAGGCTGCCTCACTGCTGGGGGCGGCAAGACCAAGCTGCTCCCCTCGCTATTGCCGCGCGAGTGCCCGCCGCGCGGCTTCAGGTTCCTTCTCGATGATGCGAAGCAGCGCCGCCATCGCCGCATCCGGCCGGCGGCGTCCCTGCTCGTAGGATTCCATCGTCCGCGCCGATACACCGAAGCTCGCTTCGAATTCGCGCGTGCTCGTGGCGACCTTGCGGCGAATCTCCTTGATCCTGGCCGGCGTCATGAGGTCGTTGGGCAGTTCATAACTTTCAGCCTCGACGTCACCGCGCAGATGCGCGGCCATCTCCTCGAAGGCCTCGACCAGATCGTCACCTACCCTGCTCATCGTCTGGACTCCTTCAACGCTTCCAGGACCGCCAGAATGGCTTTCCTCTGCTCGGGCGATAGGTCGTCGCGCTCGTTCTTGGGAAAGGCGGTCATCATGTAGATGGCATCGCCCACCGACCAATAGTAGATCAAGCGGCCGCCACCGCTCTTGCCTCTGCCCGGCAAGGCGAAGCGGGCCTTGCGAACACCTTTCAGCCCCTGCATCAGCGGGTGAGCTTCCGGCGCGGTCGCGATACGAAGCTCCAGCTCGCGCATGGCCACCTCGTCGAACCCCATACGCTTCACCGCTCGCAGATAGGGTTTCAAGCGCACGATCCTCATTCAGAGATAATAGCCTACTGTCGTATTACGTCAATGTCGTAGCCAAACCGGTGTTGCATTGTCAGCACTCCCGGCCGAAGGTCAGCGCATGATCGACAAGCTCGAATCCTTCATCGCTCTGGCCAGGGCGCAGCATTTCGGCAGGGCGGCCGAGGAACTCGGCGTCACCCAGCCGACGCTTTCGGCGGCCATCAAGCAGCTGGAGGGCGAGTTGGGGGTCATGCTCGTCAAGCGCGGTTCCCGCTTCCAGGGGCTGACGCCGGAGGGCGAGCAGGTGCTGGCCTGGGCGCGGCGCATCACCGGCGATGCGCGCACCATGAAGGAGGAAATGCGCGCCGCGCGCCACGGCCTGTCGGGCCGGCTCCGGATCGCCGCCGTGCCGACCGCGCTCGCCATGGTGGCCAAGCTGACGACGCCCTTTCGCGACGAGCATCCGGGCGTCACCTTCTCGGTCCTTTCAAGGACGTCGGTGGAGGTCCTGACCCTGCTCGGCAATTTCGACATCGATGCCGGCATCACCTATCTCGACAACGAGCCGTTGGGACGGGTCGTATCGGTGCCCCTCTATGAAGAGCGCTACCATCTGATCACCGGCGCAGGGAATGCCTTTTCGGACCGCGAACGCGTCAGCTGGGCCGAAGTAGGCGAACTGCCGCTCTGCCTGCTCACCCCCGACATGCAGAACCGGCGGCTGATCGACCAGCATCTGGCCGAGGCCGGCGCGGTGGCCCGCCCGACGCTCGAATCCAACTCGATGATCGTGCTCTTCTCCCATATCCGCACCGGCAAATGGTCGTCGATCATGCCGCTCAACCTAGCCGAGACATTCGGCTTCGGCGAGCCGATCCGGGCGATTCCCATCGTCGAGCCGGATGCCCGGCATATCGTGGGGCTGGTGGCCGCCCAGCGCGAGCCCCACACGCCGCTGGTGGCCGCTCTGCTGGCCGAGGCACGCCGGCAATCCGAGCTCGTCGGTTAGGCCGGCTGTATACAGAGCCGTCTCTTGATAGAAATTTTCTATCGAACAACGAATTTGCTTTATTGATTTTTTCGGGGTTTAGCGTCACTCCTGCATCCTGTCGACAGGATCGTGTATACAGGGAGGGCGCTGCAACATGCAGGCGCAAGGTACCCAGATCGAGGCGCGCGCAAAGGCCGTGATTTCCGAGCATATCGCGCTCGAAGGTCCGCTGCTGCCGATTCTTCACGGCATGCAGGACGAGTTCGGCTGCGTGCCCCAGGAAACCCTGCCGGTGATCGCCGAGGCGCTGAACCTCTCGCGGGCCGAAGTCCACGGCGTTGTCTCCTTCTATCATGATTTCCGCAAAGAGCCCGCCGGCCGGCACGTGATCAAGCTGTGCATGGCGGAAGCCTGCCAGTCGATGGGGAGCGACGCGATCGCGGCGCGCCTGCAGCAATTGCTGGGCATCTCGCTTCACGAGACGGCGGCGGACGGTTCGGTGACGCTCGACCCGGTCTATTGCCTCGGGCTCTGTGCCTGCGCACCGGCGGCTCTCGTCGACGGCGAGCCCGTGGGGCGGCTGAGCGAAGACAAGCTGGCCCTGATCGCCACCGAGGTGCGGGCATGATCCCCGTCATCTACGTTCCAGGCGATTCCGGATCGCTGGCGCTCGGCGCCGGCAGGGTCGCCAAGCTGATCGAGGCCGAACTGGCCAGCCGCAACATCGAGGCGAAGATCGTTCGTAACGGCTCGCGCGGGCTCTACTGGCTGGAGCCGATGGTCGAGGTGGTGACCGAGCGCGGCCGCGTGGCCTACGGGCCCGTCACCGCGCAGGATGTCGCCTCCCTCTTCGATCACGATTTCCTGTCGGGCGGCGATCATTCGCTCTCGCTCGGCGATCCCGAACAGCTCCCCTTCCTGGCCAAACAGACCCGCCTCACCTTCGCGCGCTGCGGCATCATCGACCCGCTGTCGCTCGACGACTATCGCGCCCATGGCGGCCTCCAGGGCCTGCAGAACGCCGTCGCGATGACGCCGCTCGACATCGTCAAGCAGGTGACCGATTCGGGCCTGCGCGGGCGCGGCGGCGCTGGCTTCCCGACCGGCATCAAGTGGCAGACCGTGCACGATACGCAGGCCGCGCAGAAATACATCGTCTGCAATGCCGACGAGGGCGACAGCGGCACCTTCGCCGACCGGATGATCATCGAAGGCGATCCCTTCGTGCTGATCGAGGGCATGGCGATCGCCGGCATCGCGGTCGGCGCGACCAAGGGCTACATCTACCTGCGCTCCGAATACCCTCACGCCATCCGGACCATGAATGCCGCCGTCGAGATCGCGCGCCGGGAAGGCGTGCTCGGCTGGAACGTCATGGGCTCGCAGCAGCTGTTCGACCTGGAAGTGCGTGTCGGCGCGGGCGCCTATGTCTGCGGCGAGGAAACCTCGCTGCTCAACTCGCTCGAAGGCAAGCGCGGCGTGGTGCGCGCCAAGCCGCCGCTGCCGGCCATCGAAGGCCTGTTCGGCAAGCCGACCGTCGTCAACAACGTCATATCGCTCGCCTCCGTGCCGGTCATCATGGACAAGGGCGCCGAATTCTACCGAGATTACGGCATGGGCCGTTCGCGCGGCACGATCCCCATCCAGATCGCCGGCAACGTCAAGCATGGCGGGCTGTTCGAGGCGGCCTTCGGGCTGACGCTCGGCGAGATCGTCAACGAGATCGGCGGCGGCACGGCTTCCGGCCGCCCGGTCAAGGCGGTGCAGATCGGGGGGCCGCTCGGCGCCTATTTCCCGCCCTCCTATTTCGATGTCCCCTTCGACTACGAGGCCTACACCGCCAAGGGCGGGCTGATCGGCCATGCCGGGCTGGTGGTCTTCGACGACACGGCCGACATGCTCAAGCAGGCGCGCTTCGCGATGGAATTCTGCTCCATCGAGAGCTGCGGCAAGTGCACGCCCTGCCGCATCGGCGCGGTGCGCGGGACCGAGACGCTCGACAAGCTGGCCGCCGGCATCGAGCCCGACAAGCAGATCGCGGTCGTCACCGACCTCTGCAACACGATGAAGTTCGGATCGCTTTGCGCTCTCGGCGGGTTCACCCCCTACCCGGTGATGAGCGCGCTCACCCATTTCCCCGACGATTTCAAGCCGCGTATTCTCGCGGAAGCAGCGGAATAGGAGAACCACCATGGGTCTCATTCAGGAAATCGACTTTGGCACCCCGGCCTCCAAGTCAGCAAAACAAATCACGCTGACCGTCGACGGCCACGCTGTAACGGTGCCCGAGGGCACCTCCGTCATGCGTGCCTCGGTCGAGGCCGGCATCGCCATCCCGAAACTCTGCGCCACCGACATGGTCGACGCCTTTGGCTCCTGCCGCCTGTGTCTGGTCGAGATCGAGGGCCGCAACGGCACGCCGGCCTCCTGCACCACGCCGGTGTCCGAAGGCATGGTCGTCCACACCCAGACCGGCCGCGTCAAGGACATCCGCCGCGGCGTGATGGAACTCTACATCTCCGATCATCCACTCGACTGCCTGACATGCTCGGCCAATGGCGATTGCGAACTGCAGGACATGGCGGGCGTCGTCGGCCTGCGCGACGTGCGCTACGGTTTTGAGGGCGAAAACCACGTCTTCGCCAGGGATCGCCAGGACGGCTCGGAGAACTTCCGCTTCATGCCGAAGGACGAGTCCAACCCCTATTTCACCTATGACCCCTCGAAATGCATCGTCTGTTCGCGCTGCGTGCGTGCCTGCGAAGAGGTGCAGGGCACCTTCGCGCTGACCATCGAGGGCAAGGGCTTCGAAAGCCGTGTCTCGGCCGGCGTGCATGAGCCGTTCCTGGAATCGGAATGCGTGTCCTGCGGCGCCTGCGTGCAGGCCTGCCCGACCGCGACCTTGCGCGAAAAATCCGTCATCGAGATCGGCCAGCCCGACCGCTCGGTGGTGACCACCTGCGCCTATTGCGGCGTCGGCTGCTCGTTCAAGGCCGAGATGCGCGGCGACGAGCTCGTGCGCATGGTGCCCTACAAGGACGGCAAGGCCAATCGCGGCCATTCCTGCGTCAAGGGCCGCTTTGCCTACGGTTATGCCAGCCACACCGACCGCATCCTCAACCCGATGGTTCGCGAGAAGATCACCGATCCCTGGCGCGAAGTCAGCTGGGAGGAAGCGTTCGCCCATGTGGCGTCGGAATTCCGCCGCATCCAGTACCAGTATGGCAAGGAAGCCATCGGCGGCATCACCTCCTCGCGCTGCACCAACGAGGAGACCTATCTCGTCCAGAAGCTGATCCGGCAGGGTTTCGGCAACAACAATGTCGACACCTGCGCACGCGTCTGCCATTCGCCGACCGGCTATGGCCTGAAGCAGACGTTCGGCACCTCGGCCGGCACGCAGAATTTCGATTCCGTCGAAGACACCGACGTCGTGATCGTCATCGGCGCCAACCCGACCGACGGCCACCCGGTCTTCGCCTCGCGCCTCAAGAAGCGCCTGCGCCAGGGCGCGAAGCTGATCGTCATCGATCCCAGGCGCATCGACCTCGTGCGCCAGCCGCACATCGAGGCGGCCCATCACCTGCCGCTCAGGCCCGGCACCAATGTCGCGCTTCTGACCGCGCTGGCCCATGTCATCGTGACGGAAGGCCTGTTCGACGAGACCTTCGTGCGCGAGCGCTGCGACTGGTCGGAATTCGAGGACTACGCCTCCTTCGTCGCCGAGGAAGGCCGCAGCCCCGAGGCCGTCGAGGCCACCACCGGCGTGCCGGCCGAGACGGTGCGCAAGGCCGCGCGCCTGTTTGCCACCGGCGGCAATGGCGCGATCTATTACGGGCTCGGCGTCACCGAGCACAGCCAGGGCTCGACCACCGTCATGGCGATCGCCAATCTCGCCATGCTGACCGGCAATATCGGCCGGCCGGGCGTCGGCGTGAACCCGCTGCGCGGCCAGAACAACGTCCAGGGCGCCTGCGACATGGGCTCTTTCCCGCACGAATTGCCGGGCTACCGCCACATGTCGGAGGATGCCGCCCGCGAGATCTACCAGGCGCTGTGGGATGTCGAGCTCAGCCCCGAGCCCGGCCTTCGCATCCCGAACATGCTGGACGCCGCCGTGGACGGTACCTTCAAGGGCATCTACGTGCAGGGCGAGGACATCCTCCAGTCCGACCCCAACACGCGCCATGTCGCCGAAGGCCTGGCGGCCATGGAATGCGTCGTCGTCCACGACCTGTTCCTCAACGAGACCGCCAACTACGCGCATGTCTTCCTGCCGGGCTCGACCTTCCTGGAGAAGGACGGCACCTTCACCAATGCCGAGCGCCGCATCAACCGCGTGCGCAAGGTGATGGCACCGAAGAACGGGCTGGCCGACTGGGAGGTGACCCAGGAGCTCGCCCGCGCACTGGGCCGCGACTGGAACTACCAGCACCCCTCCGAGATCATGGCCGAGATCGCGGCGACCACCCCGTCCTTCGCGGGCGTCAATTACGAGCTGCTCGAGCGCGAGGGCTCGGTGCAGTGGCCCTGTAACGAAAAGGCGCCGCTGGGTACGCCGGTCATGCACATGGACGGTTTTGTGCGCGGCAAGGGCAAGTTCATCCGCACCGAATATGTCGCCACCGACGAGAAGACCGGGCCGCGCTTCCCGCTGCTGCTCACCACCGGGCGCATCCTCTCGCAGTACAATGTCGGCGCGCAGACGCGGCGCACCGCGAACGTCGCATGGCATCACGAGGACCGGCTGGAAATCCACCCACACGACGCCGAGCAGCGCGGCGTGCGCGAGGGCGACTGGGTGAAGATCCAGAGCCGGGCCGGCATGACGACACTGCGCGCGCTCATCACCGAGCGCGTGGCGCCGGGCGTGGTCTATACGACCTTCCACCACCCCGACACGCAGGCCAATGTGGTGACCACGGAGTTCTCCGACTGGGCCACCAACTGCCCTGAGTACAAGGTCACGGCGGTGCAGATCGCGCCGTCGAACGGGCCGTCGGACTGGCAGGAGAATTATGCCGAACAGGCCCGCCAGAGCCGGCGCATCGCTCCGCTGGAGGCGGCGGAGTAGGCCATGAGCCGGCCGCCGCTCACCTCCACCCCACGCATCGCGCGCCGTGCCATGGGCACGAGCGCGTCGGCGCGCATGGTGCCGGAGGAGACGCCGGTCGCCCTGTCCTACGCCGGCACCACCCATGCGGTGATGATGGCCTCGCCGGCCGATCTCGAGGATTTCGCGCTCGGCTTCTCGCTGACGGAAGGGATCATATCCTCCCCCGACGAGATCGATACGCTCGATGTCGAGGAGATGGGGCCGGGCATCGACATTCGCATTCATCTAAAAGACACGGCCAACCGCCGTTTCGAGGCGCGGCGCAGGCGGCTGGCCGGCCCGGTGGGCTGCGGGCTGTGCGGCATCGAATCGATCGAGGAAGCGATGCGCGAGGTGCGCGCGGTCGGACAGGCCGGGCTGACGCTCTCCGAGGCTGACATTTCCGGCGCCGTGCGGCGTCTCGCCAAGTCCCAGCCGCTCCATGCCGAAACCGGCGCGGTTCATGCCGCGGGCTTCTATGTGCCGGGCAAGGGGATCGTGGCGGCGCGCGAGGATGTCGGTCGCCACAATGCGCTCGACAAGCTGGCCGGCGCACTCGCGCAAGCCGGCATCGACGGCACCACGGGCGCGGTGGTGGTCACCTCCAGGGTCTCGGTCGAGATGGTCCAGAAGACGGCGGCGATCGGATCCTCCTTCATCCTCGCCGTCTCCGCCCCGTCGGCACTGGCCATCCGCACCGCGGAGGCTGCCGGCATGACGCTGGTCGCGCTGGTGCGCGGCGACGAGCACGACATCTTCACCCATCCAGACCGCATCTCACCCGGAGCCGCAAAGCATGTCGCATGAAGCTGGAACCCGCACCGGCCGGGAAAAGCTGGTCTACATGGCCAACCAGATCGCGACCTTCTTCGAGAGCCAACCAGGCAAGAGTGCCGCCGAAGGCATTGCCAGGCACATCAACGAATTCTGGGAGCCGCGCATGCGACGACAGTTCTTCGAGATCGTCGAAGCTGGCGGTTCGGGGCTGAAGCCGGAGGTGATCGAGGCCGCTTCGGCGATCCGGCGGCCGGCCGCGCAGACCATCCCCGCCGCGCACGTCTGACCAGCGAGCCGGTCTCCCGAACGGGCTCCCCACCGGCCCGCGACGCTCGTCGGCGTCGTCGGTGGTGAGGAAGTGCTGGCCCAATGCCCCTCCAACCTGATATGCGGCGGGCAAACGAGGCCATTCCGATGACAGACACGACACAAGAACCGACAGCAGGCATTCCGGCTGCGGTCCATCCCGCCATGGCGACGGCGCTGGCGGCCCACGGCTATAGCCAACTGACCCCCGTGCAGACCGCGATGCTCGACGACGCCAATGCCGGCGCCGACCTCCTGGTTTCCGCGCAGACCGGTTCCGGCAAGACCGTCGCCTTCGGCATTGCCGTCGCACCCACGCTGTTGGGCGAGGCGCAGCGCTTCGAGCGGGCCGAGAAGCCCCTCGGCCTCGTCATTGCGCCGACGCGCGAACTGGCGATGCAGGTCGAGCGCGAACTGGCCTGGCTCTATGCCGATGCCGGCATTCAGATCGCCACCTGCGTCGGCGGCATGGACATGCGCAACGAGCGCCGCGCCCTCGACCGTGGCGCGCATCTGGTGGTGGGCACGCCCGGCCGCCTGCGCGATCACATCACCAAGGGCTCGCTCGACACCAGCGCGTTGCGCGCCGTTGTGCTGGACGAGGCCGACGAGATGCTCGATCTCGGATTCCGCGAGGATCTCGAATTCATCCTCGCCGCCGTCCCGGACGAGCGCCGCATCCTGATGTTTTCGGCAACCGTACCGCGCGCCATCGCGGAACTCGCCAAGACCTACCAGCGCGACGCCGTCCGCGTGGCTGCCAGTGCTACAACTCAGCAACATGCCGACATCGAATACCAGCTGATGCTGGTGCGCCGCGACGAGCGCGAGCACGCCATCATCAACACCCTGCTGATGGCCGACAGCACCAGCGCGCTGGTCTTCTGCCACACCCGCGAAGCCGTCCGGCACCTGACGGCGCGCCTTGCCAACCGGGGCTTTTCGGTCGTGGCACTGTCGGGTGAACTTGCCCAGTCGGAACGTTCCAGCGCGCTGCAGTCGATGCGCGACGGACGCGCGCGCGTCTGCGTGGCGACCGATGTCGCCGCCCGCGGCATCGACCTGCCCAATCTCGACCTGGTGATCCATGCCGATCTGCCCAGCAACCCGGCAACGCTGCTCCACCGCTCGGGCCGGACCGGCCGCGCCGGGCGCAAGGGTGTGTGCGTGCTCATCGTGCCGGAGCACCGGCGCGGGGCGGCGATGCGGGTCCTCTCCAATGCCAATCTGACGGCGACGATCCGCTCGGCACCCGACATCGCCGAGATCGAGGCGCATTATCGCGCGCAGATCATGGAGACAGCGCTTTCGGCCGCCGAGCCCGACGAGGCAGAGGCGGGTATTGTCGCCGAACTGCTGCAGCAGGTTTCGCCCGAGCGACTGGCTGCGGCCTTCTTCCGCCAGCAGATCGCCCAGCGTCCCGTTCCCGAGGACATCGCGAGCCTGCCGCTGTCCAGGGAGGGACAGACCACCATCCGCCGCGACAACCGCTCTGACGCCGGCGGGCCTGAAGGCCGCGCGCCGCGCGGCCCCGACATGACGGACGGCGTCTGGTTCACGCTGTCGGTCGGGCGCAAGCAGCGCGCCGATCCCAAGTGGCTGTTGCCGATGATCTGCAAGGCCGGCGGCGTGACCAAGCGAGATGTCGGCTCGATCAAGATCGACGATACCGAGACGCGTTTCGAGATCGCCGGTGCCAAGGCCGACGCCTTCGCCGCCCAGGTGAACCAGGGCAAGCTGGAGCGCGGCATCGTCATCACGCGCGGCGGCGGCGGCAAGCCGAGCCATGCTCCGAGGCCCAGCCACGATCCCAGGCCCAGCGCACCGGAAACGGACAGGCCGAAGGCCAAGGACAAGCCGAAGGGCAAAGGCAAGGGAAAGCCCCGGTGGACGACCGCCGAAAAGGAAGCGCGCGGCACCAAGCCGCCGCGCAAGCCGAAAAAGCATGCCGACAAGCCCCAGGGCTGAGGCCTACGCCGAAACGTGATCGCTGTCCTGCCCCAGTCGCCTGTCGACTGGTAGACTTCATCAGCCCAGGCGGGGCGCAAACATCGCCAGACCATACGGAAAGCCGTCATGCCAAGACCCACGCTGATCGCCCCATCGATCCTGTCCTCCGACTTCTCGCGCCTCGGCGATGAAGTGGAAGCCATTGTCGGCGCAGGGGCGGACTGGATCCATCTCGACGTGATGGACGGCCATTTCGTGCCCAACATCACTTTTGGTCCGCCCGTCATCAAGGCGATCCGCGACCGGACCGACAAGGTGTTTGACTGCCACCTGATGATTGCACCGGCCGATCCCTATCTGGCCGCCTTCGCCGATGCCGGCGCCGACATCATCACGGTCCATGCCGAGGCCGGCCCGCATCTCGACCGCTCGCTGCAGACTATCCGCGCGCTCGGCAAGAAGGCCGGCGTCTCGCTCAACCCGTCGACGCCCGAAAACGTCATCGAACCTGTGCTGGACCGGCTCGACCTGATCCTCATCATGACCGTCAATCCGGGCTTCGGCGGCCAGGCCTTCATTCCGGCGATGATCGAAAAGATCCGGCGCGTCCGGGCGATGGTCGGCGACCGCCCGATCCACATCCAGGTCGATGGCGGCGTCACCACCGAGACCGCGCCGCTGGTGGCCAGGGCCGGCGCGGATGTGCTGGTTGCGGGCTCAGCCGTCTTCAAGGGTGGAAATGCGGACGCCTATCGTGCCAACATCGATTCCATCAGGCAGTCGGCCGATCTTGCGGTCGGCAACGCCGTCTGATCGTTCGACCCGACGGCAGGAGGATTTGACATGGCGGCAACGGCAGACCTTTGCGAATTCGGCTGGCCGGCGGTGGACGCTCACCTGCCCGGTACCGATGGCCGGCGCCATCAGCTGTTCGAGCAGGCCGGACCCGGCGGGCTGGTCATCGCCTTCATCTGCAACCATTGCCCCTATGTGAAGTCGTCCATCGGACGTATCGTCCGCGACGCACGCGACCTTAGGCCGATGGGCATCGGCTTCGTGGCCATCAATTCCAACGACGCCACAACGCATCCCGACGATTCCTTCGAGAACATGCAGCTTTTCGCGCGCGCAAGCGGGATCGATTTTCCGTATCTCCACGACGAGGAGCAGAATGTCGCGCGGGCCTATGGCGCCGTCTGCACGCCGGATTTCTTCGGTTTCAACGCGGATCTGAAGCTGCAATATCGCGGCCGGCTGGATGCCGCGCGCGCCGGGCCGGCACCGGAAGGCATGACGCGCGATCTCTATGACGCGATGGTGAAGATCGCCCGGTCCGGCGAAGGCCCGCGCGAGCAGCAGCCCTCCATGGGCTGCTCGATCAAATGGAAGGGCGCGGCCTTCTAGCGGAGAGGCTCAGAGCGAAAAGCTCTCGCCCAGATAGAGCCGGCGCACGTCCGGGTTCTCGACGATCTGCGACGGCAGGCCGTGGGTCAACACCTGGCCGGCATGGATGATGTAGGCGCGCTCCACGAGGCCCAATGTCTCGCGCACATTGTGGTCGGTGATGAGAACACCGATGCCGCGCGCCGTCAGATGCCGCACCAGCTGCTGGATGTCGGAAACGGCGATCGGGTCGACGCCGGCGAAAGGCTCGTCGAGCAGCATGAATTGCGGGTCGCTCGCCAGCGCGCGTGCGATCTCGAGCCTGCGCCTCTCGCCGCCCGACAGCGAAATCGATGGCGCCTTGCGCAGATGCGCGATGTTGAACTCTTCCAGCAATTCATCGAGCCGGTGCTTGCGGCGGCTCCGATCCCGCTCCGTCACTTCGAGGATCGCCAGGATGTTGTTCTCGACCGAGAGCCCGCGAAAGATCGAGGCTTCCTGCGGCAGGTAGCCGACGCCGAGCCGCGCGCGCCGATACATCGGCAGCGCGGTCACATCGTGCCCGTCGAGCTCGATGGTGCCCTGGTCGACAGGCACCAGCCCGGTGACCATGTAGAAGCAGGTCGTCTTGCCGGCGCCGTTCGGACCAAGCAGGCCGACAGCCTCGCCCGCGCGGATCCCGAAGGAAACGCCGCTGACCACCTGGCGGCCCTTGTAGCTCTTGCTCAGCCCGCGCGCGATCAGCGTGCCCTTCAAGCGGTCCGGCTCGACACGACCGGCTGCCGGAACGGGCCTCTGCCCGTCCCGCTTGAATCTGGATAGGAGACCCCCAAAACCCGCCATCAGGGATTCTGCGATCCCGGCTGGAGCAGCATCCTGACCCGGCCGGTTCCCGACCCGTCGCTGCAGCCATCGAGCTGAGCCAGACCCGTCTGCATCTGGATGCTCAGCCGGCAACCGATGATGACGTTCTCACCCTCGCTCAGGACGACCTCTTCGCCGGTCAGCACCAGCACCTCGGTCCGCATGTTGAAGGCGCCATTGTCGCCGGTGGCGACCTGTTCCCCGGAGCGCATGTGCACACCGCCGCCCACCTCCAGCCGTTCGATATCGCCCGCGCCAGCGCCGCTCGCCCCGCCCTCTCCCGAGTAGAAAACCCGCATGGAGCCGGCCCGCATGACGGTATCGCCCTGGGTGACGTTAACATTGCCCGTGAAGATCGCCATGTTCTCGTTCTCGCGCACCTCGAGCCGATCGCTTTCGATCTGGATCGGTTCGTCGCCCGAGAGCTGCATGCCGGTCATCCGCGTCTGCTGGGCCGCAGCCGGCACGGCGAGAGCGGCGATGGCAACCGCCGCAAGCAGGCCGAAAACCGGGGCCGCGTTTCTATTGGGCATTTGCCGCCTCCTCGTTCGTTTTGGCTTGCTCCATGCGCTGCATGTCGACCTCCATGCGAACGCGATTCTCGAATATCAATACACTACCGCCGTCCGCCACACGCATGGAATCAGCCGACAGACGCGTCCCCGCCATGTCGATCTGGACGGGCTCCGAGCTCGACATGACACCCAGGCCGATATCGACCATCGCGGAGCGAAGACTGGCCGTCATGCCGGTGTCCATCGTGATGCTCACGCCTTCGCTGAGTTCGAGCGTGTTGGCCTCTCGGTCGAATATGCCCGCTACCGCGTCGACCTCGGCCCAGTTTGCCGCGTCGATCGGCAGGCGCGCCTCGATCTTTTCCAGATGGATGACATTGGCATTGCCCGCCGCCTGCGTCGCGCGTTCGGCCCGCATCGAATAGGGACGGTTGTCGGGTGTGAAGCCATCGAGTTCCGGGTTCGCCATGACGAGGCGACCGCCTTCGAAAACGGTGCCCCCCAGATTGACGGACACGCCACCAGGCAACCCCACAAAGGAATAGAGCGCCACGCCGGCCACCAGAATCAGCGCAAGGGCCGGCAGCGCGACCTTGAGCATCCGGACGCGGCGCGAATGGCGTTGGGCGCGCCGATAGGCGCGCTCGAAGGCCTCGGTATCCTGTGGACCGCCGGCACTGGTTGCAGGCCGAGCCTTCGGATGATCGCTTCTGGACATGCTCATGCTCGGGACGACAACCTGACTGGGGCGCGAAAAAGCCTCACTGCGTGATCTCGCAGATGCGAACCGAACGCGCCAGGGGCGAAGTCGATCCAGACGCGGAGCGGTATCCGGTCGAATATGGGCTTTTTTGGGTTGCAATTCCACCGCTCGCAATTGCCATCACAAATGGCCGAGCAGCTGACGAGGCCATTCCCCATCGCAGCGCCTTGATCTAAAAGGCTGGCCAGGACCGGCGCGCCGCGCGCGATCCCTCATGCACAAGGATCGGAGTCAGACATGGCAAGCAAGGCCGACGACATGATCGACCGCAGGCGTCTGCGGCGCAAGCTGACCTTCTGGCGCGGCGCGGCCATCGTCATTGCCGCCGTCGCGGTGATCGCGGCCGCTGTGTGGATGTTCCAGGATACGGCTACATCGACAAGCCATATCGCCAAGATCCGCATTGAAGGCACGATCACCGACAACCGCGAATTGCAGGAGCGCATCCAGCGGATCGGCGAATCGGCGTCCGTCCAGGGCGTCATCGTGGCGATCAGCTCGCCCGGCGGCACGACGACGGGCGGCGAGGCGATCTTCGAGGCGCTGCGTACGCTTTCCGAACAAAAACCCATGGTCGCCGAAGTCGGAACGCTCGCGGCCTCGGCCGGCTACATGGTCGCGACGGCAAGCGACCACATCGTCGCCCGCCAGTCCTCGATCGTCGGTTCGATCGGCGTCCTGGTGCAGTTTCCCGACGTCACCGAATTGATGGAAAACATCGGCGTGAGCTACGAGGCGGTGAAATCCTCGCCGCTCAAGGCCGAGCCCAATCCCTTCACCCCCACCACCGACGAGGAGCGCGAGATGCTGCGTGCGCTTGTGATGGACAGCTATGACTGGTTCGTCGATCTCGTGACCGACCGGCGCAACCTTCCGCGCCAGCAGGTTCTCGCGCTGGCCGACGGATCGATCTTCACCGGCCGCCAGGCACTCGAACGCGGGCTGATCGACGCGCTGGGCGGCGAGGAGGTGGCCAAGGCATGGCTGGTCGAACAGGGCCTCGACCCCGACCTCGACGTGGTGGAATGGCGTGATCGCTCCACTTCCGACGGCCTGTTCGGCATACCGGGGATCGGAACGCTGGCGGCGTGGGCCCTCGGCTTTGCCGATGCCGAGCACATGATGGCGCGTTTCGGCATAGACCGCATCTTCCTTGACGGGCTGGTGTCGGTCTGGCAACCTGATTTAGGCCGCATGGCTGATTAGCCGAAAAATCAATAAAAACATTGAACTAGATAAGTATCTACAGGGTGCTGGGAAACGTCGACAATGATCAAGTCAGAACTCGTCCAGACAATCGCCAATCGCAATCCGCATCTTTATCTCCGCGACGTCGAAAACATCGTCAATGCGATCCTGGATGAGATCAGCGAGGCGCTGGCGGCCGGCAACCGGGTCGAGTTGAGGGGTTTTGGCGCCTTTTCCGTGAAGAACCGGCCCGCACGTGTCGGACGCAACCCGCGCACCGGCGAATCCGTTGAGGTCGATGAGAAGTGGGTCCCCACATTCAAGACCGGCAAGGAATTGCGCGATCGGCTCAATGCCACCGGGCTGGACATGTAGGGCGGAACAGAAAGCCATCCCATGATGCACCGCATCTTCACCGTTATCGTCGTGGTCCCGATCGCCATCCTGCTGATCGCGATTTCGGTCGCCAACCGCGCACCGACGATCTTCACGCTGGATCCGTTCAATCCCGGTAACCCCGCCCTGAGCGTCCAGGTGCCGCTCTTCGTGCTCTTGCTTCTGACGCTGGTGCTGGGGCTGATCGCCGGCAGCGCGCTCACCTGGTTCAAGCAGCATAAATACCGCAAGGCAGCGCGCGAGAAGGAATTGAAGAACCAACGCGCCGCCAGCCGCGACACCGCGCTGAGCACACGCAGCGCCTGATCGCCGCCCGCCTTCGCCATTTTCCAGCAAAGCGCAGCGAGGGAGGATCAGCATGCGTCTTGTGTCCGCCGATGAGGTCGATCGGGTTCTGACCCACAAGGGTCTGGTGGAAACGCTGCGCGAGGCCTTTCGCAAGGGAGCCGTCCAGCCCCTGCGCCATCACCACACGGTCGACAGACCGGCCGGCACCGCGTCGACGCTGCTGCTGATGCCCGCCTGGAGCGATTTTTCCGCGCCCGGCCTGGAAGGCGATGGTTATATCGGCGTCAAGATCGTCACCGTGTCGCCGGACAACAATGCCAAGAGCCTGCCGGCCATCATGGGCGTCTATCTGCTGCTCGACGGCCAGACGGGTGAGCCTTGCGCGCTGATCGACGGGCAGCGCATCACGCTGTGGCGCACCGCCTGCGCCTCGGCGCTGGCTGCCGACTATCTGGCGCGCGAGGATGCATCTTCCATGCTGATGGTCGGTGCCGGCGCGCTCGCGCCCTTCCTGGTGCGCGCGCATGCTTCGGTGCGGCCCGTCAGGCGCGTGGTGGTCTGGAACCGCACCTCCGCCAATGCCGAGAGGCTGGTGCAGACTCTTCAGGAGGAAGGGTTCGAGGCGCGGCTGGCGGAAAACATCGACGATGAACTCGGCCATGCCGACATCGTCTCCTGCGCGACCATTTCCTCGGTTCCGCTCATCCACGGCGCCCGGCTGAAACCCGGCACCCATGTCGATCTCGTCGGCGCATTCGCCCCGACAATGCGCGAGAGCGACGACGAGGCGGTCCGCCGCGCGCGTGTCTTCGTCGACACCTATGGCGGCGCGACCAAGGAAGCGGGCGACATCGTGCAGGCGCTCGACAGCGGTGCGCTTGCCCGCGACCGGATCCAGGCCGACCTCTACGAACTCTGCCGCGGCGAGAAGAAGGGCCGCGAGAGCGACGACGAGATCACGCTCTTCAAGTCCGTGGGGGCGGCGATCGAGGATCTGGCCGCCGGCATCTCGGTCTGGGAGAGCATCGGGAGCTAGTCGGCCCGCGGCGCAACGAACGCTCTGCTGGCCCTCGGCCAGACCCCGTGCTCAGCTCACCTTTTGCGCCACGATGAAAGGACGGGTGTCCTTGCCACTGCTCGCGTGGCCTTCCCGGGCCAGTATGTCGAAGCCCGCCTCGCGGATGGCCCGTTCCAGCTCATCGGCATCGAAAACGACGACGGTTGGCGCCATTCCCACCACGCGCATCACCGGCAGGAGGACCGACCGGATCAAGGGGTTCATGTCCCCAAGACAGGCAGTCTTCGAGATGAACAGGCCCTTGGGCTCCAGCAGAGCATGGATGGCGCGCAGCGTGCCGGGCAGATCGCGCACGAGATGCAGGTAGTTGAAGCCCAGCACCGCGTCGAACCGCTCGTCCTCGGCGGCCAGCGTATCCGCCGTGCCGGCGCGGAACGCGAGGGACAGGACCGGTTCGGCCTGGAGCTTTCGGTCGGCGATCGCGATCATCCCCGGCGAGATGTCGGTGGCCAGATAACGTCGCACGGCACCGCCAAGCCGCAGCGCCGTCGTGCCCGTGCCGCAGCCGAGTTCCAGCACGCTCGCATCGGGCGGCAGCAATTCCTTCGTGCGCACCAGCGTGCGCTCGTAGCCGGCCTGATCCTTGATCGTGGATCTGGCATATTTCTCGGATGCCCGGTCCCAGAAGCGGGCGTCGCTTGTGATGTTCATCGTGAGGTCTCCTTCCAGGAGCGATCTAGCATATGCGCTGAAGAAGAGAATTGGCGAAATCCGCAACAATGATATACGCGGATGCATGAAATCGCTGGACTGGAACCGCATCCGCGCTTTCCACGCGACCGCCACCGCCGGCTCCCTTTCGGCGGCGGCGCGGGAGCTTGGACTGACGCAGCCGACCTTGTCGCGGCAGGTCGTCGCGCTCGAAGCCGATCTGGGCGTTGCCCTCTTCGAACGAGTAGGCCGCAAGCTTGTCCTGACGGAGACCGGCACTGACCTGCTGGCCCACATCAAGGTGATGGGCGAGGCCGCCGATACGGTGGCGCTTGCCGCCAGCGGCCGGGGCGAGCAGATCACCGGACGCGTCAGCATCTCGGCCACCGACACCTATGCCGCCTACATCCTGCCGCAGATCGTCGAGCGCATCCGGCAGGAAGCGCCTCAGCTGACCATCGCCATCATCGCCTCCAATGAACTGAGCAACCTCCACCGGCGCGAGGCGGACATCGCCATCCGCCACCTCGGGCCCGATCGCCCCGGCCTCGTGGGGCAGCATCTGCGCGACACGCAGGCAGATTTCTACGCCTCGGAAGAATGGGTGGCGCGCAACGGGCTGCCGGAGACGCCGGGCGATCTGGCAGGGGCCGACCTGATCGGCTTCGACGATGCGGCGCAATATGCCGGCTATCTGCAGGAGATCGGCTTCCCGGTCAGGGAGGGCGACTTCCGTCTTCAGTCCAGTTCCTCCGTGGCGATCTGGGAGATGGTCCGGCGGGGCATGGGTGTGGCGCCCATGCTGCGCGAGATAGCGAGCCGCACCGCAGGCGTCGTGCGGCTGCTGCCGGACGCCCCGCCGATCCAGGTGCCGATCTGGCTCGTCACCCATCAGGAATTGCAAGCCGCGCCGCGCATCCGGCTTGTGCACGCCATACTGGCCGAGGAACTGCGCCGGCTCTAGAAGCAGCGGCTCCGTGTTGCGGGCGCAACCGCGCTGTGGCAGAAGCGCGGTCGATTGCCACCTGGAGTCTGCCTGCGTGAACGCACCCCGCAAACCGCGTCACAAGGACCGCGCGCCCCGCAAGGCCGGGAAGCCGGACGCGCGGGCGCGTGCTCCGGAGGCGGGCACGGCGGACGGCGAGAAGCCGGCGAGTGAGGCTACCGGTCCGCGGGTATTGCCGCCGCGCCGTGACGGCAAGCTTCCGGCCGAACGCCTGCCGGTGATCCTGGAGGTCGGGCCCAACGACGACTACGCGCTGCTTGATTCCGGCGATGGGCAAAAGCTGGAGCGGTATGGCGACTACCGCATCGTGCGCCCCGAGGCGCAGGCGATCTGGCGCCCTGCTTTGCCCGAGCGCGACTGGGCCAGGGCCGATGCGATCTTCACCGGCGACACCGATGAAGAGGGCATGGGCCGCTGGCGCTTCCCCAACGCGCCGCTCGGCGAAACCTGGCCCATGAAGCATGACGGGATCGACTATCTCGGCCGCTTCACCTCCTTCCGCCATGTCGGCGTCTTTCCCGAACAGGCCTCGCACTGGCGCCACATGGAAGAGCTGATCCAGGCGGCCAACCGGCCGGTGCGCGTGCTCAATCTGTTCGGTTACACGGGCGTGGCCTCGCTGGCCGCGGCACGGGCCGGCGCCGAGGTCACCCACATCGATGCCTCGAAGAAGGCGGTCGGCTGGGCGCGCGAGAACCAGGACATGGCCCGCCTTTCCGACAAGCCGATCCGCTGGATCGTCGAGGACGCGGTCAAGTTCGCCGAACGCGAGGTCAGGCGCGGCCATGGCTACGAGATCGTCCTGCTCGACCCGCCGGCCTTCGGGCGCGGGCCGAAGGGCGAGGTCTGGCAATTGTTCGAGGATCTGCCCTTTCTCGTCGAGACCTGCCGGGCGATCCTCTCCGACCGGCCGCTCGCCATGGTGCTCACCGCCTATTCGATCCGCTCCTCCTTCTTCTCCATCCACGGACTGGTGCGCGACACCTTCGCCGGCATGGGCGGCCGGGTGGAATCGGGCGAACTGATCATCCGCGAGACATCCGCCGGGCGCGCGCTGTCGACTTCGCTCTTCTCCCGATGGGTGGCGAAATGAGCGAGGAGCGCAGCGCCAGGGCGCCGGGCCAGGTCAAGGAAGTCACCAGCCTCGCCAACCCGATCATCAAGGACATCCGGGCGCTGGCGATCAAGAAGTTCCGCGACCGGGACAAGGTCTTCCTGGCCGAGGGGCTGAAGCTGGTGCTCGACGCGCTCGACGCCGGCTGGACGATCCGCACCCTCATCTATGCCAAGGCCGGGCGCGGCAACGCCCTGGTCGAAAAGGCGGCGGCCCGCACGGTGGCGGCCGGCGCGCTGGTCCTCGAGGTCCCCGAAAAGATCCTCGGTGCCATCACGCGTCGCGACAACCCGCAGATGGTGGCGGCCGTCTTCGACCAGCGCCTGTCACAGCTCGCCGACATTCGGCCGGCCGATAGCGACGTCTGGGTGGCGCTCGACCGCGTGCGCGACCCGGGCAATCTCGGCACGATCATCCGCACCGTCGATGCCGTCGGCGCCAGGGGCGTGATCCTCGTCGGCGACACGACCGATCCGTTTTCGCTGGAGACCGTAAGGGCGACCATGGGCTCGCTGTTTTCCGTGCCGCTGGCACGCGCGCGGGAGGACGAGTTCCTCGCCTGGCGCAAGGGCAATGCGGCGCGGCTGATCGGCACGCATCTGGAGGGCTCGGTCGACTACCGCACGGTCGACTACGCTGGCGGCCCGGTCGTGCTCGTCATGGGCAACGAGCAGCAGGGCCTGCCGGCCTCGCTGGCTGCGGCCTGTGATACGCTGGTGCGCATCCCGCAGGAAGGAAAGGCGGATTCGCTCAATCTGTCGATCGCCACCGGCGTGATGCTGTATGAAATCCGCCGCAAGGCTTTGCCGATGGTCGGCTAAACACGAGGACAGGCATGAGGACTATCGGGCTCTACGGCTTTCTGATCGCCCTGGGCGTGGTGCTGGATCAATGGATCAAGTGGCTGGTCGAGACACATATGGACATGCATGTCACCGTCGAGGTGCTGCCGTTCCTGGCACTCTTCCGCACCCACAATACCGGCATCGCCTTTTCCATGCTGGACTCGATGGCGGGGCCCCTGCTGATCATCATCACGCTCGTCGTCATCGGATTCGTGACGTGGCTGGCCTTGCGCACCGAGCCGCACCAGCTGATCGGGCGGATCGGCTTCGCGCTCGTCCTGTCGGGGGCGATCGGCAATCTCATCGACCGGGTATGGCTGGGTTATGTGGTGGACTATGTGCTGTTCCACCTGCCCAACTGGTCTTTCGCCATCTTCAACCTGGCCGATGCCTTCATCACGGTCGGCGCGACCCTGATCGTGCTGGAGGAGTTCATCGGCTGGCGGCGCGAGAAGCGCCAGCAGAGCAAGCAGGCTCAGCCCGGCAGGCGGCGCCAGGAATAGCGTTCGCCGGCGGCCGGAACCGATGTCGGCTGGTAGTGACCGGGAAGCCCGCCCACCCGGCCCTCCCCGAGCCGCCTGAGCGCGGTCTCGTTGACCACCTCGAAGCTGTCGAAACCGGTGCGCAGCATGTGCGGGATGAGGTCGATCAGCACGTCGCCCGAAGCCCGGAGCTCGCCCTGGTAACCGTGACGCGAGCGCAGCAGCTCGGCCTTGGAGAAGCTGCGCCCGTCGCTGAAGGCGGGAAAGCCGAGCGATATCAGCGGGATTTCATCCAGGTGACCAATAAGCGGGTCCAGCGCCTCGCCCGGCGCGACGTGCACGCCCATGCCGGCGCGTTCGTTCCCGTTGAGCGCAAGCCAGACCTCGAGCGGCGCGATCTGCTTCTCGCCCGGCACGGCCTCGTCCGGGCTGCCGATACGGGTCCAGTCATCCTCGCGAAATCCTTCGCGGGTCCACAGACGTGGTTCAGGACGCTGGAAATCCTGGGTCAAATCCTGGCTCACGGTATCTTGGCCTGCGTTTCGCCGAGCGCGCCCGGCAGATGGATTCCGCACTCGGTCTTGGCCTGTCCCGACCAGCGGCCCGATCGCGGATCGGAACCGGCCTGGACCGGCTCGGTGCAGGGAAAGCAGCCGATGGACAGGTAGCCATAGGCGACCAGCGGGTTCTGGCGCAGCCCGTGCTCATCCATATGGGCGGCGATCTCGTCGGGACCCCAGCTGGCCAGCGGATTGATGCGGATGCGCGGGCCCACGGCCTCGAAGACCGGCATCCTTTCGCGGGTCGCCGCCTGAAAACGCTTGCGGCCGGTGAACCAGGCGCGGAACGGCTTGACGGCCCGCTGCATGGGCTCGACCTTGCGGATCGCGCAGCAGCCTTCGGTATCGCGCCGGTGGAGCAGCCCGGTCGGATCGTCGCGCTCCAGCACGGTCTCGATCGGCGTGACGATGCGCAGATCGTTCAGCCCGAGATCGTCGATCAGGGCATCGCGGTAGTCATGCGTCTCCTCGAAATGCTTGCCGGTGTCCAGGAACAGCACCGGCAGGTCGCGGTCGAATTCCGAGATCATGTGCAGCAGCACGGCGGAATCTGCACCGAAGGAGGACACCACCGCCAGCTCGCCCGACCAGAACTGGTTCATGGCGAAGACGATGATCTCGCGGGGATCGAGCGCGCCGTAGGCCGCTTCGAGCGCGGCTGCCTCGGCGCGGGCCGACGCTTCAGGCGGCCTTGGCGTGAGAGCCATACAAAGCCTCTTTGAAAGGTGTCGCCCCGACGCGCCGATAGGCATCGAGGAAGGTTTCGGCGGCACTCTCGCGCAAGCCTAGATAGGTATCGACGACCGTCTCGACCGCGTCGGTGATCTCGTCGGGCGCAAAGCCGCGGCCGACGATCTCGCCGATGCTGGTGTTCTCGTCGCCCGACCCGCCCAGCGTGATCTGGTAGAGCTCGGTGCCCTTCTTCTCGACGCCCAGAATGCCGATATGGCCGACATGGTGATGGCCGCAGGCATTGATGCAGCCGGAGATCTTGATCTTGAGATCCCCGATCTCTTCCTGGCGCTCCTGCGACGCCAGCCGGAGCGAGATTTCCTGCGCAACGGGGATCGAGCGGGCATTGGCGAGCGCGCAGTAATCGAGACCCGGGCAGGCGATGATGTCGGTGACAAGACCGGCATTGGCGGTCGCCAGGCCGATCTCGACCAGCCCGTCATAGACGGCGCGCAGATCGGCGCGCGCCACATGCGGCAGGATCAGATTCTGCTCGTGACTGACGCGGATCTCGTCGAAGGACAGCGTCTCGGCCAGGTCGGCCATGGCATCCATCTGCGCGTCGCTGGCGTCACCCGGTATCTCGCCGATGCCCTTCAGCGAGATGGTCACGGAGGCGTAGTCGGGATGCCAGTGTTCGTTGACGTTGCGGCGAAGCCAGGCGGCAAAGCCGGCATCCTGATTGCGCTCAGTAGCCAGACCCGCCCAGCCATCGGGACGCTCCGGCAGATCAGGTGCCTCGAAATAGGCCTCGATGGCGCGGATATCGGCGTCGGGCAGCTTCAGTTCGCTGTCCCTGAGCGCTTCGTATTCGGCCTCGACCTGACGCTGCAGTTCCTCGGTGCCCGTCTCGTGGACGAGGATCTTGATGCGGGCCTTGTACTTGTTGTCGCGCCGGCCGCTCAGATTGTACACGCGCATGATCGCGGTGGTGTAGGAGAGCAGATCCTCCTCGGGCAGGAAGTCCTTGAGCTTCTTGGCCACCATGGGCGTGCGGCCCTGCCCGCCGCCGACATAGACCGTGAAGCCGAGTTCGCCCTGTTCGTTCCGCTTCAGATGCAGGCCGATGTCGTGGACCTGAATCGCCGCCCGGTCGCGCTCCGCGCCGGTGACCGCGATCTTGAACTTGCGCGGCAGGAAGGAGAATTCCGGGTGCACCGACGACCACTGCCTCAGGATCTCCGCATAGGGCCGCGGATCGGCGACCTCGTCGGCGGCCGCACCGGCAAAATGGTCGGCCGTCACGTTGCGGATGCAGTTGCCGGACGTCTGGATGGCATGCATCTCGACGGTGGCCAGTTCCGCCAGGATGGCCGGGATGTCCGACAGCGCCGGCCAGTTGAACTGGATGTTCTGGCGGGTCGTGAAGTGGCCGTAGCCCTTGTCGTATCGGCGCGCGATATGCGCCAGCATGCGCATCTGCCGTGACGACAGCGTGCCATAGGGGATCGCGATGCGCAGCATGTAGGCGTGCAGCTGCAGATAGACGCCGTTCATCAACCTGAGCGGCTTGAACTGGTCCTCGGTGATTTCGCCGGCCAGCCGGCGGTCGACCTGGTCGGCCAGTTCGGCGACGCGGGCCTTGACGAAGGCGTGGTCGAATTCATCGTAGCGGTACATGATGCCTACTTTCGGATGGCGAGTTCAGGCGGCAATCGAGATGCCGGGACGTGCCTGCTTGCCGAACATCGGATGGGTGGTCGGTCCGGTGGCGCGGATGCGCTCGCGAAGACGCAGCGGCCGGATCTCGCCATGGGCGATCTCGACCTCGATCAGATTGACGTCGACGACCTCGTTCTTGCAGAGCGCCGCGCGGCCGGCACGCTCCAGCTTCTCGACCGTTGCCTCGTCGCGGGCGATCTCGGCGGCGTGGATCGTCTCGGACCAGCTGTGGTCGGCGGCAAGCCACACGGCTTCCCCGTCGGACAGGCGATTGGCGGTCAGGATCTTCATGGGCGGGGTCCTAGTTCAGGCTGCGCGCGCGACAAGCGTCGCGGCAATCGGTTGGGCGTTCTGGATGTTGGCGGAGGCCACGGCCTCGCCGATGATGGTGAGCACCGGCCCGTCGAGGTCGGAGCGGTCCTGCAGGTGCGCGAGGTCCGCCAGCGAGCCGTGCAGCAGGCTGCGGCTTTCGAGGCTGGCGTTTTCGACGACGGCCACGGGCGTGCCGGCCGACAGACCGACCTCGATCAAGCGGCCCGATATCTCGCCGGCAACCGAGCGGCCCATATAAACCGCCACGGTGGCGCCGGAGACGGCCAGCCGCGCCCAGTCGGGCAGGGTCTCGCCCCTGAGGTCGTGGCCGGTCGTGAACACCAGGGAGGATGCGACGCCACGAAGGGTAAGCGGGAGTTCCAGATCGGCGGCGGCCGCGAAAGCGGCGGTGACGCCGGGCACGATCTCGTAGGAGATGCCGGCCTCGCGCAGGGCAGCCATTTCCTCGGCCGCCCGGCCGAAGATCAGGGGATCGCCGGACTTCAGCCGCACGACCCGCTTGCCCTCGTGGCCGAGTTCGACCAGCAGGCGGCTGATCTCGTCCTGGGTCATGGAATGAGCGCCCTTGCGCTTGCCCGCCAGAATGCGCTCGGCATCGCGACGGCCCATCGACACGACCGCCTCGGGCACCAGCGCGTCATGAACGATGACATCGGCCTGCATCAGCAGGCGGTGGGCACGCAGGGTCAGCAAATCTTCGGCGCCAGGCCCGGCACCGACCAGCGCGACATGACCCTCGCCACGGCCCTGGTTGCGCAACAGGCGCGTCGCGGCGCGGCGGGCCTCCGAGATGTGACCGACTTCCATGGCGCGCGCCGGCGAGCCGGCAAAGAACTCGCGCCAGAAGCGGCGCCGTGCGCTGCCGCGCGGCAGAAGTTTTTCAGCCGCGATGCGGTAGGAGGCGGCCAGCGAAGCGAGCGCACCCAGCGACGGCGACAGCATGCGGTCGATGCGGGCGCGGATCATCTGCGCCAGAACCGGTCCCGCGCCTTCGGTGCCGATGGCGATCGCCACGGGGGCGCGATTGACCAGCGCCGGCGTGTAGAAGTCGCAGATCTCCGGACGGTCGACGGCGTTGGACGGTATCTTCAGCGTGCGCGAATCCGCGATGATGCGGCAGTCGGTCGTCTCGTCATCGGTGGCGGCGAAGACCATCGCCGCTCCCTCGATCAGGTGCGCGGCGTAGGGGGCCTCGAGCAGTTCGGCGCCGTTCTCGTCGGCCCAGGCGCGCAAAGCGGGCTCCGGGACTTCCGCGATCAGCCGCAGCTTCGCGCTTGACTGGCCGAGCAGGCGTGCCTTGGCCAGCGCCTCTTCGCCATTACCGACGATCGCCACCATGCGCCCGGCGACCTTCAGGAAGACGGGAAAGGCATCGAGCTTGCGCGGGCGGTTGTCGGACATGAAACGGTCTCCGGATAGTGACGACCATTGTCCGGTTCCCGCGTCGACAATTGAAGGAACGCGCTGGCGTCGCGGAGCCGCACGGGCAATCGCTTTTGCGTAGGCATCGAAGGAGACGAAAAACCGTTCCCAGGCTTGCCCCGGATCAATGCGGAACGCGAGCTGGCACGAAACGTTGGGAGAGCGAGCGAAAACGGAAAGCAATCAAGGAGTTTGATCATGTCTGCTGTCCATTTGGAACACGACATCTGGGTGCTCGTTGCCGATGGCGAAAAGGCGCTTTTCCTGCGCAATGAAGGTGACGACAAATACCCGCATCTCGAGGTGTTCCGGGAAGTGCATGAGGACAATCCTGCCACCCACGACCAGGGCACCGACCGGCCGGGACGAATGCAAGACGGCAACAACGCCCACCGCAGCGCAGTTCAGGAGACCGACTGGCACCGTCTCGAGAAGGCGCGCTTCGCAAAGGACCTGGCGGACCGTCTCTACAAGATGGCGCACCACCACAAGTTCAAGAAGATCGTGCTCGTCGCCCCGCCGGTGGTGCTCGGCGAATTGCGCAAGGACCTGCACAAGGAAGTCGCCGACAAGGTAACGGCGGAGGTCGCCAAGACGCTGACCAATCACACGATCGACGAAATCGAGAAGGTCCTGCAGGCCGGCTGAGCCAAGGGCCTAGTCGCTGGCCAGAAAATCGCGCAGCAGTTCGATCTCGGTGGGCGAGGCCAGCGTCGGCGCGTGGCCGCAACCGGGCATCGTGACCAGTCTTGGTCGCGGTCCCCGCCGGACCATCTCGGCTGCCACATCGGCGGGCAGGACGTCGGAACTCTGGCCGCGCAACAGCAGGGTTCTGGCTGTCAGCCGATCGTAGGCGTCCCAGACGTCGAGATCGCCCTTGTGGTGGCTGAACTGGGTGATGATGGCGGGGTCGTAGTGGACGGTGATCCGGCCCGTATCGGTGCGCCGCGACGAGGTATCCGCCATGCGGCGCCAGAACTCATCCGTGTTCAGGCCGAAGGGCGCGTAGCTGTCGCGCAGCCAGGCCTCCAGTTCCGTCACCGTGTCGCAGACCGGCGGCTTGCCGACATAGGCCGAGATGCGGCCTACGCCGGTCTGCGGAATGTCGGGGCCGATGTCGTTGATGACGAGATGGGTGATGCGGTCCTTCAGGACGCCCGCCGCCAGGGTGACGCCGATCAGCCCGCCCATTGAGGTGCCGACCCATCGGGTCTCATTGATGCCGTAGGCTTCCAGCATGGCCAGCGCGGTCTGGCCGAAGACGCGGTAGGAATAATCCGTCGCGGGGTCCCTGGCCCAGCTCGACAGGCCTCGGCCCAGCGTGTCGGGGCAGATCACGAAATAGGTGTCGGAGAGCGCCTCGGCCGCCTCGTCGAAATCGCGCCCCGTGCGCGCCAGCCCGTGCCACATGACCAGCGCCGGCTTGGCACGGTCTCCCCACTCGGTCACGTGCATCTCGAAGCCGGCGACCGGAATGTAGCTGGATCTCGGTCCGTTCATTTGCGGCCTCCGCGCCCCATCAGCGTTCCGGCGATGCCGGCGGGGAAGAAATAGACGAGCAGGATGAAGGCGACACCCAGCCACAGCAGCCAGCGGTCGGGATGCAGCAGTTCGGGCAGGATCGGGATAGAGGAGGTTGCGCTCGCGCCAACCGCCATGATGTCCATCAGATAGTAGCGGGCCAAGGTCATCAGGACGACGCCGATGATCGCGCCGTAGAGCGTTCCCATGCCCCCGATGACGACCATCAGGAGGACGTCGATCATGATGTCGAAGGACAGAACGACGTCAGGCCCGGTGTAGCGCAGCCAGACGGCGCGCACCACGCCGACCAGCGCGGCGATGACGGCGGCGATGCAGAAGATGCCGGTGCGGTAGGCCACCACCCGGTAGCCGATCGCCTCGGCGCGCATCTCGTTCTCGCGCACCGCCTGCAGCACGGAGCCCAGCGGCGACGCGACGATGCGCTGCATCAGGAGGAACAGGGCCAGGCAGGAGAAGAACACGAAATAGTAGAGCGCCACGCGCCCGGTCAGCGCCACGCCGAACAGGCGGATGACATCGCCGTCGCCGTCCTCCAGCCGGTTGGCCGGCGCGAAGAAGCGGGGGATCTGGTAGGTGATCCCGTCCTCGCCGCCGGTGAATTCCGACAGCTGGCTGGCCAGCACCATCATCACCGAGGCGGCAGCCAGGGTGACCATGGCAAAGAAGATCGCCTTGACCCTGAGCGACAGCAGGCCGATCAGCACCGCGAGCACGACGGCAGACAACACGCCCGCCCCACCGCCAAGCAGGATCGCCTCCCAACCGGGCCCCATCGTGCGCAGCGCGATGGCCGTCCCGTAGGCACCAAGCCCGAAAAACATCGTATGGGCGAAGGAGACGATCCCGGTATAGCCGATCAGAAGGTCGTAGCTGGCGACGAGCACGATGAAGACGCAGATGCGGGCCGCCACTTCCTGTGCCCGGACATCGGGGAACAGGAACGGCGCGAACATCAGCGCGAGGCAAACGAAAAGGGCGAGGCCATAGACGATCATGCGGCCCGTGCGCGCCCGGTCCCTTGCTGCTGCAGCGGGGGCTGCGTCCGTGTGGGAGTTGCTGATCATGTCGGTGCTCATGCCTTGACCGCCGGTCTGAGGCCGTAGGGCCGCCACAGGAGAATTGCCATCATCAACAGCATGTTGGAGGCGAGCGAAAGTTTCGGGAACAGGAAGGCCACGTAGTTGGCCATCAGCCCTACCAGGATCGCGCCGAGCAGCGATCCTTCGATCGAGCCGAGCCCACCGATAATGACCACGATGAACACCAGGACCAAAAGGTCGGAGCCGACATGGGTGGTGATCAGCCCCTGGTAGCCAGCCCACATCGCCCCGCCCATGGCCGCCAGGGCGGAACCCGCCATGAACACGCCGATGAACAGCCGGTCGATGCGGAACCCCATGGATTCCACCATCTCGCGGTTTTCGACGCCGGCCCGCACCAGCAGGCCGATGCGGGTGCGGTTGAGCGTGACATGCATGATCGCATAGACCGCCAGTCCCAGCAGGAAGGCAAAGACTCTGTAGATCTCGATGGCCACGTCGCCGATGATGAAGGAGCCCTGCAGCATGGCGGGCCGCGGCACCGAGATCGGCGTCCCGCCCCAGATGACGAGCAGGATCTCTTCGGCCACGATTAGCGCGCCGACGGTGATCAGGATCTGCCGCAGATGGTCGGTGTAGACGGGTTTGATGATGACGCGCTCGAAGAACCAGCCGGCGAGCGCGCCGAAGGCAGTGGCCGCGCCGATGGCAGCCGTCAGCGCCAGCATGTTCAGCACGATGCTGTCGGCGCTTACCCACAGGCCGAGTGCTGCCAGCACGGTGGCGGCGATGAAGGCGCCGAAGGACACGAAGGCCGAATGGCCGAAATTCAGCACGTCCATCAGCCCGAAGATCAGCGACAGGCCCGAGGCCATGAGGAAGATCATCATGCCCATGGCAAGGCCCGCCACCGTCAGCGTGACCCAGGTCGAGGGCCGGCCGATCAGCACGAAGGCGACGAGGCCCAGGATGACCGGCAGCAGGAAGACGCCGCCATACCGTTCGAAATTGTCGGAAAAGTTCTTCATCTCGCGGGTTCCTAATGCGCTTCCAGCGACAGGCTGAGCAGGCGGTTCTGCAGAGCCTGGTCGGCGGCGAGATCGGCCATCAGGCCGCGATGCACGATGCGCCCGTCGTCGATGACGGCGACCGTCTGGCCGAGCGCCCGGGCGAAGTGGAAATTCTGTTCGACCAAAAGGATCGTCGTCTCCACCGAGATCTGGCGGAAGGCGTCGATCATGTTGTGGATGATGGCGGGTGCCAGCCCCTTGGTCGGCTCGTCGATGAGGATGAGATCGCGCCGCTCCACGATGGCGCGCGAGATCGCCAGCATCTGCTTCTGGCCGCCCGACAAAGCATGGGCCTGACGCTCCCAGAAGGCCTTCATGGCAGGGAATATCTCGAAGATGCGGTTAAGGCGCTGACGGTCGAACCGCCCGCCATCGGCCGCGAGCTTCATGTTCTCCTCGACCGTCAGCCCGCCGAAGATACCCATGTTCTCGGGCACATAGGAGATGCCGCGCCGCGCGATCGACGAGGTGTGCATCGAAGTGATGTCTTCGTGGCGAAAGACGATGGCGCCTTTCCTGGCCTTCCACAGCCCCATGATCGTGCGCAAGGTCGTCGACTTGCCGGCGCCGTTGCGGCCCAGAAGCACGTGCACGCCGCCTTCCGGCACGTCGAGCGAGATGCCGTGCAGGATGTGGTACTGGGCGATGTCGGTATGGACGTCGTCGAGGCGCAGGATCGTATCGCTCATCAGGCGACCTCCTCTTCCGATACGCCGAGATAGATCTCGCGAACGATCGGCAAATTCATCACCTCGACCGGATCGCCATCGGCGACGAGCTGACCATTGTGCAGGACGACGATGCGGTCGGCGAGCGCGCGCACCACCTCCATCTTGTGCTCGACGAGCAGGATGGTCTTGGAGGTGTCCTTCTTGATGCCGGCGATGAGCTCCAGGATGACCGGCGCCTCGTCGACCGACATGCCGGCGGTGGGTTCGTCGAACATGAAGATGTCGGGCTCCATGGCGAGCAGCATGGCCACCTCCAGCTTGCGCTGGTCGCCATGCGGGAGCGCGGCGGCGGGGAGCTGGGCAACCGACGAAAGCCGCGTCGCCTCCAGAAAGCCTTCCGCCTTCTGCTTCAGATCGGTGAGGGAGGCGGCGTTGCGGAAGATCGACGGCCCCTGCCCCGCTTTTGCCTGGACGGTGAGGCGGATGTTCTCGAGCACGCTCAGGCCGGGGAACAGGTTCGTCAGCTGAAAGGCCCGCCCGATGCCTGCCTTGGCGCGTGCCGAGGCCGACAGCCGCGTAACGTCCGCCTCACTCTTGAAGACGCGCCCCTCGGTGGGCTTCAATTGGCCCGAGACGAGGTTGAACCAGCTCGTCTTGCCGGCGCCGTTGGGCCCGACGATGACCGCCAGTTCGCCCGGCACGAAGGCCAGGGACACATTGTCGACCGCGGCATGCCCACCGAAGCGGATGGTCAGATTCTCGGTGCGGATGGAAGGGGATGGCAATTTCTTGTCTCTGCTCTTAGGCGCCCCCTCCACCGCCTTCGGCGGTCCCCCTCCCCCGTAAACGGGGGAGGATCAGGGCGCAGTCGGGCGCCACCCCTCTCCTCCCCTGCGAAGCGGGGGAGGGGGACCATGCGAAGCATGGTGGAGGGGGCGCGGCCGGCTACTCGTTCAGTTGGTGCGGCCGATGGGGATGTCCATCTCGTCGGGCGTGATCTCGCGCACCAGGCGGGGGATGGCCCACTCGATCTCGTCATCGACCTCGATCTTGAAGTGGTACATGGACTGCAGCGCCTGATGGTCCTCCGGACGGAAGGTCATGGTGCCCTTCGGCGTCTCCCAGCTCATGCCTTCCATGGTGGCAATCAGCGTCTCGGTGTCCCACTCGTCGGCGGTTTCCAGCGCCTGGGCGATGGCGAGCGCGGACGCCATGCCGCCGGCCGTGAAGAAGTCGGGCGGCGAGCCGTAGCGCTCCATATGCTGCTCGACCAGCCAGTCATTGATCTCGTTGTCGGGCGATTCGTAATAATAGTAGATCGCGCCTTCCATACCCGGCACGCGCTTGTAGCTGGCCATCACGGGCAGAATGTTGCCGCCGCTGGTCAGCTCGATGTCGTAGCGTTCCGGCTGGGCCGCGGCGAGCGGTGCGATGGCATCGATGCCCGCGACGTTGACGAAGATGACCCGGCGGCCTTCATGTTCGCGCAGCGCGCCGAACATTCGTTCGATGGGGGCGGTGAAGTCGGTCGTCTGCATCGGCACATACTCTTCGGCGACCACCGTGGCGCCGGAGCCTTCGAGCGCGGCCTTGAAGGCAGCGATACCGTCACGGCCGAAGGCATAGTCCTGGGCCAGCGTCGCGACAAAAAGGTTTTCGTCCGGCTGCAGCGCCAGCGCCTGGGCCTGCATGTCCATGGAGGAATTGCGCGAGGTCTTGAAGACGTAGCGGTTGGATTCCGGCCCGGTCAGGGAATCGGCGACGGCCGGCTCGACGATCAGGATGCGCTCATATTCCTCGGCGATCGGCAGCATGGACAAGGCGACGCCCGACGAGGTGTCGCCGACGGCGATCAGCGCGTCGTCATCGCCATAGGCCTCGGCCAGAAGCGCGCGGGCGACGTCGGGCTGGAACTGCGAATCCTTCTCGATGATCTCGATGTCGCGGCCCTTGATCTGCATCGTGCCGTCGGTCGCGTATTCCAGCCCCATCATGAAGCCGGTGCGGGTCTGGCGCGAATAGGCCTCGAGCGGCGAACCGGACATGCCGTGGATCAGGGCGATCCTGACGGCGTCGTCCTGTGCCATCAGCGGCTGCGCGCCGGGCACGGCCATGAACGCGGTGGCGATTGCCAGCGCGGATAGATATTTCTTCATTGTTCTGTCCTCCACCAAACGGCCCGAAGGCCGTACAAAGCCCCGGCCGCGAACGCAGCCGGCAGGCTTTCGACTTGAAGGAAAAAGGGACGTCCACGCGCAGGGCGCAGCTCCTCACGTCCGATTCTCCTCCCGAAACCGCGTCGGCGTTGCCTTCTGAGGCATTCTCGGCCAAGACGCGGCGATAACATCCCGATTATCGACCCGACGCGCACTTCCCCGCAATATCGTATAAATACCGATCATGATGACCCCGGACGAACTGCACCTCATCGCCTTCGAATATGCGCCGGTCGGCCTCGTGATGACCGAGAGCCGGGTCATCCGCGCCTGCAACCCGGCCTTTGCCGCGATGTTCGGTTATGGGCGCGACGAGCTGGTCGACTGCTCCTTCGCCATCCTCTACCCCTCGGTGGAGGAATTCGTGCGCATCCGCGACGTCGGCGTGGAGCCGCTCAAGAGGTGCAACCGCTATTCCGACGAGCGCATCATGGCGCGCAAGGATGGCGGCCTGTTCTGGTGCCGGGTGCGCGGCCACTCGCTGACCCGCGACGACGACCCGCTGAAGCGCGCCGTGTGGAGTTTCGCCGATCTGTCGGAAACCCGCCATGTCCTGAGGCTGACGACGCGCGAGCGGCAGATCGTCATGCATCTGGGCGAAGGCCGGACATCCAAGGAGATCGCGCGCATGCTCGAGATCTCGCCGCGCACTGTCGAGGCCTACCGGGCCAAGCTGCTCAAAAAATGCTCGGCCAGCAACGTGGCCGAGATGCTCTCGCATCTCAGCACCATGCCGCAGTAGTGGTGATGGGCCGTGGTGGCCGCCTCATGACGTGTCGGGGTTTTCCAGCGCGTAGAGCGCCAGCGAATGGGCGTGGGCGAGGATTTCGTCGATTTCGCGGATGTTGCGCGGGTGCGCTGCATTCGGATCGTAGCGGATGAGGCGGCCGCCGGGCGGGCGGGTGCGGCGGATGGGGAGGCGTGCGGTGCCACGCGAGGCCATCAGCCTTGCAAAGCGGCGGGCCTGGCCGGGGAGGTCGTCGAGGGCCTTGCCGAGGGCAGCGATGCGGCGAGTGAGATGCGCGGCGTTGACGTAATCGTCGGGCGATGGTGGTGGCGGGAGCGGCGCCGGGTTGGTGAGGCCGGGACACCAGATGCGCGGGGCGGCATAAGCGGGGACGTGGCGGTGGTGCGGGCCGTAGAGGGCGAGGCGACGGGGTGGGTCGAAGAGGGGGAAGGTGAGGCGGTGCGCAGGTGCGCCCCCTCCATCCGCCTTCACCCGTCGGGCTACGGCGGACAAGCCGCCAGGCGGCATCATGACGGCGATGCCGAAGCGGCGTAGAAGCGGTTCCATCGTTGGTGGTTTCGGCTGGCGCGGAGCCGGTGCAGGCACTGTGATGCCCGCCGAAGCCGCGATGATCAGCCGCCGGGCGGCGGATTCGGCGGGGCGCAGGAGCGCCAGGATGGCGCGCCAGAGGAGGCGGGGGATGGCGGGACTGTCGGGGGCGTCATCGCCGAACCCGGCCATGTCGGTGAGCATCGCCACGATTCGCTTCAGCGCCTGGCGGTTCGCCTCGATTGCCGCACTCCCGTCCATCGCCGCCTCCTTCGATTGAGCGCGGGGATTATCAGGGAGGTGCGTGGGGGTGGGGATAGATTGGGGAAATTTTTTGAATGTCGGTGGTCGGACAGCTTTTTTTTGCTGGCGCAGACCCCTCATCCGACCTCCGGCCTCGCCGTTCGCCAGGCTCACGGCTCGTTGGCGGTCGGATGAGGGGTAAGCCGCGCGCGTGCCAGCCATCGTCCGAATCTGGATCCCGGGTCCGCTTCGCGCCCGGGATGACGGCGGTGGGGGGCGTGTCCGTCAATTGCCGAGAATGACGTCCATGATCGAACCGATGCGGCCGCTGGACTGGGTGCCGACTTCGCCTGGCGGTACCGGGCGGTCGATGGAGCCGGTGTGGCCCGCGCTGTTGTCGCTTGCCACGGGCTGGACGGGACGCGGCTGGTCGTGCTCGGCGCGCAGGACATCCTCGATGCGCTGCATGGTGCCGCCCTGCCAATTGCCGGGAAGGGCGGCCACAGGGATGCCCTGGTGGGCTGCCTCCATGAAGCGATTGAAGGCATGGGCCGGCAGGGTTCCGCCGGTGATGTCGTTCATCGGCTTGCCGTCATCATTGCCGAACCACACGCCTGTCGTCAGGTTCGCGGTGTAGCCGACGAACCAGGCGTCACGGGAGTTCTGGCTGGTGCCGGTCTTGCCGGCCGCCGGCCAGCCGGCGATTGCCGCGTTGCGGCCGGTGCCGTCCCGGAGCGTCTCGGCCATCATGGAATTCATCATGCCCACCACATGCGAACTGACCACCTGCGGCCCGCGCTGCGGCAGGTGCTCGTAAAGCACCTCGCCGGCGTCGTTGGTGATACGGCGCACGAAATGCAGTTCGGGCCGGTAGCCGCCATTGGCAAAGGGCACGAAGGCGGAGGTGAGTTCGAGCGGGGTGACCTCGGAGGTACCGAGCGCGATCGACGCATTGGGCTCGAGATCGGACTGGATGCCCATGCGCCAGGCGCTTTCGACGACGGCGGCCGCCCCGACTTCCATGGTGAGCTGGGCGGCGATGGAGTTGGACGACTTCGCCAGCGCCTGCGACAGTGTCATCGGCCCCTCATAACGGCCGCGGAAATTTTCCGGCGCCCAGTTGCCGAACCGCACGGGCTGGTCGTTGCGGACGGAATCCGGAAACAGGCCCTTTTCCAGCGCCGCCATGAAGACGAAGGGCTTGAAGGCGGAACCGGGCTGGCGGCGGGCTTCGGAAGCGCGGTCGAACTGGCTGGTGGCATAGTCGTAGCCGCCCACCATCGCACGCACGGCGCCCGACGAATCGATAGCCACAAGCGCTGCCTGGCTGGCATCGGCCTCGGCGCGGTTTTCGTCGATGACGGCCCGGATCGATCGCTCGGCCTGGCGCTGCAGGTCAAGATCGATGGTCGTCTCGACGAGAATGTCCTCGCGCACGTCGCCGATCAGGCGCCGCAATTCGCCCATCACCCGGTCGGCCGCGTAATGTTCCGAGCCGGTCCAAAAGGCGGAGGCGCGGGTGGCCGGCGCGCTCATCGCGGTGGCCATCTCGCCGTCGTCGATGACGCCCTGGTCGCGCATCGCGGCCAAGACCAGCTGCGAGCGCGCCTCGGCCGCCTGCGGATCGCGCGCCGGCGACAGCCGCGACGGCGCCACCAGCAGGCCGGCAAGCAGCGCCGCCTCCGACAGGGTGACGTCGCGCGCGGATTTGTTGAAGTAGCGCCGCGAGGCCGCCTCGACGCCATAGGCGCCCGAGCCGTAATAGACGCGGTTGAGATACATCTCCAGGATCTGCTCCTTGGAGAATTCGGCCTCGAGCCAGAAAGCCATGAGGACCTCCTGGACCTTGCGCTCGATGGTCCGCGAGGGATCGAGGAAGAGGTTCTTGGCCAGCTGCTGGGTAATGGTCGAGCCACCCTGGACGAGCCTGCGGTTGACCACATTCTCGTACATGGCGCGCGCCAGGCCGATCGGGTCCACCCCGAAATGGGAAAAGAAGCGCCTATCCTCGATGGCGACGACGGCCTTGGGGATGTGCGGCGACATCTCGTGCAGGCCCACGGCCTGGCCGCCGGTCATGCCGCGATTGGCGACCAGTTCACCGTCGATGGAGACGATCTGCACGTTGGGCGGGCGATCGGGAATAGACCAGGTGGTGGCGGCAGGCATGCGCGCCCCGTAGTAGACGACGATGCCGGCGCCGGCGATGCCTGCCCACAGGGCAAGCACGAGCGACCAGTAGACCATGCCGCGGAGCAGGCCGAAAAGGCCGCCGCGCTTCCTGGACTTGCGCGTCGAACCGCGGCGCTTGCGACCTGCGGGTTGAGCGCGAGTCCCCCCTCCCCGCGACGACGAAGCAGGTTTGCGCTTTGCCCTGGTCGGGCCCCTGGTCGGCAAGACGCGATCCTCTTCGCTGAGAGACAGGCCATCGTCGGGACGCGCGGGCGCATCGAAGCTCGGTTCGATTCGTCTCATGTCAGAGTTGCCCATATTTCCCGTCACCCGTGGCGATCTTCAGCGTGCGATGCCCGGATCCGCTGCAGGCTAAATGCGGCGGTTTAAGGGGGGGTTAAGGCTGGCATCGGCGCAAGGCCGGAACCAAGGCGCGGCTTTGGCGTTCAAGTGCACCAACAGGAGAACCCGACAATGCGTGAACCCGAAGACAAGGTAACGGTGGTCAACACTGACAGCGGCGGCGGTGCGGCCGGTGGCCTGATCGCGGGCGTGCTGATCGCGGTCGCGGCGATCGCCATCGCCCTCTTCCTTTTCGGTGGGGACATCTTCGGCACCCAGGGCGGCAGCGTCGATGTCAACATCGACACGCCCGATATCACGGTGACTGAATAATCCGCATGAGTTGGCGGGGGGACGCGCCTCCCGCCCCCTTCCGTCAATCGAGCGTTAACCGCCTTTGCGGAAACAACGCGGCCACGACTGCCCTCTTAAACCTTCCCCATCCTTCATGAGCCTAAGCTCTTCTTCGACGCACGAGCCGATGAGGACGCAGGTGGGCACGAACGGGACAGGTGGCGCGGAACTGCGCGTAAGCTGGGTGGATGCCGCCAAGGGCATCTGCATCATCTTCGTCGTCATGATGCATTCGACACTGGGGGTCGGCATCGCCATGGGCGGCACCGGCTTCATGCACGATGTAGTCGCCTTCGCGCGCCCCTTCCGCATGCCCGACTTCTTCCTGATATCCGGCCTCTTCCTGGGGCTCGTCATCGACCGGCCGTGGCTGCGCTACATAGACCGCAAGGTCGTGCACTTCCTCTATTTCTACGTGCTGTGGCTGTCGATCCAGTTCGTCTTCAAGGCGCCTGGCATGGCGATGGAGGACGGGTGGAGCGCACCGCTGCAGGAATATCTCCTGGCCTTCGTCCAGCCCTACGGCACGCTCTGGTTCATCTACGTCCTGCCGCTGTTCTTCCTGTTCACGCGGCTGGTGAAGCGGCTGCCGGTGTGGTTCGTCTTTGCCTGGGCGGCCGTTCTGGAAATCATGCCGGTGCACACCGGCTGGGTGATCTTCGACGAGTTCTGCGCGCGCTACGTCTACTTCTTCGTCGGCTACGCCTTTGCCCAGAACGTCTTTCACCTGGCGATATGGATGCGCACCTATCGCAAGTCGGCGATCGCGTTTCTCGCCTGGTGGGCGGTCGTGAACGGGGTCCTGGTCTTCACGCCGGCCCCCGAGATGCTGGCGGGCCTCATCCCGAATGACGGCGCGGCGACGGGCGGGACCGGCGGGCTCGCCGAACTGCCCTTCATCTCGCTCCTGCTCGGGCTCTCCGGGGCGGTGGCGGTGGTTGCCGTGGCATCGCTGGTGGCAGCCAAGGACTGGGCCGGATGGCTTTCCTGGCTGGGCGCCCATTCGATCGTCGTCTATCTCGCCTTCTTCCTGCCGATGGCGGTGACGCGCGTCGTGCTGGTGCGCACGGGCATCATCACCGATATCGGGCTGGTGGCGCTGCTGGTGACCATCGCCGGCATCGTCGGGCCGGTGATCCTGTATCTGGCGGTCCAGAAGACCGGCTGGGGCCGGTTCCTGTTCGCGCGGCCGGACTGGGCATGGATCGACAAGACCGGCAAGGCCAAGCGCGCCGCGGCCCAGCCGGCCGAATAGCCAGCCTCAGCTGTGGGCGAAGATGTCCTCTTCGTCCCAGCCCATCAGATCGAGCCTGGCGCGGGTCGGCAGGAAGCGGAAGCAGGCCTCGGCCTCAGCCATGCGACCTTCCCGCTCCAGGCGCCCGATCAGCTTTTCGCGCAGGCCATGCAGATGCAGCACGTCGGAGGCGGCATATTCGAGCTGCTCGGGGCTCAGCGTCTCGGCTGCCCAGTCCGAGGATTGCTGGACCTTGGAGAGCGACACGCCGAGAAGCTCGTTGCAGATGTCCTTCAGCCCATGGCGGTCGGTGTAGGTGCGCGTCAGCCGCGAGGCGATCTTGGTGCAGAAGACGGGTGCCGTGACGGCGCCGAAAGTGTGCTCGAGCACGGCGATGTCGAAGCGGCCAAAATGGAAGATCTTGGTCACCTTTTCGTCGCGAAGCAGCGCGGCGAGGTTCGGCGCCTCCGTCTGGCCCTTGTCGATCTGGACCACGTCGGCCGTGCCGTCGCCGGGCGACAGCTGCACCACGCAGAGCCGGTCGCGATGCGGCTTCAGCCCCAGCGTTTCGGTGTCGATGGCGACCGCCTCGCCCTGGTAGTGCGACAGGTCGGGCAGATCATTCCTGTGAAAGCGGATCGTCATGCCTTGCCTCCCGCATTTGCCAGCGCATCGAGGATGCGTGCCCAGCTGCGCTGGCCCTTGTGGAAGGATTTGAGATTGTACTTCTCGTTGGGCGAATGAATGCGGTCGTCTTCCAGCGCGTAGCCGACCAGCAGCGATTCCATGCCGAGCATCGACTTGAAGTCGCCGACGATGGGGATCGACCCGCCCATGGCGATCATCACGGCCGGCTTGTTCCACTCATCCGTCAGCGCCCCTTGCGCCGTGGTGAGGAAGGGCGAGTCGTAGGACAGCTGGATGGCCGGCGAGCCGCCATGCTCGTGGAACTCGACCGAACAGTCGGCCGGGATGCGGGCACGCACGAAATCGCGGAAGGCAGCGCGGATCTTCGCAGGGTCCTGATCGTGGACGAGGCGGAAGGACACCTTGGCGGAGGCCTCGGCCGCGATCACCGTCTTGAAGCCCTTGCCGGTATAGCCGCCCATGATGCCGTTGAACTCGGCGGTGGGACGTGCCCAGATCAGCTCCAGAAGCGAGCGGCCCTTCTCGCCGGACGGCTCGGAGAGCCCGATCGGGCCGAGGAATTTTTCCGCCGTCTGGCCGAGACCCTTCCAGGATTCCAGGATCTGGGTCGGGGTCTCGTCGACCCCGTCATAGAAGCCGGGGATGGTGATGCGGCCGGTCTCGTCATGGACGTCCGCCAGCACCTTGGCGAGGATGCGGATCGGGTTGGCGGCCGCACCGCCGAAATGGCCCGAATGCAGGTCGCGACTGGCGGCCTTGACGGTGATTTCCTCGCCGACCAGGCCACGCAGCCCGACCGAGATGGCGGGTGTTTCCGCGTCCCACATGCCGGTGTCGCAGACCAGCGCGAAATCGGCCTTGAGCTCGTCCGCATTGGCCTCGATGAAGGGCTTCAGCGACGGCGAGCCGGATTCCTCCTCGCCCTCGAACAGGATGGTAATCCTGCAGGGCAGCGATCCGTGCACGGCCTTCCAGGCGCGGCAGGCTTCCACGAAGGTCATCAGCTGGCCCTTGTCGTCGGAGGCGCCGCGCCCGGTGATGACCTCGACGCCCTCGCGCTCCTTCAGCGCCGGATCGAAGGGCTCGTCTTCCCACAGATGGAGCGGATCGACCGGCTGGACGTCGTAATGGCCGTAAAACAGCACGTGAGGCGAGCCTGCCGGTCCATCCTGATGCGCAACGACCATCGGATGGCCGGGCGTATCGCGCACGCTGGCGTCAAAACCGATCGACTTCAGGTCGGCGACCAGCCACTCGGCGGCGCGCCGGCACTCGGCATCAAAGGCGGGATCGGTCGAGATGGACGGGATGCGCAGCAGCGAAAACAGACGTTCGACGCTGGCATCGAGCTGGGCGTCGATCGTTTCCAGCACGGGGGAAATCACGGACATGGGTCACCTTTCGATTCTTCGGGGCGACACTAGCGATGGCGGTGGCGAAAGGGAACGGGGTGGCGGTGGAGGGATTGGGGGGAGGTGCAGAAACTCACTCCGTCGGGCTTTGCCGAGCGCGCCTTCCACCGCCTTCGGCAGTCCCCCTCCCCCGTTGTACGGGGGAGCATGCGAAGCATGGTGTAGGGGGCGCAAAGCCACGGCCCAACCTTCATCCGGACCACGCCACGTTTGGCGGGGTGGGTGCCCCTCCCCCTCATCCGAAGGCACGCGCAGAGGAACGGTCCTGACATCCATATTGTGCAATTGACCCGGAACGGTCATGGTCCATATGATGCGTGATGTGTGATGCTTGATGCCGAGTTGATCCGATGCGCACCACTTTGACCATCGACGATGACGTGCTTGCGGCGGCGAAGGCGATTGCCGAGCGCGAAAAGCGTCCTATTGGCGAAATCGTCTCGGAACTGGCAAGGCGGTCGCTTCGCGGGACGGCTCCGGCTGCAATTCGCAACGGTATTCCCCTTCTGCCATCGAAGGCACGCGGGAAGCCCGTGACGCTGGAAATCGTCAACCGGCTGCGGGATGAATTGCCTTGACGTATCTGTTCGACGTCAATGTTCTGATCGCATTGATCGATCCGAACCACGTCGCGCATCACCAGGCCCATGAATGGTTCGAGTCTGCCGGCCAAAACGACTGGAGCACCTGCCCGCTGACGGAGAACGGAGTGATCCGCATCATCGGTCATTCCAGTTATCCCAATACACTTGGTTCGCCGGCAGCGGTTGCAGAAATCGTGAAAGCCTTGCGCGAACTACCCGGTCACTCGTTCTGGCCGGACGAAATCAGCCTGGTCTCGTGCGATGATGTCGATCCGCACCGCATACTGACCGCCGGACAGGTGACGGACACCTATCTGCTGGCGCTGGCGAAGTTCCGTGGGGGGACACTCGCGACGCTGGACCGGCGCCTGTCGACGGCCGCCGTGAGAGACGGCCGGGCGGCGCTTCACGTTATCGGGCTAGATCAAGCCGATTGAGTTTCCTCAGGCAATCATCCCGGCAAACAGCCCGGCATCCACATTGCCGCCCGTCAGTACCGCAGCGACGGTCTGGCCCTTGACGTCGAGACGGCCTTCGAGCAGGGCCGCCAGCGCGACGGCGCCGGAGGGTTCGACCACGAGCTTGAACTCGCGGAAGGCGAATGCGACAGCCCGCCTGACCTCGTCGTCTGAAACGGAGAGCCCGCCGGCCACGTGATGGCGGTTGACGGCGAAGGTGAGTTCGCCGGGTTCCGGCGACAGCAGGCCATCGCAGATCGAGCCCGAGTTCCTGGCGTTGGAAAGGCGGTGGCCTGCCGCGAACGAGCGGGCCTGATCGTCGAAACCTTCCGGCTCGACCATCCAGATTTGGGCCGAGGGGGCACGGTCGTGAATGGCGAGCGCGCAGCCGGCGGTGAGCCCGCCCCCGCCGCAGGGGATCAGTACCATTTCGGGCAGCAAGCCGAGCGCTTCCAGATCCTCGACGATCTCGCGGCCAACGGTCCCCTGCCCCGCCATGATGTAAAAATCGTCAAAGGGCGGGACAAACACCGCGCCGCGCTTGTCCGTCAGCGCGCGCGCCATGGCATAACGATCGTCGTTGTCGCGGTCGAAGAGGATGAGTTCGGCACCGGCCCGTCTTGTGCGGTCGAGCTTCGAGGCCGGGCTGTCGACCGGCATCAGGCAGGTGACCGGAATACCGAGGATCTGCCCTGCCGCGGCAACGCCTTGCGCGTGGTTGCCCGACGAGACGGCCACGACGCCATTCCGTCGTGCCGCCGCGGGTATGCGCGACAGGCGGTTGTAGGCTCCGCGGAACTTGAACGAGCCGGTGCGCTGCAGCGTCTCGGCCTTCAGGAAGACGCGCGCGCCGGTGATCGCATCCAGTTCGGGCGAGGAAAGAAGCGGCGTGCGGTACGCCACGCCGGCGATCGCGCCGGCTGCGTCTTCAACATCGGCCGCGGTGGGAAGAACAGGCATGGCTGGCAATCCAATGGCGGGACACGCCGACGCTACGCCACACCGGCGTGGCAGCAAAGCATCAGACCTTGGTCCAGGCCGGCGGCGGGGAAAATGCAGTGAAAGGAGGCCCGGAAAAGAAAGTGCCGCCGTGGTGGAGGGGGAACCACGGCGGCCTTACTCAAAACGGAGCGGCAGCCCGGAGAGGGGGGATGAGGCTGCCGCTCTGTCCGGTTTAGGCGGGGGACGGGCCTTGGTTCCGGACTCGGCATCAATTGCCGATGACCTGAAAATTGGAATTTGAACGTGGCAATTCAAGGGCATGAACATTACAAGTACGTAACATCGGCGTGAAGCCGTTCAGGCCTTTTCAGGAACCGTGCAGCGTCCGTCTTTCGGCAGCTTTCTAGATGGACAGGATGACCTCCCCGCGCTACCCGTTTGCCCCATGAAAAAGGGCGACCACCTCTTCCTCGTCGACGGCTCGGGCTACATCTTCAGGGCCTATCACGCATTGCCGCCGCTGACCCGCAAGTCGGACGGACTGCCGGTCGGCGCCGTGTCGGGCTTCTGCAACATGCTGTGGAAGCTCCTGCAGAACGCGCGCGACACCGATGTCGGCGTCACGCCGACGCATTTCGCGGTGATCTTCGACCATTCGTCGAAGACGTTCCGCAACGAGCTCTATCCCCTCTACAAGGCCAACCGGAGCGCGCCGCCGGAGGATCTGGTGCCGCAGTTCGGGCTGATCCGCCAGGCGACGCGCGCCTTCGACCTGCCCTGCATCGAGATGGAGGGTTTCGAGGCCGACGATCTGATCGCCACCTATGCCAGGCTCGCCCGCGAGGCCGGCGGCGACACCACCATCATCTCGTCGGACAAGGACCTGATGCAGCTCGTGGGACCCACGGTCGCCATGTACGACCCGATGAAGGACCGCGAGATCCGGGTGCCCGAAGTCATCCAGAAATGGGGCGTGGCGCCTGAAAAGATGATCGACCTGCAGGCGCTGACTGGCGATTCGGTCGACAACGTGCCGGGCGTGCCGGGCATCGGGCCGAAGACCGCGGCGCAGCTCCTGGAGGAATTCGGCGACCTCGACACGCTTCTCGCGCGCGCTTCCGAGATCAAGCAGAACAAGCGCCGCGAAAACCTGATCGAGCATGCCGAGATGGCGCGCATCTCGCGCGAGCTGGTGCGGCTCCGGGAGGATGCCCCGGTGGACGACGGGCTCGACACGCTGGCGCTGAACCCGCCGGACGGGCCCAAGCTGATCGCCTTCCTGAAGGCCATGGAATTTTCGAGCCTGACGCGGCGCGTCGCCGAGGCGACGGGCGCCGAAGCCGGCGAGATCGAGCCGGCGCAGCTGGAAGTCCAGAGCGGAGCGGATGCACATGGGCCGGACCTGACGGTGCCGGCCAGCGGCCTGGGCGAACCCGGCGCCGAAGGCGAGATCGCGCCAGCCGGCGAGCCGCGCGGCGACGGCGCGCTGACGCCGCAGATGCTGGCCGACCAGCGCGCCCAGGCCGCCATGACCGACCGGATCGACCGCACGGCCTATGTCACCATCACCGACATGGCCACGCTGGAGAGCTGGATCGAAGAGGCGCGCGAGGCCGGCGTGGTCGGGTTCGACACCGAGACCACCTCGCTCGATCCCATGCAGGCCGAACTCTGCGGCTTCTCGCTGGCCACGGCACCCGGCCGCGCGGCCTATGTGCCGCTGGCCCACAAATCGGGCGACGGCGATCTGCTCGGCGGCGGGCTCGTCGAGGGCCAGATACCGGCAGAAGAGGCGCTTTCGGCGCTGAAGCAGCTGCTGGAAGACAGGAGCGTGCTGAAGGTCGCCCACAACCTAAAATACGATCTCGTCATCATGCAGCGGCGGGGCATCGACATCGCGCCCTATGACGACACGCTTCTGATCTCCTACGTCACCGATGCCGGCACCGGCGGCCAAAGCATGGACGCGCTGTCGGAACGCTGGCTGGGACACACGCCGATCGCCTTCAAGGATGTGTGCGGGTCAGGCCGATCGGCGATCACCTTCGACATGGTGGATTTCGAAAAGGCCACCGCCTATGCGGCCGAGGACGCGGATGTGACGCTGCGGCTCTGGCGGGTGCTGAAACCGCGCCTGATCGCCAAGGGGCTGGCCTCCGTCTATGAGCGGCTGGAACGCCCGCTGGTGCCGGTGCTGGCGCGCATGGAGCAGGAAGGCATTTCCGTCGACCGGCAAATCCTGTCGCGCATCTCGGGCGAGCTGGCGCAGAAGGCCGCCGCGCTCGAGGCCGAGGTCTACGAGCTCGCCGGCGAGCGCTTCACCATCGGCTCGCCCAAGCAGCTGGGCGACATATTGTTCGGCCGCATGGGCCTGCCGGGCGGCTCAAAGACCAAGACCGGGCAATGGTCGACCACGGCGCGCGAACTCGAGGAGCTGGCCGCAGAAGGCCACGAACTGCCGCGCAAGATCGTCGACTGGCGCCAGCTGACCAAGCTGAAATCGACCTACACCGACGCATTGCCGGGCTACATCCACCCTGAAACGAAGCGCGTGCACACGTCCTACGCGCTGGCCGCCACCACCACCGGGCGGCTGTCCTCCTCTGAGCCCAATCTGCAGAACATCCCGATCCGCACCGCGGAGGGCCGGCGTATCCGCACCGCCTTCATCGCCGCGCCCGGCAATGTGCTAATCTCGGCCGACTACAGCCAGATCGAGCTGCGGGTGCTGGCCCATGTCGCCGACATCCCGCAGCTGCGCCAAGCCTTTGCCGATGGCATCGACATCCACGCCATGACGGCATCCGAAATGTTCGGCGTGCCGGTGGATGGCATGCCGGGCGAGGTGCGCCGTCGCGCCAAGGCGATCAATTTCGGCATCATCTACGGCATCTCGGCCTTCGGGCTGGCCAACCAGCTCGGCATCTCGCGCGAGGAGGCCGGCAGCTACATCCGCGCCTATTTCGAGCGTTTTCCCGGCATCAAGGACTATATGGACGCCACCAAGGCGTTCGCGCGCGACAATGGCTATGTCGAGACGATCTTCCGCAGGCGCGCGCATTATCCCGAGATCCGCTCGTCCAACCCCTCGCTGCGCGCCTTCAACGAACGCGCGGCGATCAATGCCCCGATCCAGGGCTCGGCCGCCGACATCATCCGCCGCGCCATGATCCGCATGGACACAGCGCTGGCCGAGGCGGGGCTGAACCACATCCGCATGCTGCTGCAGGTGCATGACGAGCTGATCTTCGAGGCAGCCGAGGCGGACGCCGAACGGGCGATCCCGGTCATCCGCCAGGTGATGGAAAACGCGGCGCTGCCGGCGCTATCGATGAAGGTGCCGCTGGCCGTCGACGCGCGCGCGGCGCTGAACTGGGACGAGGCGCACTGAGCCTGGCGCCCGATGATGCAGGGCTTCGGGCAAGCCCCTGCCCTGCCGCCGGACGTCCCGGGCCAGCGTCCCGCCTTCGGTTGGCTGCGGTGCCCCCGGGGCGCCACGAAAAATGGCTTGTGCCCGGCCATGCCAATCGCTATTGAGTGCGTCGCTCGGCCCGACCCAATGGAGAGGTGGCAGAGTGGTTGAATGCACCGCACTCGAAATGCGGCATACTCGCAAGGGTATCGGGGGTTCGAATCCCCCCCTCTCCGCCACAAACTTCATATAATCTATTGATATTGCTGCGTTTTCGGGATCGGCGACACGCTCTTCCCTACGCGTTTCCCTGCTTTGAGCGCGCCTTCCCTGTCTCGACGGGTTTCCCCATTCTTTTCTCAGTGCGAACTGATCGAGACGCCGCGATCGGCTTCTTCCACTCGGCGGCAAGCAAATACCCTCCCCCCTTCTGAATTCACGTACAAAAAAGGTTAACGTATGATAGTAACTTTATTAACCTTTGATTGACATTAACGTCATTATTTCATCTCAATCTTCCGTTTAATACTATATTAGGTGCGTCATTCATATTCTGCTCTCCTGACGGAAGTACAGGAGGATTTCGGAGCTTGGCACGTACCCTCATCGGACGTTTGATCCTGCAGTTGCAGGCGCAAGGTCTCGGCGAAGCACGTCGGGTTACCTCTGCGATGGGCGATATCGAGCGCGCGGCGCGAGCTGCCAGCGCAGACCCCCTCAATTGGGGCGCCAGCTTCCAGCGCAACCTCGACCGGCTCCAGCTTATGCCGGACGATATCCGTGCGGTTCGCCAGTCGTGGATCAACCTGCACGACAGCATGCGCAGCCGGAACATCGCCGGCACGCTGCGCAGCGCCGAAATCTCCACCTGGAAGAACCAGACGATCCAGCACTTCGGTGCGGTCCGGTCGGCACACGCGCAGCAGTTGACGCAGATGGAAGGGCGCGCTCGCCTCTTCGCCAACCGCATAGACACCATCATGAAGCCCGCAATGGTGATGCTGGGCGGCTACACCGGCGCGTACTTGGTCGGTGTCGCGGGTCGTGAAGGTCTCACGGCAGGCTCCGAGCGCGAGCGGGAGTATTTCCGGCAGGACATGGCGGGTGTCCCCCGAGCCGACCAGGAAGCGATGTTCGCCCGGTCGCAGGAACTGAGCACGCAATATCCGTCGTTGTCGATCACCGAAATCATGGAGATGTCCCGCGCGGCGTACGCGACGATGGGCGACGCCGAGCGAGCCAACGCTGTGCTCGACGCCATGGTGCGGGGCTTGGTGGTCACGCAAAGCACGTCCGGTCCCGAGGCATCCTCCGCGCTGATGCGCCGGTTCATGCGGTCCATGGACAATTTGGGCGTCAACGAGACGGGCCAGCTTGGCGTCGACCAAATCAACGAACTTATCGAAGCGTCGGTGCGCTGGAACCAACTCGACCCAGATTTCGACATCGGCGAGTTTTGGGGTTTCGCTCGTCGCGCGAAGGTGTTCGGTCCGGCTGCGTCGATGGGTTTCCTCGGCCGCGCGCCCATTTTCATGCAGGACCAGGGCGCGGAGACCACGGGTAATTCGCTCGCTATGATGTTCAAGGGCTTCGTGCTCGAAGCCGTGGGTACGGCTGGAGGCAAGCGGTACCTGGAAGAGCGTGACCGTCTCGGCATTCGCGTGGACGGCCAACTAGTCGACCGAGACCTTTTCGGCTCCGACCCCGATCTGTGGGTGTTGGAGCACCTGTGTCCGTCGTCAGGGATTTTGGGACCAGTGGCGCTCTGATGCAAAGGAGGCTCTGGCCCATCAGGTTTGTCATTTTAGGCGGCTGCCTTGCGATGTAGCAAGCGCCGCTGTTTGATGGTCTCGCGTTTGATCTTTTCCCTTTCCAGCATGATGGTTTGGCCGCGCCCGAAGTAGACGTCGGCCGGCGTGAGATTGCCGAGGCTCTCGTGGTAGCGCCGGTGGTTGTAGTGCTCAACGAAGGCCGCGATCTGCGCCTCAAGGTCGCCCGGCAGGAAGTAGTTTTCGAGCAGGATGCGGTTCTTGAGCGTCTGGTGCCAGCGCTCGATCTTGCCCTGGGTCTGGGGATGGTTGGGAGAGCCGCGGACGTGCCCCATCTCGTGTGTTTCAAGCCAGTCGGCGAGTTTGCCGGCGACGTAACACGGGCCGTTGTCGGACAAGAGCCGCGGGCGCTTCACGACCCTGGCGCTGTCACAGCCTGAAGCCCGCAGCGCCAGGGTCAACGTATCGGTGACATCCTCGGCCTTCATCGTGGTGCATAGCCTCCAGGCGATGATGTATCGCGAGAAGTCGTCGATCGAGCACGGTCGACAGATAGAACCATCCCCAGCCGATCACCTTCAGATAGGTGAAGTCTGTCTGCCAGAGCTGGTTGGGCGCCGTCGTCTTGTCCTTGAACTCGTCGGCGGCCTTGATGACGATGAAGGCCGGGCTGGTGATCAGGTCATGAGCCTTGAGCAGGCGGTAGACCGAGGATTCGGAGACGAAGTAGCCCTTCGTGTCGGTGAGGCTATGCACCACGATGAAGGCCGAGGATGTCACCGATACGTTGACCCTGGCG
>Ga0076930_100088_pt1 | contig 142734 bp, 143 predicted proteins | sample HotLakConsoUCCRE_FD_71149 | JGI IMG/M metagenome (GOLD analysis project Ga0076930, IMG submission 71149) | Hypersaline microbial mat communities from Hot Lake, Washington, USA - Hot Lake Consortium UCC-RE (version 3) (version 3) ...
GCAACCTGAACGAAGGCCCAGCGCACACCAGAATCAGATGGTGCTGATATGAACGGGGAGCTTAACCGGACAGCAGTGGGCGTGTCCCGAGGACGACGGAACGGCAGTGTCCGATGACGAACAGCTGAGATCAGGTGCCCGCGGAGTTTGTCCCCTTGCAAGAATCACGCGCCGGGACTTTCACCACAGCAGATCGCCGCGCCTCGACTGTTCCCCCTTGCGGCGCGTCATCCCGCATTGCAAAGTGCCGGCTTCGCATGGCCCCGTTTGCGGCGCGCCTGCCGGAAGATTTCAATCCCGAGACCTCATGAGGGAAACTGTCATGTCACTGTTCAAATTCACCATGGCCGCGGCCGCGATGTCGGTCGGGCTGGGGCTTGCCGCCTCGAAGGCGCAGGACCTGCCCGATCTCGGTGGCCAGTCCGTCGTCGTCGTTACCGAAAACGCCTATCCGCCGCTGCAGTTCATCGATCCCGCCACCGGCGATCAGATCGGCTGGGAATATGACGCCATGAACGAGATCGCCGAGCGGCTCAATTTCGAGGTCACCTACCAGAACACCTCCTGGGACGCGATGATCCAGGCGGTGTCGGACGGCCAGTACGAGATCGGCATGACCGGCATCTCGATCAAGGAGGACCGCAAGGAGAAGGTGGATTTCTCCGATCCCTACATGCGCTCGGAAATGTTCATGCTGGTGCGCGCCGACGAGACCCGGTTTGATGACGCCACGAGCTTTGCCGCCTTCGAGGACGGCCTGATCGGCGCCCAGCCCGGCACCACGCCGTTTTATGTGGCAGTCTACGACGTCCTTGACGGCGACGAGCAGAATTCGCGCATCAAGCTGATGGAGACCTTCGGCGCCACGGTGCAGGCGCTCCGCACCGGCGATGTCGACATGGTGCTGACCGACGGCGTCGCCGGCAAGGGCTATGTCGAGGCCTCCGATGGTGCGCTCAAGCTGGTCGGCGGCCCGCTTGGCACTGACGATTTCGGCTTCATCTTCCCCAAGGGCTCGGAGCTGGTGGCCCCGGTCAACGCCGCGATCGCCGCAATGAAGGCCGACGGCACGATTGACGCCCTCAACACCAAGTGGTTCCTCGATTACAAGCTCGGCGGCTGAACCGGGCCGGTAGAGGCGGTGCTGTCGCCACCCAGATCGACCGACAAGCCGGATTTCCCCTGGTGGCTGCTGGCCGCCGGGGCGATCGCGCTGTTTCTCGCCACCCAGATCGTGCTCAACGATCTCTACAGCCAGATCTTCTCGATCGTCTCCAAAGGCGTCGGCATCACCATCTTCGTCACGCTTGTTGGGTTCGCGCTTGCCACCGCGATCGGCCTGGTGCTCGCAATCATGGGCCTTTCGCGCTTCCTTGTGCTCAGGCAGATCGCCCGGTTCTATGTCGAGATCATCCGCGGCATCCCGATCCTGGTGCTGCTGTTCTACATCGCCTTTGTCGGCGCGCCGGGCTTCGTGATCGCCTGGAACTTCCTCATGACGCCGCTGATCGAGGCGGGCCTGGTCGAGCCGATGTCGGTGCGCGATGTCTCGCTGTTGTGGCGGGCGATCATCGCGCTCACCATCGGCTATTCGGCCTTCATCGCCGAGGTCTTCCGCGCCGGCATCCTGTCGGTCGATGCGGGCCAGGTCGAGGCCGCCAAGGCGCTGGGGCTCTCTCCCATCCAGCGCTTCCGCTTCATCGTGCTACCGCAGGCGATCCGCACCATCCTGCCGCCGCTGGGCAATGACTTCATCGCCATGATCAAGGATTCCTCGCTGGTCTCGGTGCTGGGCGTGGCTGACCTCACCCAGATGGGCAAGGTCTATGCCTCGGGCTCGTTCCGCTTCTTCGAGACCTATTCGATCGTCGCCTATGTCTACCTGCTGCTGACCGTCGGTCTGTCGCTGGGTCTGCGCGCGCTCGAGAAGCGGCTCAGGCGATCGGATGAGGAACGTGGGGGCGGCAGCAAGTGAGCGCCGCGTGGTCCTGACCGGGCCGGCCGGCGGTTCACGTCAAATCCTGGCAATCTTCGGGCCGGACCCCACATGGAGGGAAACTCGCGAAAGGACATGTCATGAAACGCCCATTGCTGATCGCCCTCATCGGCCTGATGCTGCTTCCCGTGCCGGCCTCCGCCGAACGCGTCGGCCGCAGGCTCGATGCCATCCAGTCGGGCCGGCTCTACGACCCGGTCCTGACCCCGCAGATGAACCCGAGCTTCCATTTCCAGCCCAATGCCGAGGCCGACTTCCTGCGCGCCCTGCGCCAGGGCCGGGTCAATGTCGACCGGATTCCCGAAGCCCAGCGGGAGTATTTCCAGATGCGGCTCAATTCGACGAAATGAGGGGGCGGCCCGGCCGTGCCACCTGGCAGGGCGGGCGCAACCCGGACCAACAGCTTGAGGAAGGAACATTCATGCCCGACCGCAGCCATGACGCGCTGGACCAGGTCTATGCGGCCCGAACCGCCGACGAGTTGAGCGCGGCCTACGCGGCCTGGGCCGCAGGCTATGACCGCGACACGCTGGCCGCAGGCTATTGCCTGCCGTTCCAGGCGCTCTCCTGGGTGGCGCGCCATGTTCGGCCCGATGCGGGGCCGGTGCTTGACGCCGGCTGCGGCACCGGCCTGTCCGGACCCTATCTCAAGGCGCTGGGCTACAGCCGCATCGAGGGGCTGGATTTCTCCCGGGACATGCTGGATGTGGCCGCCACGCGCGGCGCCTATGACGATCTCAGGCGCGCCACGCTGGGCGAGGTCCTGCCGTGGCCGAATGATCATTTCGCCGCCTTCCTGTCGACCGGGGTCTTTACCGAGGGCCATGCGCCGGCCTCGAGCCTCAGTGAACTCTGCCGTATCACCCGGCCCGGCGGCGTCGCGGTGTTCACCGTGCGCGACAAGATCTTCGAGACCGGCGGCTTCGCGTCGGTGATCGAGGATCTCACGACACGTGGCGTCTGGCGGAAGATCGAGCAGAGCTCGCCGTTCCGCGCCTTTGCGCTCGACGAGCCCGACGTGCTGGTCTCGGCCTTTGTCTTCGAAGTGCTGGCCTGAGCCTCGATTCCTCCGAAACTCACCAGGCCGTCTGCGGCTCGGTGCGCGCTATGTCGGCGGCAACTGCGGCGGTGATCCACTCGCGGAACGCCTTGATCCTGGGCGTGTTGCGGCGGCTTTCCGGGTACACCAGCCAGACCCCGATCTCGTCCGAGCAGCGGTGATTGAACGGCGCGATCAACCGGCCCGAGGCCAGTTCCTCGGCGAAGAAGATGTGGTTGAGGATGGCCACGCCCTGGCCGGCCAGCGCCGCATTGGCGCACAGATCCTGCTCGACATAATTGTGCCTTGTGTGGGTCGAGAGATCGGGCGACTCGACGCCGGCGGAAGCGAACCAGTGCAGCCAGGATTCCTGCTGGGCGCCGATGATCGGCAGCCGCAACAGGTCTTCGGGCTTTGACAGCCCGCCGGCGCTGTCGGCCAGCCCGGGGCTGAGCATCGGCGCGAAGGAAAACCGTCCCAGGAGATGACATTCCTGGTCCGGCCACGGGCCGACGCCCCAGCGGATCGAGATGTCCGCCGGATCGCGGTTGAAATCGGTGATCTTGCTGACGCGCAGCAACCGCACCGCGATTGTCGGCCAGGCGAGCTGGAAACTGCCGAGATTGCGCGCCAGCCAGTGCGAGGCGAAGGTGGGCGAGGAGTGGATCTCCAGCGTTTCGCTGGATGCCTGGCGGGCGGCGAGCATCGCCTCGTTCACCAGGTCGAAGGCCTTGCCGACGGCGGGCAGCATTCGCTCGGCGGTCGCGGTCATGACGATCTGGCGCGGCTGGCGCAGGAACAGCTGTTCGCCCAGGTGGTCCTCGAGCAGCTTGATCTGGTAGCTGACTGCGGTCTGGGTCATGCCGAGCTCGTCGCCTGCGCGGGAGAAACTCATGTGACGGGCCACCGCCTCGAACACGCGCAGGGCATTGAGCGGAAATTTGCGCGACAGTTTCATGCATAAGCTCTCTTGATGGGCACAGCCGGTAATTCCGTTGGATCTGCGGGCTTCCTGTCCGCTATCTAGCCCCACTGGACATCAAAGGGAAACAGCGATGCGCGATGAAACTCGCGCCGCACCGGGCCGGTTTCAGCGGCTTTCCGGCGCGGCGAAGCTTTGCCGGCTGTTCTGCCGGCGCCTGGCTGCGGGCCGGCCGCGAGCTCCTGCCGGACTGGATGCCCGGACCCGGCGCGACATCGGCCTCGCGGAGGACGGTCTGACCGGGGTGAGTGATGTCCGCGCCGCCTTTGACCGCAGGCTGCTCGAGCACGGCCAGCCCTGGCCTTGAGGCCCAGCGCCCCGGCACGCCGGAGCGCCGCCGCGCGTCGATGGGCGCGCTGCGGCTTCGATTGACGGAACCCGGTGGCAGCCTCTGCGTTGAGCAGGATGGATGTACTTCTCGAGGAATTCACCCAATCCCCAAGCATGCCCTGGCAGGTGATCGCCGTGCGGTTGCTGCTCGCCACCTGCATCGGCGGCGTGCTTGGCATCGAGCGCGAAATCGCCGAGCGGCCGGCCGGGCTTCGCACCCACATGATGATTTCGCTGGCCGCCGCCGTGTTCGCCATCATCGCGCTGGAAATCACCGCCATGCAGGCCTTCTCCGACGACAATATCCGCACCGATCCGTTGCGCCTTGTCGAGGCGATCACCGCAGGCGTTGCCTTTCTCGCCGCAGGCACCATCCTGCTCCGGCGCGGCGAGGTCAAGGGCCTGACCACCGGGGCGGGGATGTGGCTGGCCGGCGCCGCCGGGCTGTCGGCGGGTCTCGGTCTCTGGCTGGTGGCGCTGTTGTCCTGCCTGCTGGGCGCGAGCGTGCTGGTGCTGGCCCGCCGGCTGGAAACACGGATGGATCTGAAGCAGCCAAGGCGGGCGGCGAAGCAGTCCGAAACCGATATATCCGGCAATTTGAGCGACAGCGCCGGCGATGACTGAGAGGAGCCGTATCGGCCCCGACGGGACGCGGGACCTTCCATCATCGCTGAAAGCTCATATATGATTGCCGGTCAGTCCAAAAATTGATATGAGCCCGCCATGGGATCGAAGTTTCAATGTCTCTCGCCTGATGTCTTCGTGCTGGACGACCGCAAGCGCCTGCCCGCGCGGTTCTTCGGCCGGGTCTCGAGGCTGCTTTCGGGCTGCGGCGGCTGAGGACCATGTCCTCGCCCGGGCCCGCGCAACCGCGGCCTCCCGCCCTTTCTTCAGTTTTCAAACGGACCACTGCCATGACCGCACCGCGCACCACCTACGACAAGATCTGGGACGACCACATCGTCAGCCAGCAGGATGACGGAACCGCGCTTCTCTATATCGACCGCCATCTGGTGCATGAAGTGACCTCGCCGCAGGCCTTCGAAGGCCTGCGCACCGCGAACCGCACCGTGCGCGCGCCGGAAAAGACGCTCGCCGTCGTCGATCACAACGTGCCGACCACGCCCGACCGGGTGCTCGGCATCAAGAACGAGGAAAGCCGCATCCAGGTCGAGGCGCTGGCCACCAATGCCGCCGAGTTCAAGGTCGAGTATTTCAACGAGAGCGACAAGCGCCAGGGCATCGTCCACATCGTCGGCCCCGAACAGGGCTTCACCCTGCCCGGCACGACCATCGTCTGCGGCGACAGCCACACCTCGACGCATGGCGCCTTCGGCGCTCTGGCGCATGGCATCGGCACGTCGGAGGTCGAGCATGTGCTCGCGACGCAAACGCTGATCCAGAAGAAGGCCAAGAACATGCTGGTCGAGGTCAATGGCGAGTTGCCCGAGGGCGTCACCGCCAAGGACATCATCCTCTCCATCATCGGCGAGATCGGCACCGCCGGCGGCAATGGCCATGTCATCGAATTCGCAGGCAGCGCCATCCGCGCGCTGTCGATGGAAGGCCGCATGACGGTGTGCAACATGACCATCGAAGGCGGCGCCCGCGCCGGTCTGATCGCGCCCGACGAGAAGACCTTCGCCTACATCAAGGACCGCCCGCGCGCGCCCAAGGGCAAGGCCTGGGACATGGCGGTCGAGTACTGGAAATCGCTCGTTTCCGACGAGGGCGCCCATTACGACAAGGTGGTCCGGCTCGACGCCGCAGCACTTCCGCCGATCGTCTCCTGGGGCTCCTCGCCCGAGGACGTGATCGCGGTCACCGGCGCGGTGCCGAACCCCGACGACATCCAGGATGAATCCAAGCGCACCTCGAAATGGCGGGCGCTCGATTATATGGGCCTCAAGCCCGGCACGAAGATCACCGACATTTCGATCGACCGCGTCTTCATCGGCTCCTGCACCAATGGCCGCATCGAGGATTTGCGCGCCGCAGCCAAGGTGGTCGAGGGCAAGACGGTGGCCTCGACGGTCAGCGCGATGATCGTTCCGGGCTCGGGCCTGGTCAAGCAGCAGGCCGAGGACGAGGGGCTCGACAAGATCTTCCTGGCGGCCGGCTTCGAATGGCGCGAACCGGGCTGCTCGATGTGCCTGGCGATGAATGACGACCGGCTCGCCCCGGGCGAACGCTGCGCCTCGACCTCGAACCGCAATTTCGAAGGCCGCCAGGGCTTCAAGGGCCGCACCCACCTGGTCTCGCCGGCCATGGCTGCGGCCGCGGCGATCGCCGGGCATTTCGTCGATATCAGGGAATGGAACTGAGCTATTTTCAGGTTCTGACCACATCCGAACCCGCCGCTCATCCGGCGGGTTCGTTCGTTTCTGGCTGACTGTTGCTTCAGCCCAGATGCAGATGCGCCTCGATCGCCGCGGCGATGAAGGCCTTGCGCGCCTCCGGCGAGGGGGTGCTGCCATGCACCACGCTCTCGCACACCTGTTCGGCGTCGCGGTAGCGGCTGCCCGCGGTGTCGGGCCACTTCCTGTGCAGCAAGGCTTGCGCCTCGCGGGCGGTTTTCACCTTCCGCAGGCGACCGGTGTCGGGGTCTTCGATGGTGACCGGGTTCTTCCAGGCTGTTGATCGCATCGGACTGTCTCCTTGCAAGTGGGAGATCATTGTCCGCCCATCCGCGGCAGAGGTCACGGGCGTTTGACAAACTTGGTTGCCGACGGGTGTCCCTCGCAAGGCGGAAGACCGGAAACTGTGCCTTTACGCAACAAGTCGATTGAACGTGCGGGTGGCGCTGCCGTGCTGGCCGGAGATCGGTCACTCACAGGATTGGGCCATGGACATGGAGTCCTCGCTCCGCACCGGCTGAGGCTGTGACAGGGCGGTGCCCACCCCGCAGTCGACGATGGCCGGCCTTAAGGCCGGATCACGCAGACGCCCGAGCCGCTGCAGCTGGTGCCGCGGTTCTTGTCGACGATGATCACCTTCGGGCCGGAGCGGTTGCCCGAGTGGCTGCCGCCGGACTTGCGCTTGATGTAGACGGTGTCGTTGTCGCGCCGGATGCGGCTGCTGGGCTGCTTGACGTCCGAACCGGAATCGACCCGGCCCGGAGAGGTCGAACTCGAGCGGCGGCGGTCGTCCTTGTCGATGATAATGACGGTGACGTTGTCGCGGTCGCGGAGCAGTTTGGATTTGGCCGAGGGCATCTGGAGGTCATTGGCGCCGGCGGGGGTGGCAAGCTGCGCGCCCATGGCAAGACTTGCACCGAGGACCAGCGCCAGGGCGCCACGGCCCGCGATCCTGCCGGCCGACGCGCGGCCGCTGGCGAGAGAGAGAGACTTTGTGAACATCGTCGATATCCTCTTGGTTGCCGCGTCCAACGGGGTGAAGCCGCATCTATCGCAGGGGAAATTGGCTCCATTGTGTCGCAGCCCAGGCGGCAAGTCACGCCTTGCGCCGCCCAATTGCCTGTTAACCTTAAGACCGGGTGGCGCAAGCGGGGCATGACATGGACGCGACCGGGGCGTGCCTGCGTGCGCGGTGAGACTTTCGACAGGCTTGACCGTGACCGTCGTTTCGACGAAACATGGCCGCCATGGACACACCGGACAAGATCGACATCTCGCTGCTGCGCCTCAATGACGCGCATCACTTCTCGCCGCTGCTGGCGGCCTATGTGCAGTCGCTCAAGCGCGGCGCGCCGCGCCGGCCCGATGATTACTACGCCGAAACCCTGTTGCAGGACCGGGTCGCGCAGATCTTCGGGGCGCGGCTCGACGGCGAACTGGTCGGATTTGTCGTGTTCTACGATCTGCCCGATCCGGTGACCGGCATGCGCATCGGCCAGGTCGACCATCTCTATGTCAGCCATTTGCATCGCAACATGGGCATTGCCCAGGCGATGATCGACATGCTGGTGGAGGAAAGCGACGCCCATGGCTGGGAGCGAATCGTTCTCAACGCGCCGCGCCTGCCCGAGGACGGCCGAAAACTTTACGAAAAAATAGCCACGAAGGCGGATTTTTCCAGTTGGGAAATCCGTTTCGATCCATCCACCTGAGTGAATTGATCGCAGCCTGAGGCTTCGGCTGCCGCGTTTGCGCGGTTTGAAACGATTGAAGCGCCACCCTGGCCGGCGCGGTTACGAAGTTTCAACCAAAGGCTTGTCATGAAAGACAAACCGGGCTTTGACGCGGTGCACATAAGACACTAAAACCCAGACACGGCTACCGGCCCGCGCGGTTCGCGGACTCGATCCGTGGCATCCTTGAGGGAACAAAGGACAAGGTCCCGATGAGCAATGTGACACAGAATCGGCCTTTGTCGCCGCATCTGAGCATCTACAAGCAAATTCCGACCATGATGATGTCGATCATGCACCGTTTTACCGGCATGGCGCTCTATGCCGGCACCCTGCTGGTCGCCTGGTGGCTGGTGGCGGCCGCGTCCGGCGAAGCCTATTTCGACTGGGTGAACGCCATCTTCGGTTCGCTGCTCGGGCGGCTGGTGCTGTTGGGCTACTCCTGGGCGCTGATCCATCACATGCTCGGCGGGATCAAGCATCTTGCCTGGGACATGGGCTACGGTTTCGAGAAGGAATTCTCCACCAAGGTCGCCAGATTGCAGATCGTCGCCTCGGTGGTGCTGACGCTGGCGCTCTGGATCATCGGCTACATGGCACGTTGAGGAAGACAATCATGGCAGACATGCGTACGCCGCTATCGAAGGTCCGCGGACTTGGATCCGCCAAGGAAGGAACAGAGCATTTCTGGCGACAGCGGCTCACCGCGGTCGCCAATGTGCCGCTGTTCCTGTTCTTCGTCCTGTTCATCATCGCCTATAGTGGCGAACCCTATGCCGTGGTCGCGGGCGCGCTGTCCAATCCGCTAGTGGCTGTGCTGATGGGTCTTATGGTGATTTCCGGCGTCATTCACATGAGGCTGGGTATGCAAGTGATCATCGAGGACTATATCCATGCCGAGGGCATGAAGGTCAGTCTTCTGATCCTCAACACTTTCTTTGCAATCGCAGTCGGCGGCGTATCGCTGTTCGCGGTGCTCAAACTCGGCTTCGGAGGCTGATCCTTATGGTAATGACGTCGAGCGTCAACATTGGCGGACGTGCCTATTCGATTGTCGATCACGCCTATGACGTGGTCGTGGTCGGCGCCGGCGGCGCCGGACTGCGCGCCACGCTGGGCATGGCCGAGCAGGGCTTCAAGACCGCCTGCATCTCCAAGGTGTTCCCGACCCGCTCGCACACGGTCGCGGCCCAGGGCGGCATCGCCGCGTCGCTTACCAACATGACGCCCGATTCGTGGCAGTGGCACATGTATGACACGGTCAAGGGGTCCGACTGGCTCGGCGATGTCGACGCCATGCAGTACCTGACCATGGAAGCGCCGAAGGCGGTCTACGAGCTCGAGCATTACGGCGTGCCGTTCTCGCGCACCGAGGATGGCCGCATCTACCAGCGGCCCTTCGGCGGCCACATGCAGAATTACGGCGAGGGGCCGCCGGTGCAGCGCACCTGTGCGGCCGCCGACCGCACCGGCCACGCCATCCTGCACACGCTGTACGGCCAGTCGCTGAAGAACAACGCCGAATTCTTCATCGAGTATTTCGCGCTCGACCTGTTGATGGAAGACGACGGCCGCTGCACCGGCGTGGTCGCCTGGAACCTCGACGACGGCACCATTCACCGCTTCTCCGCCAAGATGGTGGTGCTGGCCACCGGCGGCTATGGCCGCGCCTATTTCTCAGCCACCTCGGCCCACACCTGCACCGGGGACGGCAACGCCATGATCGCCCGCGCCGGACTGCCGCTGCAGGACATGGAGTTCGTGCAGTTCCACCCCACCGGCATCTATGGCGCCGGCTGCCTGATCACCGAGGGCGCCCGCGGCGAGGGCGGCTACCTGGTCAACTCCGAGGGCGAGCGCTTCATGGAGCGCTATGCGCCCTCGGCCAAGGATCTCGCCTCGCGCGACGTCGTCTCGCGCTGCATGACCATGGAAATCCGCGAGGGCCGCGGCGTCGGCAAGGCCAAGGACCACATCTACCTGCATCTCGATCATCTCGATCCGGCAGTGCTGCACGAACGGCTGCCGGGCATTTCGGAAAGCGCCAAGATCTTCGCCGGCGTCGACGTGACCCGCGAACCGATCCCGGTGCTGCCGACGGTGCATTACAACATGGGCGGGATTCCCACCAATTACTGGGGCGAGGTGCTGAGCCCGACCACGGACGAGCCTGACAGGGTAACGCCCGGCCTGATGGCGGTCGGCGAGGCCGGCTGCGCCTCGGTCCACGGCGCCAACCGGCTTGGCTCCAATTCGCTCATCGACCTGGTCGTCTTCGGCCGCGCCGCGGCGATCCGCGCCGGTGAGGTGATCGACCGTGGCTCGAGTATCCCGGGCATCAACGAGGCCGCGTTCGAGAAGATCATGACCCGCTTCGACCGTCTGCGCCACGCCGAAGGCGGCACGCCCACGGCTGATCTGCGCGAGAAGATGCAGCGCGCCATGCAGGAGGACGCCGCCGTCTTCCGCACCCAGGAATCGCTCGAATCCGGCTGCAGGCGGATCTCCGAGATCTGGGGCGAGCTTTCCGACGTCAAGGTCACCGACCGCTCGTTGATCTGGAACTCGGACCTGATGGAGACGCTGGAGCTCGAAAACCTGATGGCCAACGCGATTGCCACGGTCTACGGCGCCGAGGCCCGCAAGGAAAGCCGCGGCAGCCATGCCCGCGAGGACTATGTCAGCGGACCCTTCGGCGGCCGCGACGACGAGAACTGGCGCAAGCACACGCTGGCCTGGGTCAATGAGGCAGGCGAGGTCACCCTCGACTACCGCCCGGTCCACACCGAACTGATCGCCGAAGGCATCGATCTGGCCAAGATCGCGCCGAAGGCACGGGTGTATTGAGAGGGAACAGGGACAATGGTTGAACTCACACTCCCGAAGAACTCCCAGCCGAAGCCGGGCAAGGTCTGGCCGAAGCCTGAAGGCGCGAAGAACACCCGCGAATTCAGGATCTACCGCTGGTCGCCGGATGATGCCGAAAACCCCCGCATCGACACGTTCCACATCGACCTTGACGATTGCGGACCGATGGTGCTCGACGGGCTGTTGTGGATCAAGAGCAAGATCGACGCGACGCTGACGCTCAGGCGCTCCTGCCGCGAGGGCATCTGCGGCTCCTGCGCGATGAACATCGACGGCACCAACACGCTCGCCTGCACCAAGGGCATGGACGATATCGACGGCGCGGTGAAGGTCTATCCGCTGCCGCATCTGCCGGTGGTCAAGGACCTGGTTCCGGACCTGACCAATTTCTACGCCCAGCATCGCTCGATCGAGCCGTGGCTAAAGACCGTGTCGCCGACCCCGGCCAAGGAATGGAAGCAGAGCCACGAGGACCGGGCCAAGCTCGACGGGCTCTACGAGTGCATCCTCTGCGCCTGCTGCTCGGCCTCGTGCCCGAGCTACTGGTGGAACGGCGACCGCTATCTCGGCCCCGCCGTGCTGCTGCAGGCCTATCGCTGGCTGATCGACAGCCGCGACGAATCCACCGGCGAACGGCTCGACAATCTCGAGGACCCGTTCCGGCTCTACCGTTGCCACACCATCATGAACTGCGCCCAGACCTGCCCCAAGGGCCTGAACCCGGCCAAGGCGATTGCCGAGATCAAGAAGATGATGGTCGAGCGCCGGGTGTAGAGCCGGCAAGATACGAAGGTAAAGGGGGGCTCTGGCTCCCCTTTTATTTGTCCGAGTGTGACTGAGGGCTTGCGTTTCCTGATCTCCCCCCTTGCGGGGGAGATGTCACGAAGTGACAGAGGGGGTAAAGAGCCGCATTCTGTGATTGCCGCGTCACCCCCTCTGTCGGCTACGCCGACACCTCCCCTGCAAGGGGGAGATTGGGGAGCCGCGGCGCTTCGTCTCAACCCAGCGCCTGCTCGAGATCCGCGATGAGGTCTCCCGCATCCTCGATGCCGACCGAGACGCGGATCAGGCTGGGTGGGATGCCGGTGTGGGGCTCGATGGTGTGGCGGTGCTCGACCAGGCTTTCGACGCCGCCCAAAGAGGTGGCGCGGTGGAACAGCTTGAGTTTTCCGACAACTTTCAGCGCTTCGGCCGCACCGCCCTGAACCAGAAAGGACATCAGGCAGCCGAAGCCGCCCTGCATCTGGCGGGTGGCGATGTCGTGGCCGGGATGGCTTTCAAGGCCGGGGTAAAAGACGTCGGTCACCTTGGGATGGGCGCTCAGATACTCGGCGATCGCTTGCGCGGAGCGGCTCATGCGCTCCACCCGGAGCGGCAGGGTCCGCATGCCGCGCAACAGAAGCCAGGCCTCGAAGGGGCCGATCACGGCGCCGGCGTCGTGGCGGTCGGCCTTGATGTCGGTCCAGGTCTTCGCTGCCGGTGCGCGCGTGGCGAGAACGCCCGCGAGCACATCCGAATGGCCGTTGATGCCCTTGGTGGCCGAGTGCATGACGATGTCCGCTCCGTGTTCCAGCGGCCGCTGCAGAACCGGTGTGGCGGCGGTGGAATCGACCGCAAGCAGGCCACCGGCGGCGTGCGCACATTTCGCCGCGTGGGTGATGTCGACTGATTTGAGCCAGGGATTGGAGGGCGTCTCGATGAAGACAATACCCGGAGTATGGGCGGCGCAAGCCGTTTGCAGCGCCTGCGCATCGGCGGCGTCGACCTCGTGCAGGCTGATCTGGCGGCGGGCGCAGAAATCCCTGAGCCATTTGGTCGTGCCCCAGTAGATGCCCGATTGCACCACGACCGTCGCCCCGTTCGGCAGGGTGCGGAACAATGCCGCGATCGCCGCCATGCCCGACGGGAACAGCAGCGCCTCCTCGGCGCCCTCGAGCCGCGCCAGCACGTTTTCGGTGATGCGGACAATGTCGGAATTGTCGCGCGAATAGATATTGTCCGGATTGACCAGCTTATAGTCCTCGTCGCGGACGAAGGTGGTCGAGGGCTGCATCGGCGGCACCACGCCGCCCGAGGGCCAGTCGATGACGCCGCCGGCCTGGGCGGCGATGGTGGAGGGCTTGAGGTCGTTGGGGAGCGTCATGCGAGATCCGTCTTTCCCTGGCTGGCCGCCAGAATGTGGACGCATCTGCGCCCTGCCTTGGCTGACGTGTTTAGGCACATCGTGATGTCTTTTCAACGGCCGCCCCGGAGATTGCCGGAACTGCGCCAGCCGCCGGCGAAACTCTCCTGCCTGCGGCTTGACCGCAATCAAATCCCACAGCTGGCAATGCTGCTACAAGGACCGCTCGAGATCAGCCGAAAGGAACAGGCGCATGGCGGAAACCAACTGGAACAGCTTCATCGATCAGACCAACGACCGCATGGCGGCGCTGCGCAAGGCCATGCCCGAGCAGTCGAGGGGGTTTGCGCAACTGGCGCAGGCGGCGATCGCGCCCGGGGTTCTCGATTCCAAGACCAAGGAACTGATCGCGCTCGCCATCGGCATCACCGCACGCTGCGACGGCTGCCTGGCGTTCCACGCCAAGGCGGCACGCAAGCTTGGCGCGACCCGCGAGGAGATCATCGAGACCATCGGCGTCGCAGTCTATATGGGCGGCGGGCCGTCGATGATCTATGGCGCCGAGGCGCTGGATGCGTTTGACGCGACGGCTTGAGCAAGATCATCGAAGCGGTCTCACGGCTTTGTGCTGAAGCGTGTGTTGTCAAAAGCCGGAGCTGAGCTAGTTTCCGCTCACAAAGGAGACCACCATGCCCAGATTGCTGCTTTCATCCGCCCTGATGACCCTTGCCTTCATGGCCGCACCGGGTCAGGTTCCCACGGCCGGGGCGCAGGACACCGGCGTGGCGATCTTCGCCGGCGGCTGCTTCTGGTGCGTGGAATCGGATTTCGACAAGGTCGAGGGCGTCAGCGAAACGATCTCGGGCTATATCGGCGGCAAGGCGGACAATCCCACCTATGAGACCCACACCGCCAATGGCGACCGGGAAGCGGTGCGGATCACCTATGACCCGGCGGTGGTCAGCTATGCGGAGCTGCTCAAGACATTCTTCCGCACCGTCGATCCGACCGATGATGGCGGCCAGTTCTGTGACCGCGGCCACAGCTATACCACCGCGGTCTATGCGCTCGATGACGAGCAGGCAGCCGCGGCCGAAGCCGCCAGGGCCGAAGCCGAATCGGTGCTGGGCGAGACGGTGGCGACCCCGATCGAACCTTCCGCCACCTTCTGGCCGGCGGAAGACTATCATCAGGACTTCTACGAGAAGAGCCCGGTGCGCTACACCTACTATCGCCGCGCCTGCGGCCGCGACAGCGCGGTCAAGTCGCTCTGGGGCGACGAGGCTTTCTACGGAATCGAGAAATAGCCGGCCTTTCCGCGGGGTCGCGATTGTCTCGGGGCACGGGCCAAACCACGATCGTGCAGCGGCAGTTGCACGGATGGCGCGAATTCGGGCAGGCTCCCGGCAGGACGGTCCTGGGGCTCCGGCCGGGCAAATCACGGGTGACAACACCGCAGGGACTGGTGTATGGCGGGGATAATGTTGGATTGTCGTCCCGCTAATGTGCCTCAGGGGCCGGTTTGCCTTGCAATTTCCATCCTATGGTCATTTTATGCGGATTAGTGGGGCGAACAGCGAAGCGGATGTTTCGCGTAACCGGAGCTTGTCTATGAAGATGCACACCTTGCTGGTCGTCGTGGCGGTCGCCGCTGTCCTTGGCGGATGTCAGCGCACGTCCTTTGGCGGCCTGAACACCCAGCAGCAGCCCGCCCCCCTGATGCCGGCCCCGGTTGGCGGCGTCGAATCGGGCCAGCTTGCGCCACCGATGACGCCGCAGCCCGGCGAGTTTCCCGAAGCCCCCACCTCGCCTGACCCGACGGACGCGCCGGAGGTGGCCGCCGCCAATGCGCCCGAACTGACCCGCGAAGCGCTGATCGGCCGCTGGTCGGCCAGTTCCAGCGGCTCGACCTGCGACGTGTTCCTGTCGCTGACCAAGTGGACCGGCGGCTATCGCGCCGCCTCGCGCGGCTGCGTCGGCAATGCCGCGGCGATCTCGGCCTGGGATGTGCAGGGCAAGCAGGTGATCCTGTCGGACTCGAGCGGCAACCAGGTTGCCCGCCTCTACCAGTCGGCAAGCGAGCGTTATGACGGCTCGACCTCGACGGGCGAGCAGATCTCGCTGTCGCGCTAGGATCGGGGCGCGGTGCGATAGGCTCCACGCATGAGCTGGAAAAAACTCGACACCGTTGAGAGCGCCTATGAGGCGCGTGTCGCCAGCGGCGAATTCACCCAGGACCCGGCGCAGGCGCGCCTGGCCCGGCGGCTGGACGTCCTGCTCGACGAGGTGTCGAGCAAGCGGCTCGCCACCAAGTCGAGCGCGCTGGGCTGGCTGTTCGCGCGCAAGAGAAAGACCGGCAAGCCGCCACGCGGGCTCTATGTCCACGGCGAGGTCGGCCGCGGCAAGACCGTTCTGATGGACATGTTCTATGAAATGGTGCCGGCGCGGCGCAAGCGCCGGGCGCATTTTCACGACTTCATGGCCGACGCCCATGCCCGCATCCACGCCCATCGCCAGAAGCTCAAGGCAGGCGAGACCAGCGAGGCCGATCCGGTGCCGCCGGTGGCGGAAGCTCTGATCAAGGAAGCCTGGGTGCTGTGTTTCGACGAGTTCTCGGTCACCGACATTGCCGATGCGATGTTGTTGTCGCGATTGTTCGAGCAATTGTTCAAGCGCGGCTGCGTGCTGGTGGCGACGTCGAATGTCGAGCCGTCCAATCTCTACCGCGACGGGCTGAACCGGCAATTGTTCCTGCCCTTCATCACGCTCTTGAAGGACCATGTCGATGTCATGAGCCTCGACGCGCGCACCGATTACCGGATGGAGACCACGGCGCGGCTGCCGGTCTATCACCTTCTCGGCGGAGCCGCGGACGAGGGCGAGGACGCCATGGACCGGGCCTGGGAGCGGGTCACGGCGGGCAAGATTTCGGCGCCGGACCAGCTTCGTGTCCGCGGCCGCGACGTCGCGGTGCCGCTGGCGGGCGCGGGGGCCGCGCGGTTCACCTTCGCCCAATTGTGCGAGGCACCGCTGGGGGCGGCCGACTATGCGGCGATCGCCGCGCGCTATCACACGGTGTTTGTCGACCGGACGCCGGTGTTGGGCCAGGCCGGCCGGAATGCCGCCAAGCGCTTCATCATCCTCATCGACACGCTCTACGATCGCAAGACCCGGCTGTTCATCTCGGCGGCTGCAGAACCGGATGAACTCTACCAGGGCTCGAACGGGACCGAGGGTTTCGAATTCGCCCGCACCGCCTCGCGGCTCAACGAGATGCAAAGCACCGCCTATCTCGAGGCAAGCCGCGCCGGTCAGGCTTCGAATGTGCCGGAGGCGCATCAGGAACTTTGACGTTTACGTAAGAAATTCAAAACCTAACCGATTGAAAATACAGGTATCGAAAGTTTGAGTTGCCAGTTTCCGTGATAAGGTCTATGCGAAAACCCGAAATCGGGGCCAGGCCGCGAGCCTGGCTTCTCAAGCACACTCACCCGCGGAGAGAGTTGATATGGCGCGCAACAAGATTGCTTTGATTGGTTCGGGAATGATCGGCGGCACGCTGGCACATCTGGCCGGCCTGAAGGAACTGGGCGACGTCGTCCTGTTCGACATTGCCGAGGGCACGCCGCAGGGCAAGGGCCTCGACATCGCCCAGTCCGCTCCGGTCGAAGGCTTTGACGCCCGCATGACCGGCGCCAATGATTACTCCGCCATCGAAGGCGCCGATGTCTGCATCGTCACCGCGGGCGTCGCCCGCAAGCCGGGCATGAGCCGCGACGATCTTCTGGGCATCAACCTCAAGGTGATGGAGCAGGTTGGCGCGGGCATCAAGAAATACGCCCCCGACGCCTTCGTCATCTGCATCACCAACCCGCTCGACGCGATGGTCTGGGCGCTGCAGAAATTCTCGGGCCTTCCCAAGAACAAGGTCGTCGGCATGGCCGGCGTGCTCGATTCGAGCCGCTTCCGGCATTTCCTTGCCGAGGAATTCAATGTCTCGGTCGAGGATGTCACTGCCTTCGTGCTTGGCGGCCACGGCGACACCATGGTTCCCTTGGCGCGCTATTCGACGGTGGCCGGCATTCCGCTGCCCGACCTGATCAAGATGGGCTGGACGTCGAAGGAAAAGCTCGAGGAAATCATCCAGCGCACCCGTGACGGCGGTGCCGAGATCGTCAAGCTCTTGAAGACCGGTTCGGCCTATTATGCGCCGGCGGCCTCTGCCATCTTGATGGCCGACTCCTATCTCAAGGACAAGAAGCGGGTCCTGCCGTGTGCCGCGCATCTGTCGGGCCAGTATGGCGTCAAGGACATGTATGTGGGCGTCCCTTGCGTGATCGGCGAAGGCGGCATCGAGCGCGTCATCGAGATCGAGCTCAACAAGACCGAGCAGAAAGCCTTCGACAAGTCGGTGGAAGCCGTTGCCGGGCTCTGCGAAGCCTGCATCGCCATTGCGCCCAACCTGAAGTAAGCGGCGCTGCCGTCAACCCGATCCAGGAGTTCCCATGAACATCCATGAATACCAGGCCAAGGCCCTTCTGAAGTCCTATGGCGCGCCGGTGGCCGACGGGGTCGCCATCTTCTCCGCCGACGAGGCGGAAGCGGCAGCGAAGTCGCTGCCGGGGCCCCTCTACGTGGTCAAGAGCCAGATCCATGCCGGCGGGCGCGGCAAGGGCAAGTTCAAGGAACTCGGCCCCGACGCCAAGGGCGGCGTACGGCTGGCGTTTTCGATCGACGAGGCCAAGGCGCATGCCAAGGAAATGCTCGGCAACACGCTGGTGACCAAGCAGACCGGCGACGCCGGCAAGCAGGTCAACCGGCTTTATATCGAGGACGGCGCCGACATCGAGCGCGAACTCTATCTGTCGATCCTGGTCGACCGCACCGTCGGCCAGGTGGCCTTCGTGGTCTCCACCGAAGGCGGCATGGACATCGAGGCGGTCGCCCACGACACGCCCGAGAAGATCATCACCGTCGCTATCGACCCGATGGCAGGCGTGACCGCCGATGATCTCGCCAAGCTCAACGGCGCGCTTGAGCTTTCGGGTGACGCAGCCAAGGACGGCGAGACGTTGTTGCCGATCCTCTACAAGGCGTTTGTCGAAAAGGACATGGCGCTTCTGGAAGTCAATCCGCTGATCGTGATGAAGGACGGCCGGCTCCGGGTGCTCGACGCCAAGGTGTCGTTCGACAACAACGCGCTGTTCCGCCACGCCGACATCGTCGAGCTGCGCGACCTCTCCGAAGAGGACGCCAAGGAAATCGAGGCGTCCAAGCACGATCTCGCCTATGTCGCGCTCGATGGCAATATCGGCTGCATGGTCAATGGCGCCGGTCTGGCGATGGCGACCATGGACATCATCAAGCTCTATGGCGAAGAGCCGGCGAACTTTCTCGACGTCGGCGGCGGCGCCTCCAAGGAAAAGGTCACCGCAGCTTTCAAGATCATCACCGCGGATCCGGCCGTCAAGGGCATCCTGGTCAACATCTTCGGCGGCATCATGAAGTGCGATGTCATCGCCGAAGGTGTGGTCGCGGCTGTGAAAGAGGTGGGCCTCAAGGTTCCGCTGGTGGTCCGGCTCGAAGGCACCAATGTCGAACTCGGCAAGAAGATCATCAACGAAAGCGGCCTCGACGTGATCGCCGCCGACGATCTGGATGATGCGGCGCAGAAGATCGTCAAGGCGATCCGGGGTTGAAAATCGACACATAATTGCACATAGTAATCCTGTGTAATTATGTGGAGGATGGCATGAAGAACATCACTCTCGCCATTGACGAATCGCTGCTCGCAAAGGCCCGTGACTTGGCCGAGCAGCGGAAGACCTCTCTGAATGCTCTGGTCCGCAGCCTGCTCTCCCACGAGGTGGAGCAGGAGGAGCGGATCGTCTGGGCGAAGGCCGGCATGAAGCAGTTGATCGACAACGCCAAAGAAATCGATGGCGGCGGCGAGCCTTATGTCTGGAACCGGGACGAGATCTATGCCGAAAGAGAAGATCGACTGCTTTCTCGACACCAACATCCTGATCTACGCGGCTTCGGAGAGGAATCGTGATCACCGCAGGGCTCCGATCGCGGAACGACTGGTGCTTGGAACGCGGTTCGGCCTTTCGGGCCAAAGCCTCGCCGAGTTCGTCGCCGTGGCGCGTCGCAAATCGCTCGTTTCCGACCCGTCGATTGATCGCTGGCTGGCCTTTCTTGGTGCCTGCCCGTTGCTTCCTGTCGATGAGGCTTATGTCCGCAGCGGTCTTGGTTTTGCCCGCCGCTTCGCTCTCTCCTACTATGACGCGGCCTTGCTGGCGGCGGCGGCACGCCTCGGCGCGCCGATCTTCTACACAGAGGACCTCAATCACAATCAGGTTTACGGCTCAGTCAGGGCCGTCAATCCTTTCCTGGAATTGCCTTGACCAGCCCGCCTCCACATAATATGTGTAGCACATAACCCGTGTAAGGTCATGACCAAGAACATCACGCTCGCCATCGATGACGACCTGCTCGACAAGGCCCGGGTGCTTGCCGCCATGCGGCGCACCAGCGTCAATGAGATGGTGCGCGGGTATCTGGAGCGGGTTGTTCGTGAAGAGGCCGAGAAGGATGAGGCGCGCGAAGAGCTGTTGAAGCTCATCGACGAGTCCGATGCGGATCTGGGCGACTGGCGTCCTTCCCGCGCGGAGACCTATTCCGGAGAACCGCGTTTTGACCGGTGACGCTGATGTCCTGCTTGACACGAACATACTCATCTACGCGGCGCAGGGCGCCAGGGCCGAGCCGGAAAAGCATGGCCGCGCCCGCCAGATCGTGGTCGAGGAAAATTACGCCACGTCCGCGCAGATCCTGGCTGAATTCTACGCCAATGTCGTCAAGAAGGGTCTGCGGCCTCTCGATCCTGAGCGCGCCGCGCATTGGGTCCGGGTGCTGGCGAAGAAGCCTTGCCAGGCGGTTGATTCCGCATTGGTGCGGGCCGGAATCGACATTGCGCAACGCTACAGGATTTCCCACTGGGACGGAACGGTCGTCGCTGCGGCCGAGCGCCTGGGATGCAAGACGCTCTATTCCGAAGACCTCAATCACGGTCAGACCTACGGGTCTGTCAAAGTCATAAATCCCTTCCTTTGAATAGTGAATAGCTGGAGGCAAAAGCCCTAAATGTCCATTCTCATCGACAAGAACACCAAGATCCTGGTCCAGGGCCTGACCGGCAAGACCGGCACCTTCCACACCGAGCAGGCGCTGGCCTATCACGGCACCAAGATGGTTGGCGGCATTCACCCGAAGAAGGGTGGCTCCACCTGGGAAGGTTCCGGCGGCGAGAAACTGCCGATCTTTGCGACCGTCGCCGAAGGCAAGTCCGAGACCGGCGCCAATGCGTCGGTGATCTATGTGCCGCCGGCGGGCGCTGCGGACGCGATCATCGAGGCCATCGAGGCCGAGATCGAGCTGATCGTCTGCATCACCGAGGGCATTCCGGTGGCCGACATGATCCGCGCCAAGGCGATCCTCGACAAGTCGAAGTCACGGCTGATCGGCCCCAACTGCCCCGGCGTGATGACGCCGGACGAGTGCAAGATCGGCATCATGCCGGGCAACATCTTCAAGAAGGGCTCGGTGGGCATCCTGTCGCGCTCGGGCACGCTCACCTATGAGGCGGTGTTCCAGACCACCAATGAGGGCCTGGGCCAGTCGAGCGCCGTCGGCATCGGCGGCGACCCGGTCAAGGGCACCGAGTTCATCGACATCCTCGATCTCTATCTCGACGACCCGGAAACCGAATCGATCATCATGATCGGCGAAATCGGCGGCTCGGCCGAGGAAGACGCGGCCGAGTGGCTGATCGAACAGGCCAAGAAGGGCCGCTCCAAGCCGATGGCGGGCTTCATCGCCGGTCGCACCGCACCGGAAGGCCGGACCATGGGCCATGCCGGCGCCGTGATTTCGGGCGGCAAGGGCGGCGCCGAGGACAAGATCACGGCCATGGAGGCCGCGGGCATCCGCGTCTCGCCGTCACCGGCGCGTCTCGGCAAGACACTGGTCGAAGTCCTCAAGGGCTGAAATGACGGGCGGAAGCCCAGAGGTTGGAATGATGAGCGACGCCGTGCGCGAAATCCTGGACCGCTACTACGCCGCGCTGAAAGCGGGCGACGAGGCGGGCCTGCGCGGCGTCGTGTCAGACGATATCGAGGTCCATTACCCGGCGCCCGAGGGGCTTCTCCCCTGGGCCGGGGACTGGACCGGATTTGAAGGCTTTCTGGCATTCCTCAAGACCCTGGGCGATCATCTGGTGATCGACAGGGTCGAGCCGCTTGCCATCCATGTCGCCGGCGACACCGTGATCACGGTGCTCAAGGGCGAATGGACGGTGAAGGCGACAGGGCGCAAGGTGCGCACCGAAACAGTCAACATGTTCACGCTGCGCGACGGCAAGATCATCCGGTACCAAGTCTTCAGCGACACGGCGGCGCTGGGGACCGGGTTGGGAAGGCTTGCCGCGGCGTGAGTGCCGCGCAAGCCTCAAAGTCTAGGGATAGGGCCGGAGAGAGCCCGGAAACAAGGTGAGATCCATGGCACGCAACGACGAAGCCAACGACATCATGGCGCAGACCTCGTTCCTGTACGGCGGCAATGCTGCCTACATCGAACAGATGTATGCCCGGTACGAAGACAATCCCGGCAGCGTGCCGGTGGAGTGGCAATCCTTCTTCGCCGAATTGAAGGACGATCCGGATGAGGTGCGCAAATCCGCCGCCGGCGCCTCCTGGAAGCAGGCCAACTGGCCGGTTCAAGCCAATGGCGAGCTGGTCTCGGCGCTCGACGGCGACTGGGGTGCTGTCGAAAAGACCGTTACCGGCAAGCTTGCCGGCAAGGCCAAGGCCGCCGGTCAGGCGATCGACACCGCCGACGTGACCCAGGCCGCGCGCGATTCGGTCCGCGCCATCATGATGATCCGGGCCTTCCGCATGCGCGGCCATCTGCACGCCAAGCTCGATCCGCTGGGGATTGCCGCGCAGGTTGAGGATTACAACGAGCTTTCGCCGGAAGCCTATGGTTTCACCGAGGCCGACTATGATCGCAAGATCTTCATCGACCATGTGCTCGGGCTCGAATATGCAACGATCCGCGAGATGGTTGATATTCTCAGGCGGACCTATTGCTCGACGCTCGGCGTCGAGTTCATGCATATTTCCAACCCGGAAGAAAAGGCCTGGATCCAGGAACGCATCGAAGGCCCGGACAAGGGCGTCGAATTCTCCACGCGCGGCAAGGTCGCCATCCTGCAGAAGCTGATCGAGGCGGAAGGCTTCGAGCAGTTCATCGACGTCAAGTACAAGGGCACCAAGCGCTTCGGCCTGGATGGCGGCGAATCGCTGATCCCGGCGCTCGAGCAGATCATCAAGCGCGGCGGCAACATGGGGCTCAAGGAGATCGTCTTCGGCATGGCCCACCGCGGCCGCCTCAACGTGCTCACCCAGGTCATGGCGAAGCCGCACCGGGCGGTGTTCCACGAGTTCAAGGGCGGTTCCTACAAGCCCGACGATGTCGAAGGCTCGGGCGACGTCAAGTATCATTTGGGCGCCTCGTCGGACCGCGAGTTCGACAACAACAAGGTGCATTTGTCGCTGACCGCCAACCCGTCGCACCTGGAAATCGTCAACCCGGTGGTGATGGGCAAGTGCCGCGCCAAGCAAGACATGATGGCCACCTATCTGGAGGGCGACATCGTGCCGCTCAAGGAACGGGTCAAGGTGATGCCGCTGCTGCTGCATGGCGACGCGGCCTTCGCCGGCCAGGGCGTGGTTGCGGAAATCCTCGGCCTGTCGGGCCTGCGCGGCCACCGCGTTGCCGGCACCGTGCATTTCATCATCAACAACCAGATCGGGTTTACCACCAATCCCGGCTTCTCGCGCTCCTCGCCCTATCCGTCCGACGTGGCCAAGATGATCGAGGCGCCGATCTTCCACGTCAATGGCGACGATCCGGAAGCCGTGGTCTATGCCGCCAAGGTCGCCACCGAATTCCGCATGACCTTCCACAAGCCGGTGGTCATCGACATGTTCTGCTATCGCCGCTTCGGCCACAATGAGGGCGACGAGCCGTCCTTCACCCAGCCGAAGATGTACAAGAGCATTCGCAGCCACGAGACCGTGGTGACGCTGTATTCGCGCCGGCTGATCGAGGAAGGCGTGATCACCGAAGGCGAATACGAGAAGATGAAGGCCGACTGGCGCGCCCATCTGGAAGGCGAGTTCGACATCGGCCAGAGCTACAAGCCCAACAAGGCCGACTGGCTCGACGGGCAATGGTCGGGACTTCGCACCGCCGACAACCAGGATGAGCAGCGCCGCGGCAAGACCGCCGTGCCGCTCAAGCAGTTGCGCGAAATCGGCAAGAAGCTCTCGGAAGTGCCGGAGGGCTTCAACGCCCACCGCACGATCAAGCGCTTCATGGACAACCGGGCCCAGATGATCGAGACCGGCGAGGGCATTGACTGGGCCTTCGCCGAGGCGCTGGCCTTCGGCACGCTGGTCCAGGAAGGCACCAAGATCCGGTTTTCCGGCCAGGATGTGGAGCGCGGCACCTTCAGCCAACGCCACTCGGTGCTCTACGACCAGGAAACCGAGGACCGCTACATTCCGCTCGCCAATGTGGCGCCAAACCAGGCGCGCTACGAGGTGATCAACTCGATGCTGTCGGAAGAGGCGGTGCTGGGATTCGAATATGGCTACTCGCTGGCGCGGCCGAATGCGCTGACCCTGTGGGAAGCCCAGTTCGGCGATTTCGCCAATGGCGCGCAGGTGCTGTTCGACCAGTTCATCTCGTCGGGCGAGCGCAAGTGGCTCAGGATGTCGGGCCTGGTCTGCCTGCTGCCGCATGGCTATGAGGGCCAGGGGCCGGAGCATTCCTCGGCCCGGCTCGAGCGCTTCCTGCAGATGTGCGCCGAAGACAACATGCAGGTCGCCAACTGCACCACGCCGTCGAACTATTTCCATATCCTCAGGCGTCAGGTGAAGCGCGACTTCCGCAAGCCGCTGATCATGATGACGCCGAAATCGCTGCTGAGGCACAAGCGCGCGGTGTCGACGCTGGCGGAAATGGCCGGCGACAGCTCGTTCCACCGGTTGTTGTGGGATGATGCAGAGGTGCTCAAGAACGAGCCGATCAAGCTGGTCAAGGACAACAAGATCCGCCGCGTGGTGATGTGCTCGGGCAAGGTCTATTTCGATCTCTACGAGGAGCGTGAGAAGCGCGGCATCAACGACATCTACCTGCTCCGGCTCGAACAGCTCTACCCGTTCCCGGCCAAGGCGCTGATCAACGAGCTGTCGCGGTTCCGCAACGCCGAGATGGTGTGGTGCCAGGAGGAGCCCAAGAACATGGGCGCCTGGTCCTTCATCGATCCCTATCTGGAATGGGTGCTGGCGCATATCGACGCCAAGTACCAGCGCGTGCGCTACACCGGCCGCTCGGCTTCGGCATCGACGGCAACCGGTTTGATGTCGCGCCACCTTGCGCAGCTAGAAGCCTTCCTTGAGGATGCGCTGGGCGGCTGACACCGCCCATGACGCCTGCCTTGCGACCTGTTTGAGAGACTAAGAACGGAAAGACATATCATGGCAACTGAAGTCCGCGTCCCCACGCTTGGCGAATCCGTCAGCGAAGCCACCATCGGAACCTGGCTCAAGAAGGTCGGCGACACCGTCAAGGTCGACGAGCCGCTGGTCGAGCTTGAAACCGACAAGGTCTCGATCGAAGTGCCGTCCCCGGTCTCGGGTGTGTTGAGCGAAATTCTTGCTCCGGACGGCGAAACCGTCGAGGTCAATGCGCTGCTGGCGCAGATTACCGAGGGCAAGGGCGAGGAAGCCCCGGCCAAGGCTGAAAAGGCTCCGGAAAAGGCCGAGAAGGCGGACGCGGTTGCACAAGCCTCGGACAGCGCGGGCGCCAAGTCGACCGGCGAGGCGGCCGAAAAGACCGCCAAGGTGACCGGCCAGGGAGAAATCAGCGAAAAGAAGATGCCCGCCTCGCCATCGGCGCAGAAGATGATGACCGAAAAGAACATCGACGCCGGCGACGTGTCGGGCTCGGGCAAGCGCGGCCAGGTGCTCAAGGGCGACGTGCTCGATGCCATCGGCAAGTCCTCCGCGCCGGCCGCTGACGCGCCGAAGGCGGCGCCGCGCCCCGCATCGAGCGGCGACGACGCGTCGCGCGAGGAACGGGTGAAGATGACGCGGCTGAGGCAGACCATCGCCCGCCGCCTCAAGGAAGCCCAGAACACGGCCGCGATGCTGACCACCTATAACGAGGTGGACATGAGCGCAGTGATGGATCTGCGCTCGCGCTACAAGGAGCTGTTCGAGAAGAAGCACGGCGTCAAGCTCGGCTTCATGGGCTTCTTCACCAAGGCGGTGACCCATGCGCTCAAGGAAATTCCTGCGGTCAATGCCGAGATCGACGGCACGGACCTGATCTACAAGAACTACTGCCATGTCGGCGTCGCCGTCGGCACCGACAAGGGCCTTGTGGTGCCGGTGGTGCGCGATGCCGACCAGATGAGCATCGCCGAGATCGAGAAGGAAATCGGCCGCCTGGGGCGCGCCGCGCGCGATGGCGAATTGTCGATGGCCGACATGCAGGGCGGCACCTTCACCATCTCCAATGGCGGCGTCTATGGCTCGCTGATGTCCTCGCCGATCCTCAATTCGCCGCAGTCGGGAATCCTGGGCATGCACAAGATCCAGGATCGTCCGGTGGCTGTCGGCGGCCAGGTGGTGATCCGTCCGATGATGTATCTGGCGCTTTCCTATGACCACCGGATCGTCGACGGCAAGGACGCCGTCACCTTCCTGGTGAGGGTCAAGGACAGCCTCGAGGATCCCGAGCGTCTGGTGCTCGATCTGTAGGGACGGGCGTATGGCTGGCTTCCGCATAGCGTGCCTCATGTCGGCGCTGGTTGTTTCGCCGGCGATGGCGGCCTGCCCGCAGGAGCTTGCGGTCTATCAGGGCGTCGATGGAATCGGCGCCCTGGAATTCAGGGGCGGCGGCGCCGGCATGTTTTCGGAGATGCGTCTGCTGTATCCGGAGGTCGAGCCGGTGACGATCTATCTTTCGCATGACGACGAACTCGACCGCATGGTGGCGATGATCCCGCTCAACTGTCCCGAGGGAGACGTCACGGGCGAGGAGCTTGCCGCCTGCCTGGTCTATCAGGGCGCCATCTATGCGCCGGGCGAGACAGGCGAGATGTCCGGCCTGCCCGGTGCGGGCGCCGATGCGGCGCCCAAAGTGTTTCTGCCCAATCTTGCCTCGGCGCTGTGGGGCAATCCGCAATTCGGCGACAGCGGGCCGCAGCAGCGACCGGCCGAGCTGTTCGAGATCTCGGGATGCCAGGAATGACGTCCGCCCGCGCACTTCTGGTCACCGGCGGCTCGCGCGGCATCGGCGCCGCCGTTGCCCGCAAGGCGGCCCGGGACGGATGGCGCGTGGCGGTCAATTATGTCTCCAATGCCGATGCGGCAAACAAGGTGGTCGCGGAGATCGTGGCTGCCGGCGGCGACGCCTTCCCGGTCAGGGGCGATCTCGGCTCGGAAGCCGACATCCTGACGATCTACAAGGCGATCGACACGCGCTGGGGACGGATCGACGGACTCGTCAACAATGCCGGCGTGCTCGGCAGCAGGGCGCGGGTGGAGGAGATGGATGCCGAACGCATCGAGTGGACCATGCGGGTCAACGTGACCGGCGCAATCCTGTGCGCCCGGGAGGCGGTGAAGCGCATGTCGACCCGTTTCGGCGGGAAGGGCGGCGTGATCGTCAACATTTCCTCGGCGGCAGCAAGGCTCGGCAGCGCCAATGAATATGTCGACTACGCGGCCTCGAAGGCGGCAATCGACACGTTTACCCGCGGGCTGGCGCTCGAAGTGGCCGAGGACGGCATCAGGGTCAACGCAGTCAGGCCCGGCACCACCTACACCGACATCCATGCCGCGGGCGGGCAGCCGGACCGGCCCGAACGGGTGCGCGGATCGGTGCCGATGAAGCGCATCGGCGAGCCGGACGAGATTGCCGATGCGGTGATCTACCTGCTCTCGGACCGGGCGAGCTACGTGACCGGCGCCCATCTCGATGTCTCGGGCGGGCGATAGAAGTTTTGCGAGACGCGCGCGCGTGCGCTGTCGGCGTTGCGCATGAAATAGGACAAGAGCGGGGCAGGGTTGCCCGTCCTGCAAGCGAAAGGACAAGACCATGAGCTACGACGTCATCATCATCGGTTCGGGACCGGGCGGTTATGTCTGCGCCATCAAGGCGGCGCAGCTCGGCCTCAAGGTCGCCGTGGTCGAGAAGCGTGCGACCTTCGGCGGCACCTGCCTCAACATCGGCTGCATCCCGTCCAAGGCGCTGCTGCATGCGTCGGAGATGTTCCATCATGCCAGCCACGGCATGGACAGCCTCGGCGTCGAGGTCGGCAAGCCCAAGCTCAATCTCGAGAAGATGATGGCGCACAAGGACGCCACGGTGAAGTCGAATGTCGAGGGCGTCGCCTTCCTGTTCAAGAAGAACAAGATCGACAGCTTCATCGGCCACGGCAAAGTGCTGGGCGAGGGCAAGATCTCGGTGACCGATGATGAGGGCAAGGAGACCGAGCTCGAGGCCAAGAACGTGGTGATCGCCACCGGTTCCGATGTTGCCGGCATTCCCGGCGTCAAGGTCGACATCGACGAAAAGATCATCGTGTCTTCGACCGGCGCGATCGCGCTCGACAAGGTGCCTGACCACATGGTGGTGGTCGGTGGTGGCGTGATCGGGCTCGAGATGGGCTCGGTCTGGGCCCGGCTCGGGGCCAAGGTGACCGTGGTCGAATATCTCGACAAGATCCTCGGCGGCATGGATGCGGAAGTCTCCAAGCAGTTCCAGCGGATTCTCGGCAAGCAGGGCATGGAGTTCAAGCTCGGCGCCAAGGTCACCGGCGTGGAAAAATCCGGCAAAGGGGCGAAAGTGTCGTTCGAGCCGGTCAAGGGCGGCGACACTGAAACCATCGACGCCGATGTGGTGCTGATCGCGACCGGTCGCAAGCCTTTCACCGAGGGCCTGGGGCTCGAGGATGCGGGCGTGGTGCTCGACGAGCGCGGCCGGGTGCGCACCGACAAGCACTACCAGACCAATGTTCCGGGCGTCTACGCCATCGGCGACGTGATCGCCGGCCCGATGCTCGCCCACAAGGCCGAGGACGAAGGCGTGGCGCTGGCCGAGATCATGGCCGGCCAGGCAGGCCATGTGAATTACGATGTCATCCCCGGCGTGGTCTACACCCAGCCCGAGGTGGCTGATGTGGGCAAGACCGAGGAAGAACTGAAGGAAGCCGGCGTCAAGTACAAGGTCGGCAAGTTCCCGTTCTCGGCCAATGGCCGGGCGCGGGCGATGCAGGCGCAGGACGGCTTCGTCAAGGTGCTTGCGGACGCCGAGACCGACCGGGTGCTGGGCGTCCACATCATCGGCTTCGGCGCCGGCGAGATGATCCACGAGGCGGCCGTGCTGATGGAATTCGGCGGCTCGTCCGAAGATCTCGGCCGCACCTGCCACGCGCACCCGACCATGTCGGAAGCGGTCAAGGAAGCGGCACTGGCGACGTTCGCCAAGCCGATCCACATGTGATCGGCATGGTGGCGCGCTGCAGCCGCCGGCCGCGATGAGAGCCCGCGAGATTGCGGTCTCGCTGCCGCATCCGGCGTTGCCGGAGGCGGACTGGGGCGATTGCTTCGAGGTCGCCGCGCGACCCGGACTGACGGCTGCGCAGGCTGCAGGCGCGGCGTTTGACCGGATGCCGACCTGGGTGGGTGGGCTGATGGCCCTGCGCAACATGCTGGTCCGGCCATTCGGCCTGAGGGGCGATCCCGAGGCGGCGGCACACGGCCCCCGCGTCGGCATGTTTCCGATCGTGGCTCAGGGCGACAGCGAGATGGTGCTGGGCTTTGACGACCGCCATCTCGATTTCCGGATCGTGATCCAGACAGAGCCTTCAGGCGCTTTCACGGCGGTGCGGCTGATGACCCTGGTCAAGCGCCACAACCGGCCAGGCCGCATCTACCTGGCCGTGATCAAGCCGTTCCACAAGCTGATCGTGGCGCGCACGCTGGCACGAGTGGCAGGCTGATCCTTGCCGGGCCAGGAATGGGGGCCCGGGGAAAGGGCGGCCGGGCGGGCCGGCTGCAGAACGCGAAACCGCCCGGTGTGGGGCCGGGCGGTTCGGGTGCTTCCATCGGGGAGGATGATGGGAGCTCGGGCCTTAGCCGTCGGTGGCAGGCGCCGTGGGAGCAGGTGTCACCGGAGCGGGCGTTGCGGGTTCCGGATTGGTCGGCTCGACGGGAACGGTCTGGGTGTCCGTCGACGGAGCCAGTTCAGCAGGCTGTTCCGCGGTCGGGGCTACGGGGGTGGACGGGTCTGCCGCGGGTGCGGCATCCATGTTGTTCTCAACGGCGGGTGCCGTTGTTTCGGCCACATCGTCGCCGCCGGTCAGGAAGAAATAGCCTGCGATCGCCAGCAGCGCGACCAGAACGATGCCGGCAATCATGCCGTTGGAGCTGCTCGACTTGACCACGGTGGTGTCGCGGGTGGTTTCGCGCGTGTAACCCTCAGGCCGGGCTGCCGGATCGACCGGTTTGGAATAGGGGGTGTTTTCGACCGGGCGGTTATATGGGGTGTTCTCAACCATGTGACATCTCCTTGTCAGTATTCATGGTGTCGAAACGTCCCGGGGGCCTGATAGGTTCCGACCGGCCCGCGTGCCGGAGGTCACGATGTGTTACCGGACAACGCTGAGCGTGTAGCCGGCATCGCGCAGCAACGAGACGAGGCCGTTGTCTCCGGGCAGGTGCAGCGCGCCGACGGCAATGAAGGCATTGCCCTTCTCAAGGATCGGGCCGGCGCGGTCCGCCATGACCTGGTTGCGCATGGTGACGATGCGCTTTTCGAATTCCGCATAACCATCGAGGTCGTCGCCCGTGGCCGCGCCGGCCTCGTCCGGACCGGCCGCCAGGATGACCGGCATGATCAGGGCGATCTCGCCGTCAAGATAAAGATCGGTCATGGTCGCCATGATGTCGGGCATCAGCTCGGCGAGCCTGATGGTTTCGACCAGGCCGCGCAGGTGGAACTCGATCGGCAGGTCGGCCATGGCGGACATCTGCTCGCCGATGCTTTCGAGTCCGAGCAGTTGCTTGCCCCGGGCCTTCGCGTCACCGGCGATCCTGATGTCGAGGAAGTCCACGCCTTCTGCCTTGCGGGCAAGTTCGCAGGCCGGCAGCGCCACCATGCCGGCGATCATCCAGGGCTTCATGCGCGAGACCAGCGCCAGGGGAATGCCACGGCGGGAGAGTTCGGCTTCGACCAGGCTCGCATCTTCCGGGCTCAGACGCGAGGTCAGCGTGCTGCCGTCGGTGAACATGGTCAGTTCCGGATTGGTCAGCAGCATGGCCTGCGCCTTGACCGGGTCGAGAATGTCGATGGTCTCGATCACCACCGTGTCGGCCGTGTCGAAGGCGGCGCGGGCGGCGTCGGGCATCCGGGTGACGCGCGGATCGGTGACATGCATCGTGCCGAACAGCCAGGACGGATCAAGGCCTTGCCTTTCGATCTTCCACAGCCGCCCCTGGCCGTTGGGCGTGCCCGCGGCCTCCGCGCGGGCGCTCGCCAGCCTTTCAGGCGCGGTGGAAGCGAGCCTGTCCACCAGGCTCACGCCCTCGCAGGCGGCGCTCTCGTCGGCGCGCGCCGTGCCGGCATAGACGAGGCCCGCAGCCAGCAGCAACAGCAGCAGCCATGGCAGGCCCGCGACGATGGCGAACATCAGGTTCGGAAGCCGGGCGAGCCGCGGCCGGATAAGGGAGAGTGCGGGATGATGCTGCATGCGCGGCCATTCCTCTTGCAGCGCCAGCCGTCACAGGACGTGAGGGCCGCTGCCTCGATAGGGTGATGCATGCCCGCTCTGCCCACGACAGCGGCTGAAGCCGGCACGCACTCGGTCTGATTCGGCAAACTAACCCGACAGAACACACAATCGGGTTAATGCGAATCGGTGGTTTCAGCCATGGTCAACAAGGGGTTAAGCGCCGCCGCTGCCCGCCTGGCCCGGCCTCGCCCCGCCGGCTCAGGCCCTCGGGTGGGCGCGGTCGTAGATCTCGATCAGGCGGCGCGAATCGACGCCGGTATAGACCTGGGTGGTCGACAGGCTGGCGTGGCCCAGCAGTTCCTGGATGGTCCTGAGATCGCCGCCGCCGGCCAGCAGATGCGTGGCGAAGGAGTGGCGGAGCGCATGCGGGGTGGCGCTTTCGGGCAGGTCGAGGGCGCCACGCAGGCGTCGCATCTCCTTCTGCACGATCGCCGGCTGCAGCACGCCGCCGCGCGCGCCGCGGAACATCGGCGCATCCGGACCGGGCGAGAACGGGCAGAGCTTGCGGTAGGCCTCGATCGCTTCGCGGGCCGCGGGCAGCAGCGGCACGATCCGTGTCTTGCCGCCCTTGCCGGTCACCCGCAGGGTTTCGCCATCCTGCGGCAGGTCGGCCGGCGTCAGCGACAGGGCCTCGGAAATGCGCAACCCGCAGCCATAGAGAAGCGTCAGCACGGCTGCGGTGCGGGCCGAGATCCAGGGCTCGTCGGAGAGCTGCAGATCGGCGTCGACCACGCGCATGGCGTCGCGCGCGCTCAAGGGTTTGGGCAGGGATTTGGGTTGCCGGGGCGCGCGGGTGGCCGCGGCGCCGGCGGCATTGGCCAGGCCCTTGCGTTCAAGATGCCGGAGGAAGGAGCGGATGCCGGCAAGACCGCGGCCGAGACTGCGGGCGCCGGCGCCTGAGCGCCGGCGCTCGGCCATGAAGGCGCGCAGGTCGAGCGGCCTGAGATCGGCCAGATCGGCGATTTTCGGCGGCCCGCCCAGATGCATGGTCAGGAAACCCAGGAACTGGCGCAGGTCGCGCTCATAGGCATCTGCGGTCTTGGGCGACAGGCGACGCTCGTCGATGAGCTGGGTGAGCCAGCTCTGCTGTTCATGGATCACATCGGGTGCTGCGATGACAAGCGGTTGCTGCATGATGGTTCCGTTCATCGGGCTGCCTCTGGCTGGTGGAAACAGCGGGCCGGACTGTGCAAATCCACTGAGAATCAAGCGGTTCAAGCCGCAGTGATTCGGATTGACCGGCGCACGATCCGGACCTGACTATTGCATTTGTGCCTTAGCGGGGAGTAAACGATGGGGTGGAGCAGCGTGGTTTTGCCTCGCCGCGGGCAGTTTTCAACGATGTCATCATGACATCATATTCTGTTGCCATAGGTTTGTGACAACGCGAGACCAGAGGGGTCGAGTCCATGGCATATGTGGCGGAGATTTCAGACCGATTGCACGTCCTTGCCCATGGCCGGCCCGGGCACATCATCGACCGGCTGATTGCCGAGCGCGGCGGCCGGCTGGTCGATCATCCGGCCTGGCCGCTGATGCGCCCGATTGTCTACGCGACGCTGAAATACGGCGCGGCGGTGCGCATGGCCGACGACATTGCCGCGATGTCTGGGCACGACGCCTTCCGGTATGTGAGCCGGATCCTCAAGCTCGACATCCGGTCCCGCGGCGCGGAGCGGATCCCGCGCAAGGGCGGGTTTCTGCTTGTCGCCAATCATCCGACCGGAATGGCGGACGGCGTGGCCATGTTCGATTTCCTGGCGCAGTCGCGCCCCGACATGATGTTCTTCGCCAACCGTGACGCGGTTCGGATCAGCCAGCGTTTCGAGGAAATCATCATCCCGGTGGAATGGCGCGAGGAGTTCAAGAGCCGCGACAAGGCGCGCGAGACCCTGCAGCTGACCAACCGTGCTGTGCAGGACGGCAAGGCCACGGTGCTGTTTCCCTCGGGCCGGATCGCCTTCTGGAACGAGGGCCGGCTGACCGAACGGCCGTGGAAGGCGTCGGCGATCACGCTGGCGCGGCGCTATGACCTGCCGGTGGTTCCGGTCAATATCTCGGCGCGCAATTCCGGCCTATTCTACTGGCTGTCGAAACATTCGACGGAATTGCGCGACATGACCGTGTTCCACGAACTGCTCAACAAGAAGCACCACACCTTCCGCTTCACCGTCGGCCAGCCGATCATGCCCGAGGCGCTCGACGGCGACCCGGCGGATGCGGTCAAGGCGCTGGAATATCACACCGTGCACGGACTTGCGGCGAATCCCGACCGCGTGTTCGAACCGGCGCCGAAGGGCTGGAGCCAGGCGGCCTGAGGCTTCACGGTCTTTGACGGGTCTTGCGCGCCGGCTACTGCCTACTGCGACTGACGATCTTGCAGTAAGAACGGCCCGGAATGACCGGGTTGTTCAGAATTCCAAAAATTCATTTAACTTCAAATACTTGTCTTTTCTTGGCGGCAGTCCATCAGCACCCGTCATGCCGGCTAAAGCTGGCATCCAGCGCGATCGAGTCCTTGATCGCAAAAGACTTCCCCGTCCATCACGGGCATGACTATGTCGACAAGCAAACGGCCCGGAATGACCGGGCCGTTTTTGATTTTTAGCCGGCAGTCCGCCTCAGGCGATGGTCTGGCCGGTCTTCTTCCAGTCGGCGAGGAACGCGTCCAGGCCCTTGTCGGTGAGCGGGTGCTTGACCAGCGCCTTGATGGTGGAGGCGGGGATGGTGGCGACGTCGGCGCCGATCAGGGCTGCTTCCTTGACGTGACCCACGGTGCGGATCGAGGCGGCGAGGATTTCGGTGTCGAAGCCGTAATTGTCGTAGATCTGGCGGATTTCGCGGATCAGGTCCATGCCGTCGAGGCCCATGTCATCCAGACGGCCGATGAAGGGCGAGATGAACGAGGCGCCGGCCTTGGCGGCGAGCAGTGCCTGGTTGGCGGAAAAGCACAAGGTGACATTGGTCATGTGGCCGTCGGATGTCAGCGCACGGCAGGCCTTGAGGCCGTCGAGCGTCAGTGGCAGCTTGATGCAGATATTGTCGGCGATCTTGGCCAGCACCGCGGCTTCCTTCATGATCGTCTCGTAATCGGTGGCGGCCACCTCGGCGGAAACCGGGCCGTCGACGATTGAGCAGATCTCCTTGGTGACTTCGCGAATGTCGCGGCCGGACTTCATGATCAGCGACGGATTGGTGGTGACGCCGTCGATCAGGCCCAGATCGTTGAGTTCGCGAATCTCGCTTACATCGGCGGTGTCGACAAAGAATTTCATGTGAGCCTCCAATTTCGCGCCAGCCGGGATGACCCGGCGCGCTCTAGAACAAATCCGGGTTCCCTTTAGCCCAATCCGGGGGCAAGGTCACGCCAAATGGAAAAAGATTCGCGAGCAAGACAAGACCGGGGACGTGATGCGGGAGGGGACGGCCTGTTCCCGCGCAAGGTCGTGCCCGTGCTGATCCCGATGCCGGCCGAGCGCGCCTATTCTTACGCGCTTCCCGAAGGCGTCGATGCCGAGCCGGGCCAGATCGTTCAGGTGCCGCTGGGGCCCAGGCTGGTGCCGGGCATTGTCTGGGACGGCGAGGCCGACCAGATCGATCCGAAGAAGCTGCGCGAGATCGTGCAGGTGTTCGACTGTCCGCTGGTCAATGAGCCGATGCGGCGCTTCATTGATTGGGTCGCGGCCTACACGCTGTCGCCGCCCGGCCTGGTGGCGCGGATGGCGCTGCGGGCGCCAGCGGCGTTTGATCCGGAGCCGATGATCGATGCGCTGAGGCTGACGGAGACAAGGCCCGAACGGCTGACCTCGGCGCGCGAGCGGGTGCTCGAGCAGGCGGGCGACGGGCTGGCCTGGACCCGCAGCGGGCTCGCCCATGCGGCAGGCGTGACGCCGAGCGTGATCGACGGGCTGTCGGCCCAGGGCGTGTTCGAACCGGTGCGGCTGAGGCCGCCGCCAGTGGTGGCGGCGCCCGATCCCGACTACCAGCCGGCTCAGCTCGAGCCCGGCCAGGCGGAGGCTGCGGACGCGCTGCGCAAATCCGTATCCGAAGCCGGGTTCAGCGTCACGCTGCTCGACGGCGTCACCGGCTCTGGCAAGACCGAGGTCTATTTCGAGGCGATCGCCGAGACCGTGCGGGCCGGTCGGCAGGTGCTGATCCTGCTGCCCGAAATCGCGCTGACGGCGGCGTTTCTCGACCGCTTCCACGCCCGCTTCGGCGCGCGTCCGGCGGAGTGGCATTCGGAAGTCACGCCGAGAATGCGGGAGAAAGTCTGGCGGCAGACGGCGGAGGCGGGGATCTCGGTGGTGGCCGGGGCGCGCTCGGCGCTGTTCCTGCCGTTTAATGATCTCGGGCTGATCATCGTCGACGAGGAGCATGACCCGGCCTACAAGCAGGAGGACCGGGTGTTCTACAATGCCCGCGACATGGCGGTGGTGCGCGCCAGGCTCGCGGGCATCCCGGTGGTGCTGGCCTCGGCCACGCCGTCGATCGAAAGCCGCGTCAACGCGCAGCAGGGCCGCTACCGGCATCTCAAGCTTGAAAGCCGCTATGCCGAGGCGGTGCTGCCGGACCTCAAGCTCGTCGACATGCGCCGCCATGCGCCGGCGCGCGGCGGCTTCCTGTCGCCGGTGCTCTTGAACGCGATGGCTCAGGCGCTCGAGCGCAAGGAACAATCGCTCTTGTTTCTCAATCGGCGCGGCTATGCGCCGCTGACGCTGTGCCGGGTCTGCGGCCACCGCTTCGAATGCCCGGATTGTTCGAGCTGGCTGGTCGAGCACCGGTTCCGCGGCCAGCTGCAGTGCCACCATTGCGGGCACAACGAGCCCACGCCGCAGGCCTGCCCCTCCTGTGGCACGCTCGATCACCTGGCGGCCTGCGGGCCCGGCATCGAGCGGATCGCGGAAGAAGCCGACAAGCATTTTCCCAAGGCCCGCGTGATCGTGCTCTCGTCCGACATGATGGGCGGCACGCGGAGGCTCAGGATCGAGCTCGAGGCGATCGCCAAGGGCGAGGCCGACATCGTCATCGGCACGCAGCTGGTGGCCAAGGGGCACAATTTTCCGCTGATGACGCTGGTGGGCGTGGTCGACGCCGATCTGGGACTGTCAAACGGCGATCCGCGCGCGGCCGAGCGGACCTATCAGCTCTTGTCGCAGGTGACCGGCCGGGCCGGGCGCTCGGGCCACAAGAGCCTCGGCCTGATCCAGACCTACCAGCCGCAGCACCCGGTGATGCAGGCCTTCGCCTGCGGCGACGCCGAGGCCTTCTACGAGCGCGAGACCGACGAGCGCAGCCGCGCGTTGCTGCCCCCCTTCGGTCGCCTCGCCTCGGTGATCGTCTCGGCGGCCACCCGCCTCGAGGCCGAAGGCCACGCCCGCGCGCTTCGCGCTGCCGCCCCCGCGACGCCGGGCATCATGGTGCTCGGCCCGGCCGAAGCCGCGCTCGCCCTGATCCGCGGCCGCCACCGCTTCCGCCTGCTGGTGCATGGCGAACGCGGGCGGGACATGCAGGGTTTTGTTCGTGCGATGCTCGCCAAGGGGCCGAAGGCGCGGGGATCCGTGCAGGTGCAGGTGGATATCGATCCGCAGAGTTTTCTGTGAAGGTTATGAAAGGGGAGCGGTTGCAGACTGGCAAATTTTGGCGGACGGCCTGAGTCCGGAGGATTTGGCAGGTGATGGAACTGCAACGAAGGCGAACCGGAAATCCACCGGGACCTCCCAGGCGTCTGAAAGCGCCGAGGCGACATGATCGCCGCGAACTAACCCAGAACCCAGCCGCTGACCTGCGCCTGAACGCGGCTGCCCGAATTCTCGCTGTTGGACGACACGGCCAGCGCCACCAGATTGCGCATTTCGACCCCGAACACGCGCGGGAAATCGCGGGTCAGGTCAACGCTTTCGCGGAACTCGCCGGTCGCGGGGCGGCGCTGCACGATGTTGCGCAGGCGGCCAGGCGCGTGCGGGCTGGGAATGATTGTGCCCTGCGGGTTGTCCCCGCCCCATGTATACATCAGCACCTGCACATTGCGGTTGCGCAACAGGCTGGAAATTGACGTGCCGGGGCGGACGCGCGCGGCGACATCATCGGTCGCGTTCACAAAGAACACACCCAGGTTGCGGTCGTCATTGCCAATGGTTGTCAGGTCGGACGGGGGCACGGAACTGTCCACGCGCCATGTCCATTCGGCGCGGCGGCTGGCAAACAGGTCACTGGGCAAGATGCGATACAGGATCGAGGATGTCCCTTCGGCAACGACTGTCAGGCGGTCGGGTCCGGTGGAGAAGGTGTTGGGCTTCAGGCGGCGAAAGGTCAGATGCTCCCACCCTTGATCGAAGGTGATCGTATTGGCACGGGTTGCGCGCGGCAGGGCAGCAGCGGCCAGAGTCCCAAGGCCAAGTGACAGTGCATTTCGACGGGTCAGATGAGCAGGCATGATAACTCCGTGAAGCGTGGATGTCAGGCAGCGGCGCCTGGTCTGTGATAAACTTCAAATAGGCGAGATGTTTCATCTGTCCATGCACGCTCCGGTGACGGCATGAAATAGCCCGCCCCGCCCCGTCAGGTCCCTGGGACGAGGGCTCGAATGGCGGCATTCGGGATTTGCAGCCAGGACTTTGAACGGTCGCTATGGAGGCGCAAAGCCGCCACTGTCAGCCATGGCTTGGGCGCAGCGCAGACGGCGATTCGCCGCTCCTCGTCATTCCCCGCTCTTGTCCGGGGCTTTCCCTGACGCTGCGCCGACCTGCTCCAGCTTCACCGGAAACTCATCCGTCTTCCCTTCCTTGTCGCGGCCCAGATAGAGCGTCGTATGCGGGAACGGGATATCGATGCCCTTTTCGTCCATCACTTCCTTGACCAGTTCGGTGTAGGCGCGGCCCAGGCCCCATTGCTTGCCCGGCGCGGTCTTGATGCGGGCGCGGATCAGGACGGCCGAGTCGCCGAGGCCGGTGACGCCGTGCATCTCGAGCGGCGCCAGGATGTCGGGCTTGTGCTCGGTCTGCATCAGGCGGTCGAAGGCTTCCTGCATGGCGGCCTTGCCGTCGCTGACATTCTCCTTGTAGGCGATGCCGACTTCCTCGACATGGAAGGAGAAGGTGCGCATGTAGTTCGACACCGCATCCACCGAGCTGAACGGGATGATGTGGTAGACGCCCGACAGATCGCGCAGCGACACTGATCTCAGTGTCAGTCGCTCGACCACGCCGGTGATGCCGCCGGCACCGACGACGTCGCCGACATTCATGGCGTTCTCGAGCTGGATGAAGACACCCGAAATGATGTCCTGGACGAGTTTCTGCGCGCCAAAGCCGATGGCGAGACCGAGCACGCCGGCGCCTGCGAGCAGCGGGCCGATGTCTATGCCGAGCTCCGAGAGCGCGATCATGCCGCCAAACACCACCAGCGCCACGGTGAGCGCGTTCTTGGCCAGCGAATAGAGCGTGCGGTAGCGGGCGTTGTGCAGCGCCGAGCCGTTGCCCGACTCCATGCGGTAGTCGATCCAGGAAGAGGCGGCGGCCCAGACCACGAAGCTGACGGTCAGCACGACAAGCGCGCTCACCAGGCCCGCAATCAGCGCGCTGCCGCGTTCGCCCTCGACCCAGGCGCCGACATCGACGATCGCCCAGGCGTCGAGCATCACGGCGAGGATGGCGAGGCTGACCAGCACCCAGACGACGCGGAGCATGACCGGTACAAAGGACGTCAGTCGCGCCGACAGCGCCTGGTTGTCGAGCGGCAGGAAGGAGGGCGTGCGCACGTTCAGCGTCGCGAGGTAGCCGCTGGCGCGCAGCACCAGCCCGCCCACAACCAGCGCCAGCGCGGTCTTGAGCGTCGCGCCACCGACGAAATCGACAAACAGCGCCGGCCGTGACAACGCAATGATGTAGCTTGCCGCTACATAGACATAGGCGATCAGCGGCCAGACCTGCATGAAGGCAGATTGCACCGGTTCGGGCAGCGCCTCGTCGACGGCGGCGTCGCCTTCTTCCTTCGGCTCTTCCGGCGGCAGTTCGGCTGCGGCCTGCTGCAGCCGCGAGATGGCGCGGATGGCGGCGACCGCATAGATCGCGGCAATCGTGTAGACCACGACCCTCAAGCTGCGGCCGACGGTGAACGAGATCAGCGAATTGGCCGCGGGCACCACGAAGGCGATGCCGAAGATGAGGATGCCGGACAGCATGATGCCGCGCCTGCGCAGCATGGCGCGGACAGGCGGCGCGAGCCGCAGGATGGCATAGTCGCCATTCACGATCCCGGTGACGACGCGGATGATGATCGCGGTGACGCCCAGGATCAGGAAGGCGTTGAGATAAAGCGTCTGGTAGATCGAGACGCCGAGGGAACTGAACAGCGTGGCGGCGACAGCGCTGGTGGCGAAATAGGCGAGCGCCAGCGCCAGGATTTCCGCCAGGAAATACAGTCCCACCAGCGCAACCGCTGCAAAAGGGCCACGATCCCTGAGGCGTATCGAGACATTGCCAAGCCCGCCGCGGAGCACCCGCTTGGCAAGGAAATACACCGCCAGCGAGATCGCCACGGTGGCCAGAATCGGCGTCAGCATGGTTGCAAAATTGCCCCAGTCGAGATTGGACCGGCCGTTGAACAGGGTGGTGAGCCCCGAAATGTCGCTGACGAACTTGCGGCCAATCGCGAGCGTTTCGTTGATGGTGGTGCGGGTGAGCGCTGCCAGCTGGGCGGCCAGCGTTGTGGGCACGGCTTCCGACTCGGCGTCCGCGGCAGCCGGCGCGTCCCCGGATGTGCTTTGCTCGAGCGACTGGATCAGCCTTTCACGCGCCACGTCATCCCTGAGGACGTCAAGCAGGGGCCCGATCACCGCCGTGTCGGTGGTCTCGACCGTGTCCGCCGATTCGGACGAGGTGGGGGCCAGCGCCGACTGCGCCCAGGCCGGGCTGGTCAATGGCGTGGCGGCAAGCAGGAGGGCGAAGAACAGGACGAGGGCGCTGGTCAGCAGCGGTCGGCAGGCGGGGGGCATGAAACTTCCAATTCTGATGCACTCAGTCGGGCCGCGCTGTCGCTTTGGCCGTAAATTTTCCAATTTAGCATAGAGCAGTGGGAAGCAGCATCAACCCGAAGCCGGCGATTCGCGGGAGCAATGAGCGGCGGCGCAGTCAGCCCTGCGGCTGGCGAAGGCCCCAGTTGACCCGCGCCCAGATGCGCTCGTGCAGCACGAAGAAGGCGAGACCCGTGGCCGAGGTCGACAGCGCGAAGCCGAGCGCGCCCAGCACCGAGCCGGTGTAGATCCAGGCGAGCAGGCTGGTCGACGCCAGCCCGAGCGCCTGCCAGGTCACGGCCTTCACGATGGTTCTGAGATTGGAGTCCATGGTCTGCGTTTCCGTCCTTGCGGTTTTGTGAAGTGATCTTGTGTTGGCCCTTTCTAGGAGCTTCGATGCGCGACGGGAATTTGGTGTCTTCGCCACAAAACCCAGCTAATGTTGATTTAAATCACCAAGCATGACAAAAATCATGAATGCACAAGAATGACCGCGCCGACTTGTTCCGCACCCGGCTGGCCGCCCGCATGGCGCTTGCCGGCCTGAGCCGCAGCGCGCTGGCGCGGATTGCCGGCGTGGACCGCTCGACGATCGCGCAATTGCTGGCGCCGGACGAGGTGCGGCTGCCCAATGCCCATCTTGCGGCCGAATGCGCCGCGGCTCTCGGGGTCAGCGCCGACTGGCTGCTGGGCCTGTCGGACCGGCCGGAATCGGCGGCCGAAGTGCTGTCGGCGAGTTTCAGGATGGCCACGGCGCATCGCACGCCGGCCGACGAGCAGATCATCGCCTGGCACCGGGAGGCCGCCGGCTACAAGATCCGCCATGTGCCGGCGACGCTGCCCGACATTCTCAAGACCGAAGCGGTGCTCGAATGGGAATATGCCGCGTTCCTGGACAAGACGCCGGAGCAGGCCCGCGGCGCCATGGCCGAGACCGTCGACTGGCTCAGGGCGCCGGGATCCGATTATGAAATCTGCGTCTCGATCGACAAGGTCCGCTCGCTGGCCCGCGGCGAGGGCTACTGGGAAGGGCTCGGTCGTGATGTCCGCGCCGCGCAGATCGCGTTCATGGCTGACAGCTGCACCCGGCTCTATCCGTCGCTGCGGCTCTATCTGTTTGATTCCAAGAAGCTGTTTTCGGCCCCGGTGTCGATCTTCGGACGATTGCTGGCCGCGGTCTATGTCGGGCAGTTCTATCTGGTCTATCGCGACAGCCGTCAGGTCAGCGCCCTGACCGAGCATTTTGACGCGCTGGTGCGCGATTCGGAGGTGGATGCACGCAGCGCGCCCAAGGTGATTCGCGCCATGCTGGACGAGGCTTCCAATTGATTTGGACTGCCATTACTGTTTCTCTTCAGTCAGGTCCTTCAAGAGGAAACCCCGATGCGACAGATGTTGACTGCAGCATGTCTGGTGTTAACGGCGGGCGCGGCCACGGCGCAGGACGGCAGCCCCCGGATCGATGAGATCTACTGGCACAATATCGACGGCTACTGCGCCTTCATGCTTGCCGATCACACGATCAATTATGATGATCCGGGTAGCTGGCGCTGGGTGCTGTTTTCCAATTTTCCCACTGATGGCGTCGATCCGCTGGAGATGCCATTCGTGCGCATCGACGGCCAGCTCAAGCAGCTGAGGCAGACCGGGATCGAGGCCGTCGATGGCGGCGAGGTCCGGCGCTACACATCGCAGGATGCCGAGCCCTACAATGTCGAGGTGAGCCTGCTAGAGGGCGAGAAGGGCTACGAGAGCACGGGTTTTTCGGGCGTGATCAGGGTGACGCGCAACGGCGCTTCGAACGAAGTGGCCTACAAGGGTGATTGCGGCGTCTGAACCGGTCCGACCGCTCTGCGCGGCGCCTGAGGCTTTGACATGGGCGGTCGTGCGGTGCATGAAACCGGAGTCCATGCCGCTGACGCGCTCTCTCCCAACACGTGCGGCTTCACAGGAACCTTGCCTTGGATTTGAAACCCGACGACCGACCGGTGCGGCATGACGTCGACCGTGAAGCCATGCCGCCTCTGGCGATGGTGCTGGCGCTCGGCACCTTCATGGGTTTCGCGGCTCTCGACACCACGGCGAAATATCTGGTCACCACGGGCTATGCGGCGGTGTTCGTGGTCTGGTGCCGCTTCTTCAGCCATGCGGTGATATCCTTCGTCATCTTCCAGGGCTGGCGCCGGGCCGACATGTACCGGATGAAGAACGTGCCGCTGCAGGTCGTGCGCGGGATGCTGCTGCCGGCCACCACATTGTTCAACTTCCTGGCGCTGCGCGACCTGCAGCTGGCGCTGACGGTCAGCATCTTCCTGTCGACGCCGATGCTGGTGACGGCGCTGGCAGGCCCGATGCTGGGCGAATGGGCCGGGCGGCGGCGCTGGGCGGCGATCATGGTCGGCTTCATCGGCGTGCTGATTGTCGTGCGGCCGGGCACCGACATGTTTTCCTTCTCGATCATCTGGTCGATCCTGGCGGTGATCACCCATTCGCTCTATTCGATCCTGACGCGCAAGCTGGTGCAGCACGAGAGCCAGAGCAGCCTGATCTTCTATTCCTGCATCTTCGCCACCGTGCTGATGGCGCCGCCGGCGATGATCTACGGCCAGCTGCCGCAATCGATCCTCGATGTGGCGCTGCTCGTCGGTCTGGGCTTCTTCGGCATTGGCGGCCATGCGATGCTGGTGCGCGCCAGCAGTCTCGCCAGCGCCTCCAAGGTGGCGCCCTTCATCTACAGCCAGCTTCTGTGGATGACGCTGCTGGGCTTCATCGTGTTCGGCGACATTCCCGATCTCTGGACGCTTGTGGGGGCCTCCATCATCTGCATGAGCGGCATCTACATCATGAACCGCGAACGCCAGCTTGGCCGCAAGCCCTCGGCGCCGGTCTGATCGGACCCAGACGCCGTGGAAGTTTCAGGGCGCAGGCGCGTCCGCCGGCTTTGGCGCGGCAGGCGCGCGTGCTATTGCCGGGACACGGGGTGATTTGGCCCTTGAGGCGAACCGAAGCGGAGATGCGCGCATGATCGAATTCTACTGGCCGTCAACCCAGGGCGAATGGCTGGCCTGGACCTCGGCGGCCATCACGGTGCTGTTCGGCCTGATGCTGCTGGTCGCGCCGCGGACATCGCTTCGCATTCTCAGATTGCAGACTGCGCCGGATCATCCCGAGGCGCTGTCGGAAGCGCGGGGGACCATGGCCGGCTTCTATCTCGGGGTGGGCATCTGCGCGCTGCTTCTGGCGCAGCCGCTGATCTATCTGGCGCTGGGCGCCGGCTGGGCCTTCACGGCGCTGGGACGGCTGGTCTCGATCGTGTCGGATCGAGGCGTGACCGGTTTCAATCTCGCCTCGGTGGCGATCGAGGCGGTTCTGGCGGCGCTGCCGCTGCTGTACGGGCTGGGGCTGCTCTGACCGCTGTCGGAAGCCGCGCAGCTGCGGATGCATTGATGGCCAACTCATCCTAAAGCAGGTGCTTTAGCCGGGCCGGGCGTGTTGCGAGTCCCCGCGCTCTATGCTAGACGGACCGCGCATTTGGGGAAAAACAAGCTTTCGGGCTTCGACGCCTCAAATGTTACCGCAACAAAATCAAAGGCTTGCCTTTCCGGCTTTCGGTCAAGTGCAGGCTCTTGGATGCCAATGAGAGATAATCCCGCCCGTGGCAGATAACTCCCATCTTATTTCCGGTGTCGCCGAACGGTATGCGTCCTCGCTTTACGAGCTGGCGGCCGAGGCCAAGGCGGTCGACGCCGTGGCGAAGGACCTCAACCGTTTCCAGGCGATGATCGACGACAGCACCGATTTGCGGCGTCTCGTCGAAAGCCCTGTCTTTTCCGCCGAGGATCAGTCCCGCTCGATCGTGGCGCTGATCGCGAAGGCGAATATTTCCGGCCTGGTCGGCAACTTCCTCAAGGTCGTTGCCCGGAACCGCCGGCTGTTCGCCATGCCCGCAATCATCCGGTCCTTCCACGAGATCGTCGCCCGCGAGCGCGGCGAGGTGAGCGCCGACGTGATTTCCGCCCATGCGCTGTCGGCAGCGCAGGAAAAAGAATTGATGGCCTCGCTCTCGAGCGTGACCGGCAAGACCGTGACGCTCAATGTCACGGTGGATGCGTCGCTGCTGGGCGGCCTGATCGTCAAGATCGGCTCACGTCAGGTTGACACATCGCTTCGCACTAAACTTTCCACCCTTAAGCATACACTGAAAGAGGTTGGCTGATGGATATCCGCGCCGCGGAAATTTCCGCAATTCTCAAGGACCAAATCAAGAATTTCGGCAAGGAAGCCGAAGTTTCCGAAGTTGGTCAGGTCCTGTCCGTCGGTGACGGCATCGCCCGCGTTTACGGCCTCGACAATGTCCAGGCTGGTGAAATGGTCGAGTTCCCCGGTGGAATTCGCGGCATGGCGCTCAACCTTGAAGCCGACAATGTCGGCGTCGTGATCTTCGGTTCCGACCGGGACATCAAGGAAGGCGATATCGTCAAGCGGACCGGCGCCATCGTCGACGTGCCGGTCGGTCCGGAACTGCTCGGCCGCGTCGTCGACGCGCTCGGTAATCCGATCGACGGCAAGGGCCCGATCAAGGCCAAGGAACGCCGCCGCGTGGACGTCAAGGCACCGGGCATCATGCCGCGCAAGTCGGTGCATGAGCCGATGTCGACCGGCCTCAAGGCCATCGACGCGCTGATCCCGGTCGGCCGCGGCCAGCGCGAGCTGGTCATCGGCGACCGCCAGACCGGCAAGACCGCGATCATTCTCGACACGATCCTCAACCAGAAGGCCATTCACGACAATGGTCCCGAAGGCGAGAAACTCTATTGCGTCTATGTCGCGATCGGCCAGAAGCGCTCGACCGTTGCCCAGTTCGTCAAGGTTCTCGAAGACCGCGGCGCGATGAAGTACTCGATCGTGGTTGCCGCGACCGCGTCGGACGCAGCGCCGCTGCAGTTCCTGGCGCCGTTCGCCGGTTGTGCGATGGGTGAATATTTCCGCGACAACGGCATGCATGCGCTGATCGGCTATGACGATCTGTCCAAGCAGGCCGTGGCCTACCGCCAGATGTCGCTGCTGCTGCGCCGCCCGCCCGGCCGTGAAGCCTATCCCGGCGACGTGTTCTACCTTCACTCGCGCCTTCTCGAGCGCGCCGCCAAGCTCAATGAAGACAATGGCTCGGGCTCGCTGACGGCGCTGCCGGTGATCGAGACCCAGGCCAACGACGTGTCGGCCTATATTCCGACCAACGTGATCTCGATCACCGACGGTCAGATCTTCCTTGAAACCGAACTGTTCTACCAGGGTATCCGCCCGGCGGTGAACGTTGGCCTGTCGGTGTCCCGCGTGGGATCGGCCGCGCAGATCAAGGCGATGAAGCAGGTCGCCGGTTCGATCAAGGGCGAGCTTGCGCAGTACCGCGAAATGGCGGCCTTCGCACAGTTCGGCTCCGACCTCGACGCCGCAACGCAGCGTCTTCTGAACCGTGGCGCGCGCCTGACCGAGCTGCTCAAGCAGCCGCAGTTCTCGCCGCTCAAGACCGAAGAGCAGGTTGCCGTGATCTTTGCCGGCGTGAACGGCTATCTCGACAAGCTGGCCGTCGGGGACGTGGGCAAGTTCGAGCAGGGTCTGCTGGGCTACATGCGTTCGGAAGGCAAGGATGTGCTCGACACGATCCGCAAGGAAAAGGCGCTGAGCGACGACACAAGGTCGAAGCTCAAGGAAGCCATCGACACCTACGCAAAAACCTTTGCTTAAGGGCAAGAGACCGAGGACGGATAACGGATGCCTTCACTCAAGGATCTGAAAAACCGGATCGCCTCCGTCAAGGCGACGCAGAAGATCACCAAGGCGATGCAGATGGTCGCCGCGGCGAAGCTTCGGCGTGCCCAGGAGGCGGCCGAGGCCGCACGGCCCTATTCGCAGCGCATGGGGGCGGTGATGACCAACATCGCCAACGCCGTGGGCACCGGCGACGACGCGCCGCGCCTGATGACCGGCACCGGCAAGGACGACGTGCATCTGCTTGTGGTCTGCACCGCCGAACGCGGGCTATGCGGCGGCTTCAACAGCCAAATCGCACGGCATGCCCGCCTGGAGGTTCGCCGCCTGCTTGCCGATGGCAAGACGGTGAAGATCATGTGCGTCGGCAAGAAGGGCTACGACATCCTGCGTCGCGACTTCGCGTCGATGATCATCGAGCGGGTCGACTTCCGCGAAGTCAAGAAGATGAGCTTTGCCCAGGCCGAACTGGTCGCGGACAAGGTCATGGCCTTGTTCGAGGAAGACGCTTTTGACGTTTGCACCCTGTATTACTCGGAGTTCAAGTCCGTCATCAGCCAGATTCCGACCGGGCAGCAGCTGATCCCTGCGAAAACCGGGTCCGCCGATGCAGATACGAGTGCATCGTCGATCTACGACTATGAGCCGAGTGCGGAGGAAATCCTCGAGGATCTGCTGCCGCGTTCGATCAAGGTGCAGATTTTCAGGGCGCTGCTCGAGAATGTTGCAGGTGAAATGGGAGCGAAGATGTCCGCGATGGACAACGCAACCCGCAATGCTGGCGAGATGATCGACAAGCTGTCGATGAGCTACAACCGCCAGCGGCAGGCCCAGATCACCAAGGAACTCATTGAAATCATTTCGGGCGCAGAAGCGCTCTAAGCGACACGGAAGAGGGTAAGATACATGGCTAAGGCAGCTACCCCGGCAAGCAAGCCCGCAGCGGCGACCAGGACCGCAGCAGCGACGAAAACCGCAGCGGCGAAAAAGCCCGCAGCGGCAAAGAAGCCTGCAGCGGCATCCGCCGCCAAGGCTGAGACCTCGGCGAAATCCGCGGCTGTGAAGGCTGGCGGCGCGGTCGGCCGCGTCACCCAGGTCATCGGCGCGGTTGTCGACGTGACGTTCGACGAAGGCAACCTGCCTTCGATCCTGAGCGCGCTCGAAACCACCAACATGGGCAACCGCCTGGTGCTCGAAGTTGCGCAGCATCTGGGCGAGAACGCGGTGCGCACCATCGCCATGGACTCGACCGAAGGTCTGGTTCGCGGCCAGGAAGTGGTCGACACCGGCGATTCGATCTCGGTGCCGGTCGGCGATGAGACGCTGGGCCGCATCATGAACGTGATCGGCGAACCTGTGGATGACGCCGGCCCGATCAAGACCAAGCTGCGCCGCGGCATCCACCAGGAAGCGCCGACCTATGTCGAGCAGTCGACCGAAGCCGAAGTGCTGGTCACCGGCATCAAGGTGGTCGACCTGCTGGCGCCTTACGCTAAGGGCGGCAAGATCGGCCTGTTCGGCGGCGCCGGTGTGGGCAAGACGGTTCTGATCATGGAACTGATCAACAACGTGGCGCGCGCCCATGGCGGTTACTCGGTGTTCGCCGGCGTTGGCGAGCGTACCCGCGAAGGCAACGACCTCTACCACGAGATGATCGATTCGAACGTGAACAAGAAGGGCGGCGGAGAAGGCTCCAAGGCGGCTCTCGTTTACGGCCAGATGAACGAGCCTCCGGGCGCCCGCGCCCGTGTTGCGCTGACCGGCCTGACCGTGGCGGAACATTTCCGCGACCAGGGCCAGGACGTGCTGTTCTTCGTCGACAATATCTTCCGCTTTACCCAGGCGGGTTCGGAAGTGTCGGCTCTGCTCGGACGTATCCCGTCCGCCGTGGGCTACCAGCCGACGCTGGCGACCGACATGGGCCAGATGCAGGAACGCATCACCTCCACCAACAAGGGTTCGATCACCTCGGTGCAGGCGATTTACGTGCCGGCCGACGATTTGACCGACCCGGCGCCTGCGACCTCGTTCGCCCACCTGGACGCGACCACCAACCTGTCGCGCTCGATCGCGGAAAAGGGCATCTACCCGGCCGTGGACCCGCTCGACTCGACGTCGCGCATGCTTGACCCGATGATCGTCGGCGAGGAGCACTATGAAGTGGCTCGCCAGGTGCAGCAGACGCTGCAGCGCTACAAGTCGCTTCAGGACATCATCGCCATTCTCGGCATGGACGAATTGTCGGAAGACGACAAGATGACCGTGGCGCGCGCCCGCAAGATCGAGCGCTTCCTGAGCCAGCCGTTCTTCGTGGCTGAGGTGTTCACCGGTTCGCCCGGCAAGCTGGTCGACCTGGCTGACACGATCAAGGGCTTCAAGGGCCTTGTCAATGGCGACTACGACCACCTTCCCGAGCCTGCCTTCTACATGGTCGGCACCATCGAGGAAGCCATCGAAAAGGCCCAGCGCCTCGCCGCTGAAGTGGCCTGAACATGAAATTGCCCGCGCAAGCCGTCTCCGGATGGTTTGCGCGGCGCACCAAAACAGCACTGCGATAAAGTGAACGTCATGGCTGACAGCTTCAATTTTGAACTCGTATCTCCGGAACGGCTGCTGATGTCGGCAACCGTGAGCGAAGTCGTCATTCCCGGCATGGACGGTGAAATGACGGTGATGGCGCATCATGCTCCGACGATGACCACCATCAAGCCCGGCGTGGTCACCGTGAAGACGACCGATGGCGCGACCGAGCGCTATGTGGTGTTCGGCGGTTTCGCCGACATCGTGCCCGATGGCTGCACGCTGCTTGCCGAATCGGCCGTCGCGGTGGCGGATATCGACCGCGACGATCTGGCCAGGCGGCTGCAGAACGCGCGCGAGGATTTCAACGATGCGACCAGCGATGCGGGCAAGCAGAAGGCGCAGCAATATCTCGACCAGCTGACGACGCTGAACGGCGCCATCCTGCCGGCCTGATCCGAAAGATCGAGTTGGCGACGGTGGAAGCGGCCTTTGCGGGCCGCTTTCTTCATTTCCGGCGTTGCGTTGCTGTGTCATGCGCCCGTTGCGAAGCCGGGAGCTTCAGCGTGAGACGGCCTTGGCCACTGTCAGATAGGCGTCGGGATAGTCGAGCGGGCCGCTCCAGCCGGCCAGTGCGCCGGCCTCGAGCTCCAGGGCGAGGAAGCGCGGCCCCTGCCAGGACACCTTGGCGCAGTCGGCGGTCCGGGACTTGAAGCCGAAGCGGCAATAATAATCCGGCTGGCCATAGACGAAGACCGAACGCCATCCCCGCTCCCGCGCCATCTTCAGGGCGTGGCGGACCAGTTCGGTGCCGATCTGCATGTCGCGCCAGGCCGGAAGCACCGCATGCGGCGCAAGCGCAAGGGTGCGGTCCGGGCCGGAAACGGGGGTGAGCAGGATGTGCCCGATGATCTGTCCGTCGAGTTCGGCGACCAGCGACAGGGTCTCCGCCGGAGACGAGATCAGGGCTTCGCAAACACCGGCAATGGCGCTGTCATGGACGGCCGCCTGCAGTTCCCGCACAAGGTCCCTGTCCGATGCTCCTGTCTCGCGATAGGTGACCGCCGCGGCGATGCTCTTTCGCTCAGTCATGGTTCGCTCCCCTCAATCGCCTGGTCCCAGTCCGGCCGCGTTCCCCGCAAGGTGGGAGAAGGCGGCCACGACCTGATCGTAGGCCTTGCGCTTGAACGGGACGATCAGGCCTGGCAGATCGGCCATCGGTTTCCATTCCCAGGCGTCAAACTCGGCGCTGTGACCGCCGGGCGGCGGGTTGATGCGGATCTCGGTCTCGTCGCCGGTGAAACGAAGCGCGAACCAGCGCTGGCGCTGACCGCGATACTTGCCCTTCAGGCCGATGCCGATCATGGCGGCAGGCAGATCGTAATCGATCCAGTCCGGCGCCTCCGCGAGCACTTCGACCGAGCTGATGCCGGTCTCCTCGTAGAGTTCACGCAGGGCCGCCCGGTAGGGATCCTCGTCGGGGTCGATGCCGCCCTGCGGCATCTGCCAGAGCTGCGGGGAGCCGTCATATTCGGTGTTGCCCTCGGCGATGCGGCGGCCGGCCCAGACGAGGCCTTCCTGGTTGAGCACCATGATCCCGACACAGAGCCGGTAGGGGAGATCCAGGGGAGTTGCGCCGCTCAGCTTGTTCTTGGTCATACGCTTCCTGCTTATCTTCTTTCCGGATCATCGGCGGTGGCCGAAACCGCGACAATCTCTATGCCCCGTGCCCTGGCTTCCTCCGCCCAGGCGGCGATGGCGTCGACGCTGACCTCGAAGGCGGAGGCGACGCCGACCGCCTGGCCATTGCGCCGCGCGATGCGCTCGAGATCATCCAATTTGGAGAGAATGTAACCACGCTCCTGGGTGGCGTCGAGCACCATGTCGGAGGCGGCGAAGGGAATCGCCAGCGTCCTGGCGAACTGGCCGGTCAGCGACTGCGCCGAGGTGCCGTCATCGACGAACATGATGCCCCGCGCCGCGATGTCGCGCATGATCGGCTCCAGCGCCTCGGGATCGGCGAGGAACCGGCCGCCCATGAAATTGGTGATGCCGGTATAATTGGTGATGCGGGCCATCGCCGTGTGCAGGTCTTCGAGATTGCTCTGGGCGCCTGCAGAGACCGTCAGAGTGCCGGCGCCGGGGTCATTAGCCGGGTAATCAAAGGGCTCGAACGGAACCTGCAGCAGGATTTCATGACCCGCGCGCCGCGCTTCCTGCATCCAGCGCTGCAGGCTGTTGCCATTGGCGGCGAAGGCCAGGGTGATGTCGTCGGACAGGGTCCGGATCGCATATTGCGTGCCGGTCTGACTCAGACCCAGGCCGCCGACGATGATGGCCACCCTGGCGCCGCGGGCGCCCGACCATGGTCGGGCATAGATGTCGAAGGCGCGCTCGCCATTGGGTCCGCGCACCGGCAGGACGCCCTGCGGCGTGTCCTCGATGAGCGCGGGATCGGGAAGATGGGCGAGGCGTGGATTCTGGCCGACACGTCCGGGGGGCGCGAGCAGCACCGGCCGGTTGTCCGGACGCTGGACTGGCGCAACCTTGGAGATCTCCTCGCCATTCTCGCCCAGCGTGGTGGTGATCTCGGCGCCCGACTGTCCGTTCAGGGTGTTGAGCGATCCGGAGGGATTGTCCTGGACAGCGGCAGTTTCGTCCGCGTCGCCGGCTTGTTGTTGTTCCGGCGTAGCTTCGGTCTCGCTCGACTGACCGCCGGCGCCAGGCTTCTGCAAAACGATGGCGGTGTCGCTGGCGCCGATCTGCGCGCCCGACAGGGCCATCCAGCCCGCGCCGCCCAGCACGGCGCTCAGAGCGGCCAGCGACAGCAGCGGCACGGCCCAGCCGCGCCTGTCCTTCGCCGGCGGGCGCTTGCGCGGCCCGCGGTCCTGCCCCAGAGGCTGATGGATATTGTCGCCCACGATGTACTGCCCGAATCCGATGCAGCCTATTGAATCAGGACGCCGCCCCGCATGCAAGCCGGAAGGGCCTGAATGCGGGGCGGCGCCTCAAAGGCTTTGAAACAATGCATGCCTTGCGCTCGAAAGGACCCGAGCGTGGCCTGCATCAGTTCTTGATCGCGGCTTGGTCGGGGTTCGGCGGGAATGCCGGATCGGTCTTGATGCCGCGCAGCAGGTCCATGGCATAGCCCAGCTGGACGTCGTCCTTGGGATCCGGCGGGACATAGGCGATCGAGCCCGAGCCTTCATCGTTTTCGTTCTCGCCCTGGATGTGGCCACGCAATTCGCTTTCGCCAGAAGGCTTGACACGTCCGCGCAGTTCCTCCGGAACCGGCTCCTCGACACGGATGTCGGGTTTGATGCCGGTGCCCTGGATCGAGGTGCCTGACGGCGTGTAATAGAGCGCCGTGGTCAGCCTGAGGGCGGTGCTCGCATCAAGCGGGATGATGGTCTGCACGGAGCCCTTGCCGAACGAGGTGGTGCCTAGCACGGTCGCGCGGCGATGATCCTGCAGCGCACCGGCGACGATTTCCGATGCGGAAGCCGAGCCGCCATTGATCAGCACGACGACAGGCTTGCCGCCGGTGAGATCGCCGGGACGCGAATTGAAGCGACGGGTTTCCTCGGGATTGCGGCCGCGGGTGGAGACGATCTCGCCGCGGTCAAGGAACGCGTCGGAGACGCTGATGGCCTGATCGAGCAGACCGCCCGGGTTCAGCCGCAAATCGAGCACGAAGCCCTTGAGCTTGTCCTTGCCGATTTCCTCGGTGATGGTCTCGATCGCGTCGGAGAGGTCGTCATAGGTCTTCTCGGTGAACGAGATCACCCGCAGGTAACCGACGTCCTCCTCGACCCGGTAGCGTACCGCCTTGACGGCGATGATGTCGCGCACGACCTTGATCTTGATCGGCTGGTCGGCGCCTTCGCGCAGCACGGTCAGTTCGATGGACGTATTGACCGGGCCGCGCATCTTGTCGACCGCCTCGCCCAGCGACAGGCCGCGGACCGGCTCGCCGTCGATCTCCGTGATGAAGTCGCCTGCCAGAACGCCTGCGCGCGCCGCCGGGGTTTCATCGATCGGGGTGATCACCTTGACCAGTTCGTCTTCCATGGTGACTTCAATGCCGAGACCGCCGAACTCGCCGCGGGTCTGGGTGCGCATGTCATCGGCGGCTTCCTGGTTGAGGTAGCTCGAATGCGGGTCCAGCGACGTCAACATGCCGTTGATGGCGCTTTCGATCAGCTTCTCTTCCTCGGGCGGCGTCACATATTGGGCGCGCACGCGCTCGAACACATTGCCGAAAATGGCGAGCTGTCGATAGGTCGCGGTGCCCGCCGCTTCGGCGGAGCTGCCGAAGGAATTGATTGCGCTTACCGATGTCGCGCCCATCAGGGCGCCGACTGCCAGAAGTGTGACCTTACGTATCATTTCTTGCCTTTCTCGAAGACATCTCGTCTTTCCACCAAGGGCGTGGATCGACCGGTTGACCGTCTTTCCTGATTTCAATGTAGAGCGTGGGACGCTCCGAGGCCAGTGTCAATGCAGCAGAACCTGCAAATCTCGTCTCGCCCATGGTCGCCAACGGCTCTCCGGAAACCACGAACTGGCCTGCGGAGACCTTGATCTTTTCCATGCCGGCAAGAACCAAATGGTGTTTTTCTCCCGTATCCAGAATGACGACTTCGCCATAACTGCGAAAAGGTCCGGCATAGGCAACCCAGCCATCGGCTGGAGCATGAACCGGGGCGCCCGCCTCGGTGGCGACAACCTCGCCCGCCAGGAAATGCCCGGTTCCATCATCGGCGCCAAAAAAGCGGATGGTTTCGCCCGCGGCAGGACGTTCCAGCGTACCGGTCAATTGCGAGAAGACATATGCGGGCATAATGCGGTTTTTGTCGGGCAGGCTGACCGCCGCGAAGGCGCGGGCGCGCTCGAGCTGTTCGGCGAGCTGGCGCTGGCGTTCCTCCTCGGCCAGGCGGGCCGCTTCGGCGGCATCGCGCAGCGAGGTGATCTCTTCGGCAAGCGAGGCAATGACTGTCTCGAGTTCGGATGAGCGCACCGACAAGGCTTCGGCGCGGGCGCGTTCCCGCTCAAGCCGCCGTTGGCTTTCGGCCTGCAGGGCAATCTTTTCCGCCGCCAGATTGGCAAGACGCTGCTCCTCTGCGGCGTTCTGCTCAAGTGCTGCGGCAAGCGAGCGCCGTTCCAGCGAAATGGCCTCACGCAGGGCGGCCAGTTCCTTGAGATCGGCCGCCAGCGCCTCTGTCTCGGCGCGGATTTCCGGCACCACCGCGCCCAGAAGAATGGCGCTGCGGACGGAGGACAAGGCGTCCTCGGGACTGACAAGCAGCGCCGGCGGCGGGTCGCGGCCGATTCGCTGCAAGGCCGCCAGCACTTCGGCCAGCACCGAGCGCCGCGACATCAGGGACAGCCGGACCGCCTCCTGGCGCTCGGACAGGCCGGTCATCGCGCGCTCGCCCTCGGCGATGTTCTGGTCGAGGCTTGCCCGCCTCGACGCGGTCTCGGCGATCCTGTCGTCCAGCGCCTGCTGATCGGCCCGCAGGGCTGCGATATCGCTTTCGAGCGCCACCAGCGCCTGGGCGGCGACGGCCGCCTGATCCTCGACGGACTGAAGCTCGAGGCGGTTGGCCTGTTCCTGCAATTCGAGTTCCCTGGCCGCGGCGGTGGACTCCGGATCGGCCGGACCGGTGGCGTGGGCCGGGCTGTTGATCGCAAGGAGAGACAAGAGTGCAAGCAAAAGCAGGCCCGGCGCAGCCCGTTCGGGCGCGGGCCGGGACAACGGGGTCCGGGGCAGGCCGGACCGGGCCGATTCGGACCGGAAGCTCCACATGGGGTCACTCTACCCAATCGGGCGTTAAAGCGCCATGAAGCTTGAGGGCGGCGCCATCACATCTTTGCGAGACCGGGCCACGTCCGGAGGTGCGGTCCAGCCGAGCGGGAAAGGGGAGGGCCTGGGACGACGCTTATCGCTCGGGAAGCGGGATCAGGACCTGTGATAGGGATGGCCGGCCAGGATCGTCACGGCGCGGTAGAGTTGCTCGGCGACCAGGATGCGCACCAGCTGGTGCGGCCAGGTCATGCGGCCGAATGAGACGACGGCATCGGCCCGGGCATGCAGATCCGGATCGAGCCCGTCGGCGCCGCCGATCGCCAGAACCAGGTCGCGGCGGCCGTCGTCGCGCAGGCGCGCCAGCAGATCTGCGAAGCCCGGCGAATCGGGTGTCTTGCCGCGTTCGTCGAGGAGAATCAGCGCTGCACCATCCGGCAGGCTGCGCAGAAGTTGCGCCGCCTCGTCCTTCTTGCGCAGCTCCGCGGTGGCGGCGCGGCTTTCCACGACCTCAATGGTGCGGGCGAAATCCAGCCCCAATGCGCCGCCGGCCTTGGCGAAACGGTCGAGATAGCGACTGGTGAGCTCGCTTTCGGGACCGGCCTTGAGCCGTCCGACGGCGAAGAGTGTGATGCGCATGGTGTCCGAATTCCGGTTGTCAGATCAGCGCAAGACCTTCCTACCGCCCTGTCAGACCATGACCAGGCGGCCTTGCGAAACTGATCCCTTCAACCGGAGCGGCCAGTCAGGCCGTGCCGGTCAGTGCAGCTTTCCGTCCTCGACCTCGGGGGTCTGCCACATCTTCTCGATGTTGTAGAACTCCCGGATTTCCGGCCGGAAAACATGGATGATGACATCGCCGGCATCGATCAGCACCCAATCGCCGGTCGCCAGACCCTCGACCCTTGGTCCGCCGAAGCCGGCGTCCTTGAGTTCGCTTATCAGGTGATCGCAGATCGCCGCCACATGCCGGTTGGACCGGCCCGAGGCCACGACCATGTGGTCGCCCAGCGCCGATTTGCCCGCGATGTCGATGATAACGATGTCTTCTGCCTTGGAGTCCGCCAGACTTTCGCGGACCTGTTCGAGCTGGCGCAGAGCGGCTTGATCGCCACTGCCCGCCGCCTGTGAGAAGTCGCTTGCGGCGATTCTCTTTGCGTGTGCTGTTCTCAGGGTGGTTCCTTTCCTCTTCCTGAACAGACCAACTTCCGCCGCGATCTTCAACGCAAAGCCGCGACGCACCCTTAAGATAGTCACGGACCTCAGACTTTTTCAAGATGCCGAGAACTTTATGGTCGCGCCCGTTCGCCGCGGATTGCGCTGGAGGACAGCGACGAGCGCGGGCCGTGGATGAAGGTCCACGCAGGCGCCTTGAGCATAGGCAGCACGGCCGCGTCCTCCTCGTCGATGCGGGCATGGGCATAGGTCTTGGCCATTTTCGACGACAGGTAGGCCAGCGTCGAGCCCGGGCGGTCGATGACCGCGATCGGGAAGGTCTCGGCAATGCCGCGCCAGTCCTGCCAGTTGTGGAAATTGCGCAGATTGTCGGCGCCCATGATCCAGACGAAGCGGATGCCGGGGTTGCGCGCCTTGACGAAACGCAGCGTCTCGGCGGTGAAACGCAGATTGTTCGCGGCCTCGAAGGCGGTGACCTTGACCTTTGGCCCGGGCGCGATCGCACGGCTCAGGGCCACGCGTTCCTCGAGGCTCGCCAGGTCGTCATGGTTCTTGAGCGGATTTCCCGGCGTCACCATCCACCACAGCTGGTCAAGGTCGAGCCGCCTGAGCGCGATTTCGGCGACCAGTTCGTGGCCCTGATGCGGCGGATTGAAGGAGCCGCCGAACAGGCCGACGCTCATGCCGCGCTCGACATGCGGCATTTTCAGAAAGGCGGGTCTGTGGGCGCGTAACACCCTCAAGGCCGGATCTGGCCGGTGCCGTGCACATGATAGTTGAACGAGGTCAGTTGCTCGACGCCGACGGGCCCGCGCGCATGCATCTTGCCGGTGGCGATGCCGATTTCCGCGCCCATGCCGAATTCGCCGCCATCGGCGAACTGGGTGGAGGCATTGTGCAGCAGGATGGCCGAATCAAGTTCGGTGAAGAACCGCTGGACCACGGCCTTGTCCTCCGCAATCACCGCCTCGGTGTGATTGGATGACCATTGCGAGATGTGCTCGATGGCGCCACCAATGCCGTCGACGAAGCGCGCGGCGATGATGGCGTCGAGATATTCGGTACGCCAGTCCTCGTCGGTCGCTGCTATCGCTGCGGGAAGCAGGTCCCTGACGGTCTCGTCGCCGCGAATCTCGCAGCCGGACCCCGCGAGGTCGGCGAGAATCCGGGTGGCCAGCGCGCGATCCATGGACGTGTCGAGCAGCAGGGTCTCGGCTGACCCGCAGATGCCGGTGCGGCGCATCTTGGCATTGACGACGATGGCGCGCGCCATCTCGGGATCGGCGGATTTGTCGACATAGACGTGGCAGAGGCCCTCGAGATGGGCAAACACCGGCACGCGGGCATCCGACTGCACCCGGGCGACCAGGCTCTTGCCGCCACGGGGCACGATGACATCGACCGTGCCACCGAGACCGGTGAGCAATTCGCCGACGGCGGCGCGGTCGCTGACCGGCACCATCTGGATCGCGTCGGCGGGCAGGCCGGCGGCTTGGAGCCCCTCGACCAGGCACTGGTGGATGGCGCGCGACGAATGAAGCGAATCCGATCCGCCGCGCAGGATCACCGCATTGCCCGCCTTGAGGCATAGCGCACCGGCGTCGGCGGTGACATTGGGGCGGCTTTCATAGATCACGCCGATGACGCCGAGCGGCGTGCGGACGCGCTCGATCCTGAGCCCGTTCGGCCGCTCCCAGGCGGCAATGACGCCGCCGACGGGATCGGGCAGGGCGGTGATGGCGCGGATGCCCTCGACCATGCCGTCGATGCGGCTGTCATCAAGCCTGAGCCGGTCGATGAAGGATGCCGCCATGCCGCTGGCCTCCGCGGCTTCCAGATCAATCGCGTTTGCCGCAAGGATCCCGGGTTTGTGATCGAGGATGGCCTGGGCCATGGCGGCGAGCGCCTGGTTCTTCTGCTCCGTGCCGGCCATCGCCAGGGGACGCGCCGCAGCCTTCGCGCGACGGCCGATGTCGGCCATCAGGGCGGTGATGTCGGTCTGGGTCCTGGTCTTTTCCAGCATGGCGGCTCTCCGGGCATAGGATCAGTCGGTTTTCTTACGCAATCGGTGCGACGGCGTAAAGCCGGGTTGCGGGAAGCGCGAGACCCCGGGCTAGCTCAGACGCCCGCGCCCAGGCCCGAAGTGATCACCATGTCGTCGCGATGGATCATCGCGGCACGGCCCGAATAGCCGAGGATGGCTTCGATATCTGCTGATTTGCGCCCGGCGATGCGCCGCGCCTCGTCGGAATCATAGGCCGACAGGCCACGGGCGATCTCACGGCCGTTTTCATCGCACACCGCGACGGGGTCGCCGCGATGAAACTCGCCCGCAACTGCGCGGACTCCGGCCGGCAACAGGCTCTTGCCCGAGCGCAGCGCGGTCTCCGCGCCCGCATCGATGGCGAGCCGGCCCGCCGGTTCGAGCTGGCCGGCGATCCAGGTCTTGCGTGCGGTCTGCGGCGTGCCCGAAGGCTGGAACCAGCTCGAGCGGACGCCCTTGTCGATGGCTGAGAGCGGATGGTCGGTCTTGCCCGAGGCGATGATCATGGCGCAGCCGGCGCCGGTGGCGATCTTGCCGGCGTCGATCTTGGTCCTCATGCCGCCGCGCGAGAGTTCCGAGCCCGCGTCGCCGGCCATCGCCTCGATCTCGGGCGTGATGGCGTCGATGATCTCGAGGAACCGGGCGTCCGGGTCCAGATGCGGCGGGGCGGTGTAGAGCCCGTCGATATCCGACATCAGCACCAGGAGGTCGGCGCTGACCATGGTGGCGACGCGGGCGGCGAGCCGGTCGTTGTCGCCATAGCGGATCTCGCTGGTGGCCACCGTGTCGTTTTCGTTGATGATCGGCACCGCCCCGTGGCGCATCAGTTCGGCGATCGTTGCGCGCGCGTTCAAATAGCGCCGCCGCTCCTCGGTGTCGCCCAGCGTCAGCAGGATCTGGCCTGCGACGATTGCATGGGTCGACAGGCTCGTCGACCAGGCCCGGGCGAGCGCGATCTGGCCGACGGCGGCGGCGGCCTGGCTTTCCTCGAGCCGCAAGGCGCCCCTGGCAAGCCCGAGCACGGTGCGGCCCATGGCGATGGCGCCGGACGAGACGACAAGGACCTCTGCGCCCGAACGCTTGAGTTGGGCAATGTCGGCGCAGAGTGATTCGAGCCATGCGGTCTTCAGGCCATGATCACGGTCAACCAGCAGCGCCGAGCCGATCTTGATGACGATTCGCCTGTGGGCGGACACCGGTTTGCGCGACGATGTCATGGTCAGTCTTTCGAACCGCTGGCGCCGCCGTTTTTCCCGGCCTCTGCCTCGGCTTCCTCGGCCTTGGCGCCGACGATGATGTCGCGCAGAGCCCTGAGCGCGCCTGTCATGCCCTCGCCGGTGATGGCCGAGATCTCGTAGGGCGCGCGGCCGGCGGCCTTCTTCAGCGCCCGGACCTTTTCCGCCCGGGCCGTGGCGTCGACCACGTCAACCTGGCTCAGCGCCACGATCTCGGTCTTTTCGGCGATGCCGTGACCATAGGCTTCGAGCTCGTGGCGGACGGTCTTGTAGGCCTTGGCGACGTCTTCCTCGAGCGCGGAAACCAGGTGCAGCAGCACCCGCGTGCGCTCGACGTGACCCAGGAACCGGTCGCCGATGCCGACGCCCTCATGGGCGCCCTCGATCAGGCCCGGAATATCGGCCAGCACGAATTCCCGACCGTCGATGGTGGCGACGCCGAGATTGGGGTGCAACGTGGTGAAGGGATAGTTGGCAATCTTCGGGCGCGCCCGCGTGACGGAGGCGAGAAAGGTCGACTTGCCGGCATTGGGCAGGCCGATGAGGCCGGCGTCGGCGATCAGCTTGAGCCGCAGCCAGACGGTCTTCTCCTGGCCGTCCTGGCCGGGATTGGCGTGACGCGGCGCCTGGTTGGTGGCGGATTTGAAATGGGCGTTGCCGAAGCCGCCATTGCCGCCGACGGCCAGCCGGTAGCGCTCGCCGACGGTGGTCAGGTCGCAGATCAGCGTCTCGCCATCCTCCTCGAAGATCTGGGTCCCGGCCGGAACCTTCATGGTGACGCTGTCGCCGCCGGCGCCGGTGCGGTTGCGGCCCATGCCGTGGCCGCCGGTCTGGGCCTTGAAGTGCTGCTGGAAACGGTAGTCGATCAGCGTGTTCAGCCCGTCGACGGCTTCCACCCAGACATCGCCACCGCGACCGCCATCGCCGCCATCGGGTCCGCCGAACTCGATGTATTTCTCGCGCCGGAACGAGACGCTGCCGGCGCCGCCGTCGCCGGAGCGGATATAGACCTTGGTTTCATCGAGGAACTTCATCTGGCTGACCGATCGGGGTTTTGAACAGGTTTAGCCGGTCTGGCACAGGCCACCGGCTTTGCGCGCATCGATAAACTTCTCGGGCGGCGAGGTCAAAGCCTATTGCGACAGGTCAAGGCGCGGGTTCATGGCCTGATTGCGTCCGCGCCTGCCAGCGTGCGGGCGAAATTGACCCTCACGCGGGCGATGGGGAGCGCGAACTTGGTCACCAGCGCCGTGTTGCGCAGCGTGCCGTCATCGGCGAGCACCAGCTTGTCGAAGAACCGCACGACATTGGGCTTGCCCGACGGGTTGAGGTCGACGCGGTAGCTGAAGCGGGCAGTGTTGCCGGATATGCGGACCGTGGTCTCGCCCAGTACGTCCTCTCGGGTGCCGGAATAGGTGTTGGGCCCGGTGCGGGTGAATATCCAGGTCTTGGTGTCGCGCTCGCCATCGTCGTAGCGGAAATCCTCGCGCAGCGTCAGCACATCGCCACGGACCCGGCCGGTGAGATCGACCCGGAAGGAGCGGCTGAGCCCGGTGATCGCGCCGAAGGAGCCATAGGCATAGGTCTTGCCGTGAAAGAAATCCTCAAGCAGCAGGTCGCCGGCCTGAACCGGAACCGCGGCCAGAAGGGCAAACAGCGGCCATGTGGCGACGAGATGGAAGAGGCGGCGCAGACGGATCATGGTGTTTCCTTTCGGGTCATGATGCTTCTACGCGCCCAGGCCCGTGCCGGATTAAGCCAGCGGGCCGGTTTGCCGGCCCGAAGCCTTTGCCGCGTCTGTACGGGCATCCTGCATTCGGGCGGCGCTGCCTGAATGCAGAGGCTTGCTCTAGACGGCCCGTGCCCTGTTCTCGTTCGACCAGCCAATCAGCGAGATCCAGGTCTTGCGGTCAAGACGGAACCATTCGACCGCCGCGCTGGCATTGATCGACAGGATGTTGATCATGCCGGTTCCCTGGAACTGGAAGCCGCTTTTCTGCAGCACCCGGCGGGAGGCAGGGTTGATCACCCGGCAGCGGGCGTCGATATGGTCGATCTCGCGGGTCCGGAAGGCCATGTCGACCAGCGCGTGCACGGCCTGGGTGGCGATGCCGCGGCGCCAGAACGGCTCGCCGATCCAGTAGCCGAGTTCGAGCGAGCTCCCATCCTTGCCGGTTTCGAGCGAGCAGCAACCGTAGAGCTGGCCGGTCTCGGCATCGGTGATCGCGTAGACGCAATTGCCATTCCCGCGTTTGGCGGAGGTTCGCACAAAGGTTTCGGCGTCGCCGCGGCCATAGGGGTGCGGGATGCGCGACACCATGGTGGCGATGGCCGGATTGTCGGCGAGAATGGCAATTGCGTCGATGTCTTCGGCGTGCGGCGGGCGAAGAACCAGGGATTCGGTCAGCAGAACCGGACAGTCAAAGGCGGGTAACCGCTCAAGGCTGTCCGCGCTGCTACAGGGCTCGCTCTTCGGTTCGCTTTCGGGGTCGTGTCTCATGGTCATTCTCCGGTTTTGGACAAAAAGAAAGGGGAGATGGCGTTCCATCTCCCCTGCCTTTGTCCGGTGTTCCGGAGGATGCCTGTCACGGCCGGGTCGATGAGACGCCGGCCTGCATAATGCGATCCGGCTTTATTCCGCTGCTTCCGCTTTCGCGACGACGGACACATAGGTTCGGCCGTTGGCTTTCTTGCGGAAGTCAACATTGCCCGGCTGCACGGCAAAAATGGTGTGATCCTTGCCAAGACCTACGCCGGTCCCGGGATGCCACTTGGTGCCGCGCTGACGCAGAATGATGTTGCCGGCAATGACGTTCTCGCCGCCGAACTTCTTCACGCCGAGGCGCTTGGATTCCGAATCGCGGCCGTTGCGCGATGAACCGCCAGCTTTTTTGTGTGCCATGGGTCTGCTCCTGTTTTCGCCTCAAGGGCGATTGTCTCACGTGCGGCTTTCGCCGCCAGGGCCCGAACGGGCGGTTGAATTACTCGGCGAGGGCCTTGGCCTGATCGCGCCAGTCGGAAATCTGATCGGCGCTGAACGGCATGGCTTCGTCGATGCGGGCGATGTCGGCGTCGCTGAGAGCCGCCACCTGGGCGAATGTCGTGATGCCCTGCTCGTTGAGCTGGCTGGCCGCGACCGGGCCGATGCCCTTGATCTTGGTCAGGTTGTCAGGCTCGCCCGCCGGAGCGGTGAACAGCGGTGCTGCGTTGGAAGTAGCGGCTTCGGTCGTTGCCGCAGCGTCAGCCTTCGGGGCAGCTTCCTTCTTTGCGGCAGCCTTCTTGGCGGGCTTGGCGCCGCCGGTCAGGATGTCGGTGATCCTGACGACCGTCTGATGCTGACGGTGACCGCGGATGCGCTTGGAGTTCTGCCGGCGGCGCTTCTTGAAGGCGATGACCTTGCGGGCGCGGCCCTGCTCGACAACTTCGGCGACGACCATGGCGCCTTCGACGAAGGGAAGGCCAACGGTTGCGCCGGCGCCTTCGCCGACCATGAGGATTTCGTTGAACTCGACGGTATCGCCGGCGGCGCCCTCGAGCTTCTCGATCGTCAGAACGTCATTGGCGGCGACGCGGTACTGCTTGCCACCGGTTTTAATGACTGCGAACATCTTTTGTCCTTTCGTGTTCGTCCGGCTCTCACTTTTCAGCGGGCCGTCTTTTTGCCAGTCGGAACGAATCAGCCGATCCTTTCAGGGACGCGGCCGGGTGAAGCCCTGGCAGGATCCCGTCAACGGGAGCGCCCAGCCAAAGGCCAACGGCGCAGGAAGCCCCACGCCGCATTCGGGTCGCGAGATACGTGAGGCGGGGGGAAGAGTCAAGCCAAATAGGCTTTTGCGACCGGCTTTGCGGTGCGATCGCCAAACTTATCTCTTGTGCAACACACGCGCTCCGGCTATGGAAGCGCCCGCGCACTGACTTGCGCCGACCAAAGACGCGGAGAGGTGGCTGAGTGGTCGAAAGTACCGCACTCGAAATGCGGCGTGGGGGCAACTCCACCGTGGGTTCGAATCCCACCCTCTCCGCCATTTTCCCGTCGCCAGGCCGACGGGTGATGAATCCCGGGCTTTTCTCCCGTCGCCTTCACATTTTCCATGCCATCTGAGCGCTTCCGAGAATTCCGGTCGGTCTTGTCTCCTCCGTGACTGTCTCAGGCAATGATTCGGGATGCTCAGCACTTTCCTGCGTGGCGTGGCCGCTGCTAGATGGGGGCGGACTGCGCCAGGTGCGCGCAGGAGCGAGGCGTATCATGTTGAGAAGACTTCTGGCCGGACTGAGCCTTGTGCTTGTGCTGCCGATCCTGAGCGCGTCAGCGGACGAGGCGTGGCTGCTGCCGAATGGCGAGGAGGTCACATGGGATCAGGATATCGACGGGATCTCGGTGCTGAGCTATCCGGTCGGCCGGTCGGGGGACCGGATACGCCTGTATGTGCGCGGGCTGGCCGACGCGGTCGACAGCCGCGGCACGTTCCATGCCTACTGGATCGGTCCGAGCAGCGCGTCCTATTGCGATGCGTTACTGACCGGGCCCGACGGAACGACATCCGACAGTTTCGGCCAGGCGATCATCACATTCGATCAGCCGACATTCCCGTCGGGGTGGTCGGCGCTTCTCGGACAGTGCTTCGACCCGCCGTCGGACGAATTGCGGGCCAATGCGCTGTATGGCGGTCAGGTTGTCGTGCCTCGCAATTGAGCCAGGCGCCGGACGACGGGCTGGAAGTTCCGGACGCATGGATATGGCGCGCGCAGAGCTGCGGGCCCAGCGTGCTCGACTGGCCGGTCGATGCAGATCTCGGGGCGGGTCGCCAGATGGTCCCGGTCCAGGTCGGATCTGCGTCGGGCGAGCTTGCCGCCGGGCCGGGCATTCCGGTGCCAGTGCGGGCCGGTCGAAACGCCGTCATTCATCTCAAGGGAAAGTCCGACACAATGAAATCACCTGTGACGTCTCCTGTCGCCATCGTTGCAATTGCGCTCACCGTGGTCGCCAGTCAGCTTCTCCCGACCTCCCCCGCATCGGCGCAGAGCGTCCTCGACGAGTACTGCACCCGGATCAGCGAGAACGACAAGGTCGCTTCCGACGGGTACCAATTGTCCGACGCCGCCTCCATCCTGCGGCAGGACCGCGCCAATTTTCACAAGTTCGGCCTGGCCGATGACGAGGATCAGGGGGACAACAGCTTCGCCAGCACGCAGGCCCGTGCGCGCATTCCGGCGCTGCTCGACAATGGCGACTCCGACCAGGGCATTCTGAACAGCATCGTCAATCGCACGCCGTTCGTCTGCGTCGAGATCTACCGAAACTACATGTATGTGTATGGCGGCTGATCTGGCGGCGCGCGCGAGCCTGCTGGTCTTGCAAGGGGTGCGCCTCGCCGGGGTGGCCGGGCTCGTCACGACGGCACTCGCGACATCGGTCAACTCGCCTCATCCCGAGCGTCGCTTTCGTCCCTGAGAAGCGCCGGCGGCCTGGCGGTTTGACATGATTCGCATCAGGCGCCGTCGGCGCAATCGCGGCAATCTGCCAGCGCCTGATCGAGCCCGGGTGGGACGACACGCGGGAACCGGACCGGTTCCGAGCGACATGCTCCAAGGCCTGACCCCTTCGTCCCGGCGTCCGCAAGGGGGCGCACGGCTTCGCCCGGGGCCGGGGCGGTCGTCGCAAAGGCAGGATTGCCGATGGGAAATGCCTGGCAAACTCCAGCGACGTTCTGAATTCCGTTTTCTTTTCATGATACTCAGCCTATCTAATGGCGCCTGGTCGCGATGGGAGAGGCATGTCTTGGACGTGAACGAGGGTGCCGTGAAGGAGAGTGAGCGGCCGTTCATGCGGTTCTCAACCGCGGCTTTTGCTCCCGAGGACGGCTTTGAGGCCTACAGAACGCTTTATGCGGGCGGCAGCGACGTCTCGCGTCTGGGCTCGGGCTTTGGCGCCCAGCTGGAAGTCAGGCCCCTGGGCGATGTCGTGATCTTCCAGCGGTGGCTCAATGACGTCGCGCATGAGCGGGCGGCGCACCGTATCCGCCAGGACGGTTTCGAGCATTTTGTCCTGCAGATGCCGATTGCCGGCTGCCTGGTCACGCAGACACCCGAAGGTGTCCAGGTGGTCAAGTCCGGAGAAATCATCATCTTCGATGCGCGCAGGCCCTACCAGACCCGGTCTCAAGGCGTGCACCTTCTTACCTTTTCGGTCGCGCGCTTTGTCGTGGAGCGGGGGTTTGCCGGCTCGGAGGAACTCCACGGCAAGATGCTTGCCGGCGAAAGATCGGCGCTGCTCGGCGATTACATGGGATCCCTGACCCGGCATGCCGGATCGCTCGCGGGCGCGGCGCTGATCGACGCGCTGAACGTGTTTTCCGAACTGCTCGCCATGGCCTTGCGCCAGTCGGAGACGTTGTACGATTTCAGCGAAGCCATGCGCGGCAAGCTCGATCTCGCCCGCAGGGTAGTCGAGGACGAGTTGCATCGGCCCGACCTGAATCCGGACCTGATCGCCGCGAGGATCGGGATGTCGCGATCGCGACTTTATGAACTCTTCAGGCAATTCGGCGGTGTGGCGAGCTACATCCAGGTGAGGCGCGTGCACCGGTTCCGAGCCCTGTTGAGCCAGTCCCGGGATGTCCGCAGCATGGCGGAACTCGCATTTGCCTGCGGCTTTACCAGCGAAAGTCACGCGAGCCGGACATTTCGCGATACGTTCGGGATTCCGCCGGGGCAGTTTCGCCGGCGCCAGCGCCTTGATCTGAACCCCGCGGGGCCGAAGGGGTTCGAACAATCCGGCGGATTCAACGGGTGGATCGCTTCGCTGGGCCCGCGACCGCGCCCCGGCCGCGCGTGACAGTTCGATCAACGGGGTCAGGCCGTGCGTCCTGGTACCTCGCCCTGTCGCTGGCCGCCGTGCACCTGGTCTCCTCTGTCGACCGGCACATTCTGACGCTGGTGCTGAGCGCCATAGAGCGCGAGTTCGGGCTGACCGACACGGATCTCGGCTTCCTCCACGGCACCGCCTATGTGCTGGTCTATGCCATCGCCATCGTCCCCCTCGGCATGCTTGCGGACCGCTACGATCGGCGGCGGATTCTTGTTGGTGGCCTGATCATCTGGACGATCGGGACGGCCGCATGCGGCCTGTCGCAATCCTATGGGCAACTCGTGGCTGCGCGCATGGTGGTCGGGCTGGGGCAGGCGGCCCTTGTTCCCACCGCCATCTCGCTGATTGCCGAAAGTTTCGGCGCGCGCCGGATGGGCCGCCCGATCGCCGCCTTCACCGCTGCATCGACGCTCGGGCGCGGCGTCGCGCTCATTGGGGGAGGCCTGCTGCTGACCCTGATCGTCGACAGCGGCATGCCGCCGGCGCTGGCGCCGTGGCGAGCGCTGTTTCTGCTTTCGCTGGTGCTCAACCTGGTTGCTCTGGCCTGGGTCATGACGATCAAGAGCGATTCCCGCGCCCGGGGCCTGGTCGGTGTGGCGCCGGATCTGGCCAAGGCCGTGGCGACGCGCTGGCCGGTCTATCTGGCCTATTTCGGCGGCGCGGTTGCCAGCATCACGCTGGTCCAGATCATCGCGGCCTGGACGCCGACGATTCTTGTCCGTTCCTTCGCGCTTTCGGTTGCTCAAAGCGGCATGCTGTTCGGGCCGATCGTGCTGGGTTTCGGGCCGGCCGGAAACCTGGCCGGCGGGTGGCTTGTCGATAGCCTGGAGCGCCGCGGCGTGGCAGGGGCGGCCGGCCTGGCCAATGCACTGTCCCTGATTGCCGCCATCGCCGCCGGATCGATCCTGTGTAGCGCCCAGTCCCTGCCGATTGCCGTGCCGGGGCTGATGGCCACAACGTTTTTCCTCGGCATGACGACGCCCACGAGCCTTGTCGGCATCCAGAACCTGACGCCGGCTGCCATCCGCGGGCGGGTGACGGGTGTCTTCGTTCTTTGCGTCACGCTGGTGTCGCTTGGCGCCGGGCCTGTGGCGGTGGGCTGGCTGAGCGATCAGGTCGATGATGTCACCGACGGGCTTCGCCTGGCGGTGCTCGTCGCGTTCTGGGGCATCGGTTGCCTCGGCGTTCTCTCGGCGGCCGTGGCCCAGCGGCTTGACCGGGCGGCGGCCTGAGACAATCCGCAGCAAGTGTGGCTCTGGAGGAAGGTTGCATCAGCGGCGCAGCCGGATGCCGCCTTGGCGCTGTCTTGTCCCAGCGTCCTGTTTTCTCCGCACAGCATCCATTTGAGTGCCGCAGGCAGTGCCATGGCATTGAAAAAGCCGCGCAGCGATTTTAGCGGTAGGCACCTCTCGCGATGAACTGGAGCTGCCATGAACCGTCTGTTTTGTCTTGCACTTTCAATCACACTGCTGGTCTCGACTGCGTCCGCCCGCGCGGACAATCTTCGCGACGATGACTGGAGCTTCAATTTCTTCAACGACTCCCGGCTTGCGGTCACGCAGATCAACACGATGAACCGGAACGGAAAATGGAGCCGCAACTGGTTGCGCAGCCGCATGAGCAGCGGCACCGGGCTGACCCTGAGCTTCTACGACAAGAGCGACAACCGCTGTGAAGTGCGGACCTACGTGAAGTTCACCGATGATTCCTTCTATGATGAAGTCATCGACTACTGCGGCATCGCGATTGTGCGTGTGACCGACCGGCAACTGACCACGGAATGACCGGCGGGCGGGCTGGCCTGCCGGGCGAGACAGCGTTGCAATTTCCGCGGTCGGCCGGACCCTGCAGGCCGTGATCTTCGACACAGGAACCTCTATCTGACGATGCGGGCGGACAATGCGCCTGTGAAGACCAAGGTGATGGCGTCTCTCGTCGTCGTACATGCCGGCGACGGTCCCTTCGGTGTCGATCCTTGATCTGCGCCAACGGCCCGCCGCCAACGGAATTCTCTCATTTTGGAGTCAAGACATGATGATATGGCGCGCCCTGACGGTTATGAGCGTGGTGCTTCTCGCAGGATCTGTGAGTCCCGCCCCGGCGCAAGGCTTTCAGCCCGAATGCATGGCCAAGGTCAAGCAATTGTGCGGAAGGGTGTCACCGGGCCGTTGTTTTGAGGATGAATCCTTGTGGGATGCGGTCTCGGCCCGCTGCTCGGGCGATATCCAGACGATGATCGAGATGGAGCGCGAGGCAAGCGAGGAGCAGGCGCAATCCGCCCGCAGCAGGACAGACGGCGCGGACATCAACGACATGCGCGGCCAGTCCTATGGCGGCGTGCTGCGCAGCGGCCCAAGCATGAACTCGCGCAAGCTCGGCAGCCTGTATGAAGGCGACAACATCAACATCCTCGAAGACACCGGCGTCTGGTTCAACGACTACAAATGGTTCAGGATCGATTCTCCCATCGGAGTGGGATTCCACTGGGGCGGCATCTTCTGCAGCGAAAGCGACCAGCGGCCCGACGGCGTTTTTTCGACTTGCGGGGGACAGCCCGACACTGAGTAGGGATCTGTCGACGAAACCGTCGATGCGGCGGATTATGTTCGCGTCTTCTACACCGAACCGTCTCTCTCGGAGGGGGTGAGCCAGGATAACGAGATGGACTTCAGCATTCCGGCGATCGCCGCGATCCGCTCCACCAGAGCGGCGTCCGGAGGCTGCATCGACACCAAACCCCTCGTCGATGCCCAGGATTACGACAGCGCTTAGATCACCCCGCCCCCTGACCGTGACGGCAAAACGGGCGGCGAACGGCCAGATGCTGGTCGAGGTCGACTGCGGCAGGTTCGGCGAGAGGAAGTACATCGTCTGGACCCTGGTCGGATCCTCGGGCTATTGGCAGGTCTCCGATATCGAGGGATCCGACCCCGGCTCCCGCCTTGGGGCAATCCGCTGCAACTGGCAGGCTTGTGGCCGACCATGCGGAATAGGCGCGGGGGCTGAAACGACCCGGCGTCCCGGTCTCCGGATCATCGATGCAGCGCGACCGATGCTGCGCCGGGCCGGCAATGCGCCCCGAGGCCAGCCACAAGAGACAACGCCCGCCGTGCAAGGGCGGGCGTTGTCGAGGTCTCATGCAGGTGCCAGGCCGGTCCGGGTGACGAGGACCCGTTGCGGGCTGCCGTCCCGGTTCCGATCAGGCTTCGGAGGGCGCCTTGATGGTCTCCGGCCTGGGCTTGCGCCTGCGCGTGACAAGCACGAAGAACAACGGCACGAACAGGATGCCCAGAACGGTGCCGGTGATGGTGCCGCCAAGCACGCTGGTGCCGATGGCGTTGCGACCACCGGAGCCTGCGCCCGTGCTGAGGACCAGCGGCAGCACGCCGAGAGAGAAGGCCATCGAGGTCATGATAATCGGACGGAAGCGCTGGCGTGCCGCCTCGCGGACGGCGTCGAACAGGGATTCGCCGGCCTCGTAGCGCTCGCGCGCGAATTCCACGATCAGGATGGCGTTCTTGCCGGTCAGCCCGACCACGGTGAGCAGGCCCACCTGGAAGAACACGCCGTTCTGATAGCCACCATACAGGGTCCACAGGACTGCGCCAAGGATACCGACGGGCATGACCAGCATGACGGCGAAGGGGATCGACCAGCTTTCGTAAAGGGCGGCGAGGCAGAGGAACACGGCCGCAAGCGACAAGGCGTAGAGCAGCGGCGCCTGGTTGCCCGATTGCCGCTCTTCCAGCGACAGTCCGGTCCAGGACACGGCATAGCCGGGCAATTGCGAGGCAATCCGCTCGATTTCCGTCATCGCCTCCCCGGTGGTGACGCCCGCGGCGGGCGAACCCTGGATCTGCATTGCGCTGACCGCATTGTAGCGGGAGATGCCCTGCGGCCCGAAGGTCCAGCTGCCTTCGGCGAAATTGGCAAAGGGAACCAGGCCGCCGCTCGAATTGCGCACCTTCCATTTCGAAATATCGGAGGGAAGGGCGCGGGAATCGGCTTCACCCTGGATGTAGACGCGCTTGATGCGGTCCCGGTCGATGAAGTCGTTGAGGTAGCTGCCGGCCCAGGCGACCTGCAGCAGCTGCGCGACGTCGGAGGCGGTGACGCCCATCGCACCGGCCGCACGCCAGTCGATGTCGAGATGATACTGTGCGGCATCCTCGAGACCGGAGGGACGGGCCGAACTGATCAGCGGGCTCTGCGCCGCCATGCCAAGCAGCTGGTTGCGGGCGGTGAGCAGTTGCTCATGGGTCTGGCCGTCGCGGGCTTCGAGATAGAAGTCGAAGCCGCTCATGATGCCGAGTTCGGGAACCGAGGGCGGAACGATCGGAAAGACCATGGCGTCCTGGATGCCCGAAAGGGCCGGATAGGCGCGGCCGGCGATGGCCTGGGCGCTCTGTCCCGGCAATTGCCGTTCCGACCAGTCCTTCAGACGAATGAAGGCGAGGCCCATGTTCTGGCCCTGGCCCGAGAACGAGAACCCGACCACGCCGAACATGCTGTCGACATTGTCCTTCTCGTTTTCGAGAAAATGCTGCTCCACCTGTTCGAGAACCTTCTGGGTCCGCTCGGCGGTGGCGCCGGTGGGCGCCTGAATGAGGGCCAGGAGAATTCCCTGGTCTTCGTCGGGCAGGAAGGCGGTCGGGGTCTGTACGAAGCTCCATGCCAAGAGGCCAAAGAGCGCGAGATAGATGGCGCCGACACGCAGCGGACGGCGCACGATCCAGCCTACGGTGCCGCCATAGAAGTTGCTGAGCCGTTCAAAGCTGCGGTTGAACCAGCCGGCGGGACCGCGCTTGGCATGATGGGCGGCCTTGGACGTGAGGAGCGTGGCGCAGAGTGCGGGCGTCAGGGTCAGGGCCACGAGGACGGAGAGGCCCATGGCCGAGACGATGGTAACCGAGAACTGCTGGTAGATCACGCCGGTCGAGCCGCCGAAGAAGGCCATCGGTACGAACACCGCCGACAGCACCAGGGCGATGCCGATGAGCGCGCCGGTGATCTGTCCCATGGATTTGCGCGTGGCCTCGAGCGGGCTGAGCCCCTCCTCCTCCATGATGCGCTCGACATTCTCGACCACGACGATGGCGTCGTCGACCAGAAGTCCGATTGCGAGCACCATGGCAAGCATGGTCAGCGTGTTGATGGAATAGCCGAACGCGGCAAGGATGCCGAAGGTGCCGAGCAGAACCACCGGCACGGCAAGCGTGGGTATGAGCGTGGCGCGAAAGTTCTGCAGGAACAGGAGAATGACGAGGAAGACGAGCACGATGGCTTCGATGAGCGTCTTGACCACTTCGCCGATCGAGATTTCGATGAATGGCGTCGTGTCATAGGGAACGACGTAGCTGACGCCTTCGGGGAAGAAGGCCGAGGCCGCCTCTATCTTCGTCTTGATGAGTTCGGCCGTATCGAGCGCGTTCGCGCCCGCTGCCAGACGGATTGCCATGCCGGTTGCCGGATTGCCGTTGAAACGGGCGATGGTGGAATAGTTTTCCGCGCCGATTTCGACACGGGCCACGTCCTTGAGCAGCACAAGGCCGCCATCGGTGGCAGCCCGGATGACGATCGCCTCGAAGTCTTCGGGCGTCGTGAGCAGCGACTGCGCGGTGATGGTGGCGTTCAATTGCTGGCCTTCGACCGTCGGCAAGGTGCCGAACGCACCGGCGGAGATCTGGGCATTCTGGGCCGTCACGGCACCGACAACATCCTGCGGTGCGAGTTCGTAGGCGGCGAGCTTGACCGGGTCGAGCCAGATGCGCATGGCGTATTTGGCGCCGAACACCTGCACGTCGCCAACGCCTTCCAGACGGCTGAATTCATCCACGAGATTGGTGTTCAGATAGTCGGAAAGGTCGGTCTGGTCGAGCCTGCCATCATCGGAGATGAGCGCAATGACCATGAGGAAGCTGGCCGAGGACTTCTGCACCGTGACGCCCAGACGCTGGACGGTCTCCGGCAGCAGCGTGGTGGCCTGCGACAGCTTGTTCTGGACCTGAACCTGGGCAATGTCCGGATCGACCCCAGTCTCGAAGGTCAGCGTGATGGAGGCCGTGCCGGCGGAGGTGGAACTCGACGAAAAGTAGCGCAAGCCGTCGAGGCCGGTCAGCCGCTGCTCGATGACCTGGGTCACCGTATTGGCAATGGTCTGCGCCGACGCCCCCGGATAGGTCGCCGAGATCGAAATTGTCGGAGGCGCGATCTGCGGGTATTGCGAGATCGGCAGGGTGAGGATGGACAGTACCCCGGCGCCCATGATGATGATCGAGATCACCCAGGCAAAGATCGGCCGGTCGATAAAGAAGCGTGCCATGTCGGTCTCCGCGAGGTCAGTTCTGTGCCGGTTGGTCGGCGCGTTCTTCGGGGGCAACCGTCGCTCCGGCCGCGATTTTCTGCAGTCCTTCGACGATCACCTTGTCGCCTGCCTTGACGCCGTCCGTGACGATCCAGTCGGAACCGCGATCGCTGACAATCGTCAGCGTGCGCTGCTCGACCACGTTGTCGGGTCCGACGACCATGGCCGTGGGCGCGCCGCGACGGTCACGCGAGACGCCTTCCTGGGGGACGAGAATGGCGTTCTCGATGACGCCCTGGGGCATCTCGACCTGGACATACATGCCCGGCAGCAGCATCTCGTCCGGATTGGGAAACTGCAGGCGCAGGGTTATGACGCCGGTCTGCTCGTCAACATGCGGCTCCGCTGCGGTGAGTTCGCCGGTATGGTCGAAGGTCGTGCGGTCGGCCAGCATCAGTTCGACCGTGGTGTCGATGTTCTCGCCTGCCGCCTGCGGACCCTGCCGCTTCCAGCGCACCAGGTCGGCGGCCGACTGGGCGACGTCGACATAGACGGGATCCAGCTTGCGGATCACGGCCAGGGGAGCGGCCTGGCCCGAAATGATGAGTGCGCCCTGAGTGGTCAGTGACCGTCCGATGGCGCCCGACAATTGCGCGCGGATCGTGGTGCGCTCCAGATCGATGTTCGCGGCCAGCAGTTGCGCCTTGGCGACCTGCAGAGCGGCATCAGCTATGTCGCGGGTGGTGACCGCGGCATCAAGGGCCTGATCGCTGGCGACATTGCTCTTGCGCAGGCTTTCCATGCGGGTGAGCTCGCGGTTGGCCGATTTCAGACTGACTTCGGCCTGGTTGACGGCGGCCTGCGCCGCCACGACCTGCGCCCGGTAGGTCGCCGGATCGATGCGATAGAGGATATCGCCTTCCTTGACGGCCGAGCCTTCCTCGAACAGGCGCTCGACGATGATGCCGTTTACCTGGGGGCGAACTTCGGCGACTCCGGAGGCGACGACGCGCCCGGGAAGCGTTGATGTGACCGTGACGGTCTCCGCCTTCAGCGTGACGACGGTCACGGCTGCCGGCGGCTGTTCCTGCTGCTGCGCCGAGGCCGCAGACGGCGCCAGAGCGACAAGCATGGAACAAAAGAGGGCGTAACGCGCTAACCTCATTGAATATCTCCGTGAATTTTGGAGTAGCCGCTTGGCCGATGGACGCACTGCGACTAATATGAAAACCGAAGGGTTTCATAATTGCTTTTTTGCAATGCGCAAGCGAAACGCTGCACCTGCGAACAAGGAGGGTTAACTTGTTGCCCAAAAGCCTCAACATATGCCGCGGCCCGGGCCGGCCCCGACAGCTCGATAGCGGCGAACGCGAGGCGATCATCATCGACGCAGCCGAGCGGGTGATCCTGTCCCAGGGGCTGGGCGGGGCCTCCATGGCGGCGATTGCACTCGAGGCAGGGATGTCCAAGCGCACTCTCTATGAAATCTTCGATTCCCGCGCAGCGCTTTTCGCGGCCCTTGTCCGGCGTATCCGCAACAAGGTGTCGCGGCCATTGACTGACAGTGAGCTCGAACTGCCGCTCGCCGAACGACTGCGACTGCTGCTGACGCCGGCGCACGAGAAGTTCACGGACCTGTTGCCGCTCGCGATCCTGCGCGCGGTCATCGTCGAGGCGGACCGGCAGCCCGATCTGGCGCGGGAATTCCTGCAGGAAGGGCCGCACGCGCTTTACGACATGGTTCGGCAGGAACTCGACCGGTCCGTTGCCCGGGGCGAGATTCGGATAGGCGACACTCAAGACGCGGCACGGCTGATGGCGGACATGGCGCATGAAAACCTGTTCGAGCACCTCGTGGCTCCACAGCCGGCCTGCGAGCGCCAGCAGGCCCACGAGCGCCGGCTTGAGCTCGCGATCAGGGTGTTTCTCGGTGGAATCGGGGACGCCGGTTGATCTGCACCGCTGCAATCCCGATGTCCGGGCTCCGCCGGTCGCGCCAACGGCATAATTCCGTCAAACTGACATGATCCAGAGTTATGAACAGTCAGCCGATGCAGGCTGTGAGACATCATTCGGGTCCGGACTCCTGTCCGCGTGATGCGGCAGGACCGGTGATCCCGTGTCTGCGGCTGTGTTCATATCCATTCCGTATCCCGGAATTTTGCTGTAGGACCTCATCCAACGCCCTCCCGCCAGGAAAACGCCATGAAATTTCGCTTCCCCATCGTCATCATAGACGAGGATTTCCGATCGGAGAATTCCTCGGGCCTGGGCATTCGCGCCATGGCCCAGGCCATCGAGAACGAGGGGTTCGAAGTGCTCGGCGTGACCGGTTATGGCGACCTGTCGCAATTCGCACAGCAGCAGTCGCGCGCCTCAGCCTTCGTGCTGTCGATCGACGACGAGGAATTCAGCCCCGGCCCGGACGTCGATCCGGCGGTGGTCAATCTGCGCAATTTCATCGAGGAGGTGCGCTGGAAAAACGCCGACGTGCCGATCTACATCTATGGCGAGACCAAGACCAGCCGGCACCTGCCCAACGACATCCTGCGCGAGCTGCACGGCTTCATCCACATGTTCGAGGACACGCCGGAATTCGTGGCGCGCCACATCATCCGCGAGGCCAAGAGCTATCTCGAGGGCATCAAGCCGCCGTTCTTCAAGGCGCTTCTGAATTATGCCGAGGACGGGTCGTACTCCTGGCACTGTCCCGGCCACTCCGGCGGCGTGGCGTTCCTGAAGAGCCCGATCGGGCAGATGTATCACCAGTTCTACGGTGAGAACATGCTGCGCGCCGACGTCTGCAACTCTGTGGAGGAACTGGGCCAGCTGCTCGATCACAACGGCGCCATCGGCGCGTCCGAGCGCAACGCCGCGCGGATCTTCAATGCCGACCATTGCTTCTTCGTCACCAACGGGACCTCGACCAGCAACAAGATGGTCTGGCACCACACCGTGGCGCCGGGCGACGTGGTGGTGGTCGACCGCAACTGCCACAAGTCGATCCTGCACTCGATCATCATGACCGGATCGATCCCGGTGTTCCTGAAGCCGACGCGGAACCATTACGGCATCATCGGCCCGATTCCGCAGAGCGAGTTCGAGATCGAGTCGATCAAGGCCAAGATCCGCGCCAATCCCTTGCTCGAGGGCGTTGACGCCGACACCGTCAAGCCGCGCATCATGACGCTGACGCAATCGACCTATGACGGCGTTCTCTACAATACCGAGACCATCAAGACGCTGCTCGACGGCTATGTCGACAATCTGCATTTCGACGAGGCCTGGCTGCCGCATGCGGCGTTCCACCCGTTCTATGGCAGCTACCACTCGATGGGACGCAAGCGCGAGCGGCCGATGCACTCGGTCACCTACGCCACGCAATCCATCCACAAGTTGCTCGCCGGTATCAGCCAGGCGAGCCATGTGCTGGTACAGGACAGTAAGGACACCAAGCTCGACCGGCACCTCTTCAACGAGGCCTATCTGATGCATACCTCGACCAGTCCGCAATATTCGATCATCGCCAGTTGCGATGTGGCGGCTGCGATGATGGAGCCGCCCGGCGGTACCGCGCTGGTCGAGGAAAGCATCGCCGAAGCGCTCGATTTCCGCCGCGCCATGCGCAAGGTGGACGACGAGTTCGGCGATGACGACTGGTGGTTCCAGGTCTGGGGGCCGCCGGTCGAACTGGAGGAAGAGGGCATCGGGCACACCAAGGACTGGGTGCTCAAGCGGACCGACGCCGAGGGCGTGCAGAAATCGGATGGCGAGGAATCCTGGCACGGCTTCGGCGACATGACGCCGGGCTTCAACATGCTTGACCCGATCAAGGCGACGATCATCACGCCCGGCCTCAATCTCGACGGGCGCTTCGAGGACACCGGAATCCCGGCCTCGATCGTCACCAAATACCTGGCCGAACACGGCGTCGTGGTGGAAAAGACCGGCCTCTACAGCTTCTTCATCATGTTCACCATCGGCATCACCAAGGGCCGCTGGAATTCGCTTCTGACCGAGTTGCAGCAGTTCAAGGATGATTACGACCAGAACCAGCCGATGTGGCGCATCATGCCCGAGTTCTGCGCCAAGCAGCCGCGCTACGAGCAGATGGGCCTTCGCGACCTGTGCCAGCATGTGCACTCGCTCTATGCCAAATATGACGTGGCACGGCTTTCGACCGACATGTATCTGAGTGATCACACGCCGGCGATGAAGCCGAGCGACGCGTTCTCGCATATCGCGCACCGGACGACGCAGCGCGTGGCCATCGACGATCTCGAAGGCCGCATCACAACCAGTCTGGTGACGCCCTATCCGCCCGGCATACCGCTGTTGATCCCGGGCGAGGTGTTCAACAGGAAGATTGTCGAATATCTCAAGTTCAACCGCGAATTCGCGCGCGAATGTCCCGGCTTCGAGACCGATATCCATGGCCTGGTGCAGGAGACCGGCGACGACGGGGTGGTGCGCTACTTCGCCGATTGCGTTGCCGGATGACCAGGCAGCGCACCGCCGGCTGCGACTGCCGGCCATCACTATAGGGTCCGCCCATGCCGCGCTTTGCCGCCAACCTGTCGATGATGTTCTCCGAACATGCGTTCCTGGACCGGTTCGAGGCTGCCGCCGCCGCGGGCTTTGAAGCGGTCGAGTTTCTTTTTCCCTATGATTATCCGGCAAAGGACATTGCGGCGCGCCGTATTGTCGCCGGCGTGGAGCAGGCGCTGTTCAACCTGCCGCCGGGCGACTGGGGTGGCGGCGAGCGCGGCCTTGCCGCCCTGCCCGAGCGCAAGGCCGAATTCCGTCAGTCCGTCCGTACTGCACTCGATTATGCGACCGTTATCGGGGCGCCGCGGCTGCACATGATGGCAGGGCTTGCCGATCCGGGCAGTCAAACGCATCGCGCAGCCTATCGTGACTCGCTAGCGTTCGCAGCGGACATGGCTGCGGAGCAGGGGATCGAAGTGCTGATTGAACCCCTCAACAGGCGCGACATGCCCGGCTATTTTCTCAATGATTTCGATGGCGCCGCCGAGCTGATCGCTGGCCTTGGCCGCGGGAACATCAAGCTGCAGTTTGACGTCTATCACCGGCAGATCCTGCACGGCGACGTGATCCGGGGACTTGAAGGCCTGTTACCCGTCATCGGCCATGTCCAGATCGCCGCCGTGCCGCACCGGAATGAACCGGGCACGGGCGAGCTCGATGATTTCCGCGTGCTCAAGGTGCTCGACGATCTGGGCTACCAGGGCTTTGTCGGATGCGAGTATCGGCCGCGCGGCGCGACGCTGGACGGTCTTGGCTGGATGACCCGGGTGTTCCGGAGCTGAGCCGTCAATTCGCCACCCGGTCGGCGTGGCGCATCAGGCCTGAAAACACCAGCGGAATGGCAACGAAGACCGGGAGCGCAAGATAGATGGGCGCGAAACCGGTATGCTCGGCGATGAAGCCGATCACCGACGGCGCGAACAGCAGGCCGGAATAGCCCATGAATGTGACGATCGAAATCGCCATGCCCTGCGGCAGGCCAGGCAGGTTGCCGGCGGCGGAAAAGGCGATCGGAACCGTGTTGGCAAGCCCCAGGCCGGCAATCGCAAAGCCTGCCACGGCCCATTCCGCCGAGGGCGCAAGGCCCGCGCCGCCAAGACCGATCATCGCAAGGCTTGCCGAAATCCGGAACGTCTGGACGGCGCCGAGGCGGTCGCGCACCAGATCGCCCAGAAACCGCATCAGCGCCATCGCGGCGGAAAAGGCCCCGAAGGCCAGTCCCGAGAGCGCAGGGCTGGCATCCAGTTCCTGGCGCAGATAGAGCGCGCCCCAATCGAGAACCGCGCCTTCCGGGGTCATCATGATCAGGCAGATGATGCCGGTCAGCCAGACCGTGGCGCCGGCGGTCAGCAGGCCGGGCCGGGGATTTGCGGCCTTGTCCGGCGACGCGTGATCAGGGCTGGCCGGCGGCCGATCAGCCAGCAGGCGCGGCCATGCCAGTACGAGCGCGAGCACAACCAGAAGGGACGCCAACAGGGCATGTACATGGACACCGAAATAGGCGATCAGCACTCCCCCGAAGGTGGCGCCGATAACACCGCCAAGGCTCCAGAAGCCATGACAGGACGACATGATGGCCCGGTCCAGGCGCTTTTCCACCTCGACGGCGTTGGCATTCATGGCAACATCCATGCCGCCGATCACTCCCCCAAAAAGGAACAACGCAATCGCCGCCGTCCAGATCGAGGGCGCGAGCGTGACCAGCGGCAGGCTGGTCACTGTCATGGCCGCAAGCCACAGCACCGGCATGCGCGACCCGCTTCTCGAGATCAGCAGCCCGACCAGCGGCATGGCGCAGAGCGATCCGATGCCGAAGCACATGATCATCAGGCCCAGGGCGCTTTCATCGAGATCAAGCCGCAGCGCGAATTCGGGAATTTTCGGGGCCCAGCTGCCGACGAGAAATCCGTTTGCCAGAAACATCAGCGACACGGCCAGGCGTTCGGGAGACAGGAAGGCGCGCGCTGCAAGGCTCGGGGCTGACATGTAATTTCCGTTTAAATCGATTGAAAGCTGGGTATAGCGATTCCCGCCCGCGGTAAATCGTCGGGCCGGTCACATTCGCAGTGACGATGTGACACATCGTGAAGTGGCAAGGCCAGTCAAAAAAAGGTGCCGTTCCGAGCGGCAACGTGTTAAGGCCGCGCATCCACATTGAACGGGCAACGCCATGGGCCGCGCCTGACACTACCAAAATATCGGGAGAAGCACGCATGACGACAGGATCGGCGCGGGAATGGGTGCGACGTTTGCAGCCTTACAGGTTGCCCAGCAACGGGCGCAGCGCGTTTGAGACAGTCCTCACGTTCGGGCTTCTGGTTTCCTTGTGGATCCTGATGTGGTTTGCGCTGTCCTACAGCGTCATCCTGACCCTGTTGCTGTCGATCCCGGCAGCGTTGATGATGGTTCGGCTGTTCATCATCCAGCATGATTGCGGCCATCAGTCGATGTTCACGACGGCCAAATGGAATGACCGGGTGGGCCGCGCGCTCGGCGTGCTGACGCTGACGCCCTATGATTACTGGCGACGTTCGCATGCGATCCATCATGCCGGATCGGGAAATCTCGACCGGCGCGGCGTCGGCGACATCGACACGCTGACGGTGGAGGAGTATCTCGCCCTGTCGCGCATCGGGCGGCTCAAGTACCGGCTCTACCGGCATCCGCTGGTAATGTTCGGCATCGGGCCTGCCTTCATCTTCATGTTGCAGCACCGCTTGCCGGTCGCGGCCCTGAAGGACGGGGTGATGTCCTGGACCAGCGTGATGATCACCAACCTGGCGATCGCCGCGATGTGGATCGGACTGGGAATGCTTGTGGGCTTCAAGGCGTTCCTGATCATTCACCTGCCGATCATGCTGATCGGTGCGTCGGTGGGCGTGTGGATGTTCTATGTCCAGCACCAGTTCAACCCGACCCATTGGGACCACGCTCCGGAGTGGGAGCGCGAACAGGCCGCCCTGCATGGCAGTTCGTTTTACGATCTGCCCAAGCCGTTGATGTGGGTGACCGGCAATATCGGCATTCACCATGTCCACCATCTTTCGAGCCGGATTCCGTTCTACCGGTTGCCGCAGGTGCTCAAGGACTTCCCGGAACTGGGCCAGATCGGCCGTCTGACATTGTGGGAAAGCTTCCGTTGCGTGCCGCTCGCGCTGTGGGATGAAGACCGTCGGAGGCTGGTGCCGTTCCGATCGGTCCGCGGCCGGACGGCGGGAGCCGAGGCTGCGGCCTGAGCCAGGATGTCAGTGCAGGCATGACGGCGAGGCCGGGCAGGGACCATTCCTGCAGGGTGTTTTGGCCTGTGATCGCTTTTGCTTGTGCAGAGCGAAAAAACAGTGTATTGATGATCTATCGATTTTTGACCGGACGACTTGGTTGCTCACCGCCAGAGGCGGAGACAGGCTCAACACTTCACTTAAATTCGATGACGAACGCCTGCGCCGAGCGCTTTAAAGAGCGCTTGCGCCGGAAAATGCATTCATGGACATAAAGGACTCCCCCCATGAAAACCGGTACTGTCAAATTCTACAACGACCAAAAGGGCTTCGGCTTCATCGCACCTGACGACGGCAGCAAGGACGTGTTCGTGCACGCGACTGCTCTTGAGCGCGCTGGCATGCGCGGTCTGGCCGAAGGCCAGAAGGTGTCTTTCGACACCGCTGAAGACCGTCGCACCGGCAAGACTGCCGTTTCGACCATCCAGGCTGACTGAAAAGTCAAACCTGAGACCGGCTGGCTAGGCTGGTCGCTGTGATTTGATCGCGCCCGGAAGCTCAGGCTTCCGGGCGTTTTCGTGTGGCTTTCCGTTGGAGAAGAGCGGATCAGCGATTTGCTTGCGCATTGCGCACATACGCAAAAAGCCGGTCCGCGACGGACCGGCTTTCAAGCCTCGACAAGCTTGGAGAAGCTTATGCGGTTTCCTTCGGGGTCAGAACCTGGCGGCCGCGGTACATGCCTGTCTTCAGGTCGATGTGGTGCGGACGGCGCAGTTCGCCGGAATTCTTGTCCTCGACATAGGTCGGGGCCTTGAGGGCGTCGGCGGAGCGGCGCATGCCGCGCTTGGACGGGGAGGTTTTACGCTTCGGAACAGCCATGACGAACTCCAGTTCAACATTTAGACATGATCAACGGCCGACCCGGGGGCCGAAACTGACGCATGCCGATTTCGGAAATTTGACGGGCTTATACATGGCATTTGCGGGTTTGACCAGCGTTGGCGCGGATTTTTTTGCCACTGGAAAGCCGCTTCGGCCCTGGTGCACCCGCCACTGCATCAGGCCTCGTCTTCCTCGACGATCCATGGTTCGGCGCGGCCGGCCGCTTCCCACTCGCGCCAGGCCGGCAGCTGCTTCATTCGGGCCATGTAGCCCGCCACGTCGGGCCGGGTCTCAAAGGCATAGACGTCAAGACGGTTGACCACCGGCGCAAACATGGCGTCGGCGATCGAAAACCCGCCCAGCAGGAACGGTCCGCCATGCTGCTCGAGGCACTCGCTCCACAGGGCCTGGATGCGAGCGACGTCGGCGAGAAGGGCGGGCGTCGGGGCAATCGGCCGGCGGTCGCGCCGCATGTTCATCGGGCAGGCGGACCGCAAGGCCTGAAACGAGGACACCATCTCGGAACTCATCGCCATGGCCTTGCTGCGCAGCACTGGATCCTCCGGCCAAAGGCCCGAGTCCGGATGCTTGCGGGCGACATGATCGAGAATCGCAAGGGATTCCCAGATGGTGGCGCCATCGTCGACCAGGACAGGGACCTTGCCGGTGGGCGAGAACGTCCTGAACGCGGCATTGCCGCCGGCCATGTCGAAGGGGACAAGCCTCTCCTCGAATGCAATGCCGGTGACGCGCATGCCGATCCAGGGCCTGAACGACCAGGAGGAATAGTTCTTGTTGCCGATGTAAAGGACCGGATCGGCCATGGGCGCTTCTCACGAAATGACGGGAGCTCAGCCTATGGCACGCGGGCAAGGGGCGGAAAAGCCAATTCCCCTGAACTCAATCATAAAGGCATTTGATGTAGGCGCCGGACTGGGCGGCCCTTTTTTCAATGACGCCGGCCAGGCGCGTCATGCCGCGCGAGGGATTGGCGGCATTGCGCTTGATCGGGTTGGGCAGGGTGACCGCCATAAGCGCGGACTGGCGGGCCGAGAGGTCCGCGGCGGTCACGCCGAAATAGGCCTGGGCGGCGGCTTCGACGCCATAGACCCCCGGCGCCCATTCGGCGATGTTGAGATAGATTTCCATCGTTCGCCGCTTGGTCCAGAGCACGTCCATCCACATGGCCAGCGGGATCTCCAGCGCCTTGCGCACCACCGACCGGGTCGAGGGAAGAAACAGGTTCTTCGCGGTCTGCATCGGGATGGTGCTGGCGCCGCGGGTTGCCTCGCCCTCCAGCGCGTCGTCGATCACCAGGTTGAGCTCCTTCCAGTCTATGCCGGAATGGGCGCAATATTGGCCGTCTTCCGACATCATGACCGACTGCACCAGCACCGGGGCAATGGAGTCAAAGCCGACCCACTGGCGCTCATAGGCCCGACCCGACAGCATCTCGCCAAGCATCAGGGTGGAGACCGGACGGATCTGCGGCATGGCATAGAGCGGAATCAGCAGATAAGGCAGGCCGACCGCCAGGATGAGCATGAGCAGGATCCATGTCAGGACCCGCCGCAAGACCGAGCGGCGGCGCGGCTGCCGGCCCGGACTCTGCCCCGGACCCCGGGTGTTGCTGCTACTCTGTCTGGCCACCTGGCTTTCCCTGACTGCACGTCGCCACACGCGGCAACCTTTCCCATGTCCTTAGCGAGCTTGCGCGCCCATTGCCAGTCCCCGTTGCCCGTCCGGGGCGCGTCAGGACCCCGGCCAGGGTGCGATCTCAACCGTCCGGCCGGGTCGGGAGGGCGGGCAAACTAAGCGTTGCCGCGGGCGCCACGGCATGGCAAGAAACCGGCATGGACACGGTTCTCAAGGACAGCTTCGCCGCGCGGCTCGATGCAGCGGCCCAGAACGTCGCGGCTTTGCTTGCGGCGCTCTTGTCGGACACTCCGTCCGGGGGCGAGATCGCCCGACCGAAGCATCTGATGGCGGCCATGCGCCACGGGGTGCTCAACGGCGGCAAGCGGCTGCGTCCGTTCCTGGTGCTGGAGACCGCACGGCTTCTGGGAGGACCCGAGGATGCAGCATTGCGCGTCGCCGCCGCGCTGGAATGCATTCATTGCTACTCGCTGATTCACGACGATCTTCCGGCGATGGACGATGACGACCTGAGGCGCGGCGAGCCGACGGTTCACGTCGCCTTTGACGAGGCGACGGCGATCCTGGCCGGCGATGCGCTTCTGACCCTGGCCTTCGATGTTCTTTCCGCGCCCGAAACGGTCTTGCCGGATCAGGCAAGACTGTCGTTGATCAACCAGCTTGCGCGCGTCTCGGGAGCCGGCGGCATGGTCGGCGGCCAGGCGCTGGACCTTCAGGCCGAGCGGGTGTCGCCGGATGAGGCAGGAGTGGTGCGGCTGCAGGCGATGAAGACCGGTGCGTTGCTGCGCTACGCCTGCGCGGCAGGGGCGATTGTTTCCGGGGCCAACACCGAAACCATGGCGCGGATGACCAGGTTCGGCGAAATCATCGGGCTTGCCTTTCAATTGGCCGATGATCTGCTGGATGTTACCTCGGATGCCGCCACCCTAGGCAAGGCCGCGGGCAAGGATGCCGGTCGCGGCAAGGCGACACTGGTCTCTCTTTACGGCATCGAGGCGGCGCGGCGGAAGCTGGACGAGTTGGTCAAGGAGGGCGCGCTGTTGCTCGAACCCTTCGGCCCGCAGGCCGATATCCTGATCGAAACCGCCCATTTCATCGCCAGCCGCGACCGGTAGCAAAGGGGTGGGCCTCCGGCAGGTCCGGGTGTGAATCGGGTGTCGTGAAATGTTCCAGACTGTCTTCGTTATACGGGTTTATTAACCAACTCGCGGCATTATCCTGGAAAAACAGGTGCTGCCAGAAACATGACCGAGATACGCAAAGATCAGGCTGAAACCGCGGTTGCGCGCCGATCGATCATAATGCTTCGCATAGGCTACATTGTCTCTCTGACCGCGATCGCCACGATCTGTGCGTTCTTCTTCATGGAACAGAACGAGCGCAACAAGACGATCCAGCAGATTAGCGAATTGTCGGAACGCATCGCTGACGTCGACCTGGCCATGCGCGCCATCGCTGAACGCAGCGACCGCCTCTCCCAAGTCTATGCGGAGTATCAGGCCTATGTCGATCCCAGGCTCGCAAAGGCAACGCTTGCGGACAAGCGAAAGATCCGCGAGGCGATGCCAGTCGATCCGGACATCATTTCAGCGCTGTCGAGCTTGCGATTCCGGTTTGAGCGGGCGCGCTGGAAGATCGCGCATCTCAAGAAAGAGTGGAATCAGGCGCCTGTAGACCTCACGCGGATGATCCAGTCGACATCACGCTACATGACAAATGCGGATCCGTTCCTGCATCACATGCAGATGGTCGGCGCCGAACGGCTGGACACTGCGCGGACCAAAAAGGACCTCTATTGGTCCAGCCGGGAGATCCATGCGCTGTATAAGGAGGTGATCCAGCCTTCGAACCTGCATGTGAATGAAAAGTTCCGGGACTACCTGGCCAACCTGTCGCTGGTCCAGGGCGAGTTGCTGCAGCAGTATCTCCTGGCAACGATGGGGCTGTTGCTTGTGCTGGGTGTCGGGGTGTTCGTCCCGATCGACATCATCATCCGGCAGATGATCAAGCGGCTGCAGGGCAAGACCCGGGAGCTTGATCTGGCGCTGACCAAGGCGCAGATGGGAGACCGCGCGAAGTCCGAGTTCCTGGCCACCATGAGCCACGAAATCCGCACGCCGATGAACGGCGTGCTGGGCATGGCCGAACTCCTGACCCGGACCGACCTCGATACGCGGCAGCGCACCTTCACCGACGTGATCCTCAAGTCGGGCAACGCGCTGCTGGAAATCATCAACGACATTCTCGACTTCTCGAAGATCGATGCCGGTCAGCTGGTGCTGAGCCCGAAGCCGTTCAATCTTGTCGACACCACCGAGGATGTGGCGACGCTGATGTCATCCCGGGTCGTCGAGAAGGACATCGAGCTGGTTGTCCGCATCGCCCCGGGTATGCCGGACAAACTGATCGGAGACCCGGGCCGCCTGCGGCAGATCCTGACCAATCTCGTCGGCAATGCGGTCAAGTTCACCGAGCAGGGCCATGTCATGGTCGATATCAACTGGCGCAGGATCGACACGGACGACCAAGCTGAGCGGCTTGCGATCACTGTTGCGGTTCGCGATACCGGAATCGGCATTCCGGCCGAGAAACTGCAAAGCATCTTTGACAAGTTCAGCCAGGTGGACGGCTCCTCCACGCGCAAGCATGAAGGCACCGGCCTGGGCCTGGCCATCGCCACACGGCTGGTGGAGCTGATGGGCGGCAAGATCGAGGTTGAAAGCGAAGTCGGCGTCGGCTCGAGCTTCAGCTTCACCATCGAGATGGAGGTTCATGGGGAGCCGGTTGCGGAGAAGGATCCATCGACCAACCTGCCCGGACGCCGGGTGCTGGTCATCGATGACAACGCGATCAACCGCATGATCCTGACCGAGCAGATCCGGGACTGGGGATTTGACTGCGTCGCGGTGGAAGGCGGAGAAATCGGTCTTGACCTGTTGCGGCATGCCCGCTCGAGCCTTGGGATCGGCATCGATCTCGTGGTTCTCGATTTCCAGATGCCCGGAATGTCCGGTGCGGAAGTCGCGCAGGAGATCCGTTCCGATCCGCTGATAGCAAGTACGCCAATCCTGATCCTGTCATCCGTTGACCAGGCCGATCAGCTTCGGGCGCTCACGGATCTCGAGATCTTTGCCCAGCTGACCAAGCCGGTACGCACCGCGCAGTTGCGCAAGACCGTCCAGTCGGCACTGAACCAGCCGCATACCGGCAACGGCCCGTCTGCGGAAGCAAAGGCTGCCGGTCCGCCCCGGATGGCTGCGAAACCAGCAGCGATGAATGCCGCGCCAGACCAGGACCCGGGCGGATCCAAACCTGCCGAGGCAAGGCATGTCGTCTTGGAGCGCACCGAGCCTCTGGTGCTGGTGGCCGAGGACAACCAGATCAACCAGATCGTGTTTCAGCAGTCGCTCGACGGCATGGGCTATGAGCACAGCCTGGCCGTCAACGGACGCGAAGCCGTGCGCTTGTGGGCGGAACTGCGGCCAACGCTGGTGCTGATGGATGTGTCGATGCCGGAACTGAACGGCCTGGAGGCAACAGCCGAGATTCGCGCCATCGAAGCCCGCGACGGGCTTTCACCGACGCCGATCATCGCGGTGACTGCGCATTCGTTGAAGGGGGATGAAGATCGCTGCCTTGCGGCCGGAATGGATGACTATCTCTCCAAGCCGATCTCGCCCGAGAAACTCGGCGCGATGATCGACCGCTGGATGCCCGCAACCTTCACCAGGGCTGAGACCGGGTGATGCTGGCGGGCGCGCTGTCCATACGGAGCTGACGCCCGCGGGCGGTGTTCAGCCGCCCTGGCCGAAGCGTTTCTCGATATAGTCGGCGACCATCGCCTGGAAATCGCCGGCGATGTTCGGGCCGCGGAGTGTCGCGGCCTTCTTGCCGTCGATGAAGATCGGCGCAGCCGGGCTTTCGCCGGTGCCGGGCAGCGAGATGCCGATGTCGGCGTGCTTGGATTCGCCGGGCCCGTTGACGATGCAGCCCATGACGGCGACCTGCAGGCCCTCGACGCCGGGATATTTGTCGCGCCAGAGCGGCATGTTGCGCCTCAGATCGTCCTCGATGGTGCGGGCGAGCTGCTGGAAAACGGTCGAGGTGGTGCGGCCGCAGCCGGGGCAGGCGGCCACCACGGGCACGAACTGCCGGAAGCCCATCACCTGCAGAAGCTCCTGGGCGACGATGACCTCGCGAGTGCGGTCGCCGCCGGGTTCAGGGGTCAGGGAGACGCGTATGGTGTCGCCGATGCCAGCCTGCAGCACGATGCCCATGGCGGCGGAGGAGGCGACAATGCCCTTCGAGCCCATGCCGGCTTCGGTCAGGCCCAGATGCAGCGCGTGGTCGGAGCGGCGGGCGAGTTCGGAATAGACCGCGATCAGGTCCTGTACCTGGCTCACCTTGGCCGACAGGATGATGCGGTTGCGGGCAAGCCCGGTCTCCTCGGCAAGGGCCGCCGAATGCAAAGCTGACTGGATGATGGCTTCGCGAGTAACGTCGCGGGCCGAAAGAGGCGAGCCGTTGGCGGCGTTCTCGTCCATCAGCCGGGTCAAGAGCACCTGGTCGAGCGAGCCCCAGTTGACGCCGATGCGCACCGGCTTGCCGTGGCGGATGGCCATCTCGACGATCTCGACGAACTGGCGGTCCTTCTTGTCCTTGAAGCCGACATTGCCGGGATTGATCCGGTATTTGGCCAGCGCCTCGGCGCAGGCCGGATGGTTGGCCAGCAGCGTGTGGCCGATATAGTGGAAATCGCCGACGAGCGGCACATCCAGACCGAGCCGTTCCAGCCGCTCCCGAATCCGGGGCACTGCCGCTGCGCTCTCGTCTCGATCGACGGTGATCCGAACGATTTCCGAGCCGGCGCGGTGAAGGGCTGCGACCTGGGCGACGGTGCCGTCGACATCGGCAGTGTCGGTGTTGGTCATCGACTGCACCACCACCGGCGCGCCGCCGCCGACGATCACGCCGCCGACTTCGACGGCGACGCTGGCGCGGCGGGTTTCGGGCACGGCAAAAGGAGACATGGTCATGAAAGCCTCGGATCAGTTTCCGCCACGGGCCATCGTGGCTGACGCTGCCACCTACCTAGAACGCGGATTCGCGAAAGGGAAGCCCGTTGGCGCGACCGAGCCGCGCGGCAGCACTGAAAACCACCACAAGATCCGGCTTCAACCCGGCACGGCGTCGGGATTGAGGCGCCAGACCGCACGGTTCAGCGTCGCCGCGGTCGCGACCCAGACGGCATAGGGCACGAACAGCAAGGCAGCGGTCGTCGACACCTGGCTCGCCGCGGCAATATAGGCGACAATCGTCACAAACAGGGCGCAGACATCGACAAAGGCCAGGTCCATCCGCCGCTGACCGAAGAACAGCCAGGACCAGGCGGCGTTGAACACCAGCTGCAGCAGCCAGAGCGCCATTGCCATGCCCATGCCGACCGCTTCCCAGACCAGCCAGCCTGAGACGCCGATGGAGATGAACAAGATGCTCCAGACCACCGGGAACGCCCAGTTGGGCGGCGTCCAGGACGGACGGCGCAAGGCCTCATACCACGCGCCCGGTTTGAAAACGGCGCCGCTCGAGGCTGTCGCGATCACGAGAATGGCAATGATGATGGCGGACATTTCGCACTCCAGAACCGGTTCAGCGGTGTGACTAGATCCGACGCTGTGGCGAACCCTTTACCGGGTTACACGCTCCAGCAGCATGTTACAATGTAGCGATTGGCGATGGAATTGCCAGTGTCGGGGTCAGCCAGGCGGAACTCAGGCCCTGTGAAAGCCATTGAGGCGGGCGCGACCGGCATTGCGGATCTCGCCGAACCGGATCATGATGGATTTATGGCAATTTCCGCATGGGTCGACGTGACGCATGGGACGCGGAGGGAGCAACGCGGGAGGATATCATGACAAACAATGCTACCGGCAACACGACCGGCCACCCGACCAGATTGTCGGGAGAGGGCCCAGCTGGCGCGCCGGTACTGCGCGCCATTTCCATGGAGGACGTGATGGCAAGCCTGAGGGAGGGCTGGCAGGACTTCCTGGCCCATCCCGGGTACGGATTGTTCTTCGGGGGCATCTACATGCTCGGCGGTTGGGCGATCCTCGGATTTCTCAACAGCATCGGGGCGCCCTGGATGATCATTCCGCTGGCGATCGGGTTCCCCCTGCTTGGCCCTTTTGTCGCGGTCGGCCTTTATGAAGTCAGCCGCCGGAGGCATGAGGGCGAACCTGTCACGCGCAGGGGCGTGCTGGCTCAGGTTTTCCATCAGCGCGAACGGCAGCTCGGCTGGATGGCCTTTGTCGTCATGTTCATTTTCTGGGTGTGGGTTTACCAGGTGCGGCTGCTGCTGGCGCTTTTCCTCGGGTTCAAGTCGTTCTCGAGCTGGGATCGCTTTACCGATATCGTTCTGTCTACGCCGGAAGGCTGGGGTTTCCTGGCGGTCGGCACGCTTGTCGGCGGATTTCTGGCGCTGGTGCTGTTTTCGACCACGGTGATTTCCCTGCCGCTGCTGGCCGCGCGCGAAGTGGATTTCGTCACGGCAATGATCACCAGCGTCTCGGCCGTGGTGAAGAACCCGGTACCACTGCTCACATTCGGATTCATCGTCGGGGTGTCCACGCTCGCGGCCTTGCTGCCGGCATTTGTCGGGTTGCTGGTGGTGCTGCCGGTGCTTGGGCACGCCACCTGGCATCTTTACAGGCGGGCCACGTCGCCGGGGTGAAGCCGGGTCAGGAGCAGGAAATCTGCTGGATGACCGGCTGGCAGAGATCAGGCTTGCCGCCGCAGCAATCCTCCAGCAGAAAACCGAGCAGGCCGCTGATGCCGGCATGATCGGCATGGTATCGCACGGTGCGGCCATCGCGGACGCGGCGGACCAGTCCCGCCTTGAGCAGGATTCCGAGATTGGTCGACATCGTGTTCTGGCGGACGCCGAGGCGTTCGCCGATTTCGCCCGAGGCGAGTCCTTCCGGGCCGGCGGACACGAGAAGCCGGAACACGGCGAGCCGAGTCTCCTGGCTCAGGGCCGAGAACGCGTCCAGTGCAGATTGCTGATCCATAAGAAATGCGTATTGGATGAGGCGGATTTGCGCAAGTCCGTGCTGATCGCCCTTATGCGCCTAACGTCCGGGCAGATTGTTCCAGTGAATGTCCTCGAGCGTCTGCATGCGCCCCCTTGCGCTGTCGGACTGGGCGCGGGAGACGCGATCAATCAGCGCTTCGGCCAGGGCCAGAAGCGCCACGCTCGAGTCCCAGGTGCGGTTGGCGTCGACGACGCAGGGCAGCACCACGCGGGCCGAGCGGGCAATCGGCGACAGCCATGGATCGGTGATCAGCAGGATGCGGGCCTTGCGCTCGACCAGCAATTCTCCGAGCCGGATCAGATCTGACTGGTAGCGGCGGATGTCGAACACCACCGCGACGTCGCCGGGGCGCACGTCAAGCAACTGGTCGCGCCAGGTGGAGGTCTGCCCGTCGAAATGCCTGACATTGGGCCTGATGATCCTGAGATGCGCGGCCATGTAGCCGGCGATGGCGTCGGTGAACCGGCCTCCCAGGAAATAGCAGGCCGACTTGTGGTCCGAAAGCAGCTCGCAGGCGGCCTCGAACTCGCTTTCGGGAACGGCCTTCGCCGTGGCTTCGAGATTGGCGGCGATATCTGCAAAGCTCGTTCTGAGCGCCGGATTGTCGCCCAGCGGTCCGGTGCTGCGGGCGCGTTCGAGCGGGGACATCAGCTGCGCCTGCACGTCGCCGCGCAGCACGCGCTGGAACTCGGGATAGGAGTCGAACCCCAGCCGGGCGACAAAGCGCAGCACCGTCGGCGCCGATGTTCCCGCAAGGGCCGCGAGTTCGGCGATGGTCGACAGCCCGATGCTCGGGTAGTTGGCGAGGAAGGCGTGCGCCACCTTCTTCTCCGCGCCGGGCAGGGTGCCCAGAGCTGCCTGGATCTGTTCGCGTATCGCCATGGGTCTCTCCTGTTCGGTGGTCGCGACAACGTAACAAAAATTACAGTATTGACAATGACAAGCCAATCCTAATCAATGTTACGAAAGCGGTCGATGGAGGCCGCACCTGCCGGGGAGCAGACGTAACAGTGCAAGACGACAAGCTGATTGAAGCATCAGAAGGTCCGGCGTTTGCCGTTCGCCGTCCCGGCGGGGCGAGCGAGGTGGTGCTGGTATGCGAACATGCGTCCAGGACCATGCCGAAGGCGCTAGGCACGCTGGGGCTGGACCAGGCGGCGCTTGAAAGCCACATCGCCTGGGACATCGGCGCCATGGGCGTGGCGGAGCGCCTGTCCGACCTTCTTGACGCGACGCTGGTCTCGCAGCGCTTTTCGCGCCTCGCCTATGATTGCAACCGCCCGCCCGAATCAGCCGACGCCTATCCGGAGCGAAGCGAGGTTTTCGAGGTGCCAGGCAACAGGGCGCTTGACCTTGACGATCGCGCCCGCCGCGCGGCGGCGCTGTATGATCCGTTTCATCGGGCCATCGAAACGGTCCTTGATGAACGGAGGGCGCAGGGCCGGGCGGTGGTGCTTGTGACGGTCCACTCGTTTACCCCGGTCTATTTCGGCCAGCCGCGCGAGGGCTTTCTCGGCATCCTGCATGATGAGGACAGCCGTCTGGCCGATGCGATGCTCGACGCTGCCGCCGCGGCGCAGCTGGAGCGGGTCAGCCGCAACTATCCCTACGGTCCCGAAGACGGGGTGACGCACACGCTCAAGCGGCATGGATTGACCCGGCAAATCGGCAACGTCATGCTGGAAATCCGCAATGACCTGATATCGGGCGAAGACGGCCAGACTGCCTGGGCCGAACGGATAGCCGGGCTGTTGCGGGTTGCGCTTGAACGCCTGACCGATGAAGGAGGAAGCCGCCATGCGTGACCCCGCCGCTCAGCCGGCCCGGCTCCGCCCGGCTTGCCGGGGCAGCCTCATGACGATCGATTGCATTCCTGGTGCGAGAGGCGCGGCGGCATGAAGATCCTTGAAACCTATGTCCGAACGGTGGATGCCTTCAACAGGCGGGTCGGCCGGTTTGCGATGTATCTGATCTTTGCCCTGATGGGGGTGCTGTTCTGGTCCTCGATCTCGAAATATGCGGGCGCACCGGCGCTGTGGACGCTGGAATTCGCGCAGTTCATCATGGTCGCCTACTACCTGCTTGGCGGTCCCTATTCGATGCAGATGGGCGATCACGTGCGGATGGACCTGATCTATGGCAACTGGTCGCCGCGCCGCAAGGCGGCAATCGATGCGGTCACGGTGCTGTTCCTGATCTTCTATCTCTGTGTCCTGTTCTACGGCGGGATCTCGAGCACCACCTACGCGCTCGAATATGGTGAGCGGGCCCATTCGGTCTGGAGGCCCTACATGTGGCCAGTCAAGATGATTGCCGCGTTCGGCGTCTTTCTGATGCTGCTGCAGGCCATCGCCGAACTTCTCCGCGACATTCTTTTTCTGCGTGGCGTCAGCGTCAACCACCAAAGCGAGGCGGGCATTTGAGTTACGAACTGATTGCACTCTTCATGTTCGCCTCGATGATGGTGCTGCTTCTCACCGGACAGCGGGTATTTGGCGTCATCGGCGCGGTGGCGGTGATCGCGGCGCTGCCGCTGTGGGGCACCGGAGGGGTCGAGATCGCGTTTGCGCAATCGATCAAGCTGATGAAGTGGTACCCGCTGCTGACGCTGCCGATGTTCATCTTCATGGGCTACATGCTGTCGGAAAGCCGGATTGCCGACGATCTCTACCGGATGTTTCACGTCTGGTTCGGCCCGGTTCCGGGCGGGCTCGCCATCGGCACGATCTTCCTGATGGTGGTGATCTCGGCGATGAACGGGCTGTCGGTGGCGGGCATGGCAATCGGCGCGACGATCGCGCTGCCGGAACTGCTCCGGCGCGGTTACGACAAGCTGATGATCACCGGCGTGGTCCAGGGCGGGGCGTCCCTGGGTATCCTGATTCCGCCGTCCGTGGTGCTGGTGCTCTATGGCATGATCGCGCGCCAGCCGGTGAGCCAGCTCTGGCTGGCTGGCGTGTTCCCCGGTCTCCTGATGGCCACGCTGTTCATCGTCTACATCGCCGTGCGCTGCCAGTTGCAGCCGCATCTCGGACCGCCGCTTCCAAAGGCGGAGCGCGACGCGATCACCTGGAAGCAGAAGATCGGCCTGCTCAGGGCGGGCATCCTGCCGTTCATGATCTTCTTCCTGATGAACGGGCTGTTCCTGATGGGCTACACCAGCCTGGTCGAGAGCTCCGCCGTGGGCGCGCTGGCCTCGATGGCCGCCGCCCTGATCAAGGGGCGGCTTACGCGCGAGGTGATGGAAAACGTCATGCGCAAGACGCTCGGCATCTCCTGCATGTTCATGTGGATCATTCTGGCGGCACTCTGCTTTGGCGCGGTGTTCGATGGTCTTGGCGCGGTTCGCGCCATCGAGAATTTCTTCCTCGGTCAGCTCGGTCTCGAACCCTGGCACGTGCTCATCCTGATGCAGCTGAGCTTCTTGCTTATGGGCACGTTCCTCGACGACACGGCCATGCTGGTGATCGTGGCGCCGCTTTACGTGCCGCTGGTCGCGATACTCGGCTTCGACCTGGTCTGGTACGGCATCCTCTACACGATCACCTGCCAGATCGCCTATATGACGCCGCCCTTCGGCTACAATCTGTTCCTGATGCGCGCCATGGCGCCGCCGGAGATCAGGCTGCGTGATATCTATCTGTCCGTCATTCCCTTCGTCGCGGTCATGCTGCTCACATTGGTGATCGTGATGATGTTCCCTGAACTGGCATTGTGGCTGCCGGAGCAGTTCCAGGGCAAACTTCGAGGCTGAAATGAGCAGATCAACAGAAGACGAAACCAAAAGGAGAACAGCATGACAAATCTCAAGAGGCGTCAATTTCTTACCAAGGCCGGCGTTGCCGCCGGCGCCGCTGCCGGAACCGCGCTTGCCGCGCCGCCGGTCCTGGCCCAGGAACCAATCCGCTGGCGCATGCAGACCTATGCCGGCGCAACGCTGGGCCAGTTCGTCACCCAGCCTTTCGTCGATGCCTTCAACAAGGCTGCCAATGGCGAAATGGTGATCGAACTGTTCTTCGCCGACCAGATCGTGCCGACCGGCGAATTGTTCCGCGCCATGCAGGCTGGCACCATCGACGCGGTGCATTCGGATGACGATTCGATGGCGTCACCGGTAGAAGTGGGCGTGTTCGGCGGCTATTTTCCCTTCGCCACGCGCTCGATCCTCGACGTGCCGGTGCTGTTCCAGCAATACGGCCTCAGCGACATCTGGCGCGACGCCTATTCGGGAACCGGTGTTGTCTGGCTTTCGGCCGCGGGCCAGGACCCCTGCAACTTCAACACCAAGAAGGAAATCACCAGCGTTGCCGATCTTGATGGTCTCAAGCTCTACACCTTCCCGACGGCTGGCCGGTTCCTGACCCAGTTCGGCGTCGTGCCGGTGTCGATTCCCTACGAGGACGCGGAAGTCGCGGTGCAGACCGGCGAACTCGACGGCATGTCCTGGTCGGGCATCACCGAGGACTACACCGTCGGCTGGGCCGATGTGACCGACTACTTCCTGACCAACAACATCTCCGGCGCCTGGATCGGCTCGTGGTTCGCCAATGAGGAGAAGTGGAACGCGCTGCCCGAGCACCTCAAGGCGCTCTACATGTCCTGCATGGAAGCCAGCCACACCTACCGCAACCAGTGGTACTGGGGCGGCGAGGCCAAGCTGCGCGCCACCGGCGACAAGCTGGAGCTCCGCACGGTGCCGGCATCGGACTGGAAGCAGGTCGAGGACGCGGCGGTGAAGTTCTGGGATGAAATTGCCGCGGAAAGCGAAACCAAGGCAAAGGTCATCGAGATCTTCAAGGAATACAACGGCGTCATCAACAAGGCCGGCTTCCCTTACGGCGAAAGCTGAGCCGGAATGTGACTGAAAATTCCGCCTCCCGGTCTTGCGCCGGGGGGCCGATTGGCACTACAGCGCCGCGAGGGCCTTTGTGTCTTTGAGCGCCGTCGCTGCAGCTCTATTTGCCTGAAAGGACAGGCGGCGCCCCTGGCGCTGCAGTCCCTGACCTAAACGCTGACCACACCATCGGGATCCTATCGACATGGCCGGAAATCTTAGCTTTGAAGACCTGAAATCTGCCGCCAAGACCGGTGACATCGACACCGTGCTGGTCTGCTGCGTGGATATGCAGGGACGCCTGATGGGCAAGCGCTTTCATGTGCAGAATTTCATCGACTCAAGCCATGAGGAAACCCATTGCTGCAACTACATGCTGGCGACCGATCTCGAAATGGCGACGCCGGACGGCTATGCGACGACCAGCTGGCGCGCCGGCTATGGCGACTATGTGATGAAGCCGGATCTTTCGACCATGCGCCGTGTGCCATGGCTCGAGGGCACGGCGATGGTACTGTGCGATCTTCTCGATCATCACAGCCATGAGCCCGTGCCGCAGTCGCCGCGTCAGATCCTGAAGGTGCAGATCGCGCGGCTGAAGGAACTGGGCTACGAGGCCATGATGGCGACCGAGCTGGAATTCTTCCTGTTCGAGCAGAGTTTTCGTGACCTGGCGCAGTCGGGCTATCGCGAGCTGACCCCGATCAGCGCCTACAACGAGGATTACCATATCCTCCAGACCACCAAGGAAGAGAGCATCATGCGCCCGGTGCGCAATCATCTCTTCGCCGCCGGCATTCCGATCGAGAATTCCAAGGGCGAGGCCGAGACCGGGCAGGAAGAGCTCAACATCCGCTATGCACCCGCGCTCGATTGTGCCGATCATCACACCATCGCCAAGCACGCGGTCAAGGAGATCGCGTGGGCGCATGGCCGCTCGGTGACCTTCCTGCCGAAATGGCACCCGAAGAAGGTCGGCTCGTCCTCGCATGTGCACATGTCGCTGTGGAGCGGCAAGACGCCGGCCTTCCGCGACGAGAACGGCGAGTATGGCATGTCGGATCTGATGCGCCACTTCATGGCCGGCCTGATCGAATATGCCTCCGACTACACCTGGTTCATGGCGCCCTATGTCAACAGCTACAAGCGCTTCATGAAGGGCAGCTTCGCGCCCACCCGCACAGTGTGGTCGGTCGACAACCGCACGGCCGGCTTCCGCCTGTGCGGCGAGGGGTCCAAGGCGGTGCGTGTTGAATGCCGGATCGGCGGATCGGACATGAACCCCTATCTGGCCCAGGCGGCATTGCTGGCCGCCGGCATAAAGGGGATCGAGGACAAGCTCGCCCTGGCGCCACCGACGGGCGGGGACATCTACGAGAACGCCGAAGCCAAGCATATTCCCTCGACGCTGCGTGCCTCGACCGAGACGCTGCGCAATTCCAAAATGCTGCGCGAGGCGATGGGGGATGCGGTGATCGATCATTATGTGCGCTGCGCCGAATGGGAGCAGGAAGAATTCGACAAGGCGGTGACCGACTGGGAAATCGCGCGCGGGTTTGAGCGGGCGTAAGTTATAATAGGTACTTTTTGACAACAGTGTGAATAAGTACTATTCTTCGATTTCAGACTACACTGCTGATTGGAAGGAGAGTGAGATGAGCAAATACGACCCGCTGTCCGACTTCCTGAAGTCGAAGAACCATGATCGCGTGCCGATGACGTTTGAAGAACTGGAAAGGCTGATTGATGACACCTTACCTCCGTCGGCGCGCAAGCACCGCGCCTGGTGGAGCAACAATCCCAGCAACAGCGTGATCACGCGGGCATGGCTGGATGCAGGCTACATCACCCGGAATGTGGATCTGGGCGGAGAACGGCTGGTGTTCCGGCGCGCGGCGCAGCCGGAATCAGGCGCCGAGCCGACAGATGGAGCCGATCCCCGGAGGCGTTCGATTTTTGGCTGCATGAAGGGAACGCTGACCATTTTACCGGACGTTGACCTGACCGAGCCGGCCGATCCCGCTTGGGGAAAGGTCTATGAAGATGGGTGATCGCCTTCTTCTCGACACCTGCGCGATGATCTGGATTTCACAGGACCAGCGCATTGATGAGCCAGCCGCCGAACTGGTGGAGGCCGCTGCACTGGACAAGACGTTGAGCATTTCGCCCATGTCGGCTTGGGAATTGGGGATGCTGGTGGCAAAGGGGCGGCTGCCGTCGCCGATGTCTCCGCTTCGGTGGTTCTCCGAATTTCTGGAGGTTTCCGGGGTGAAAGTCGAGGATGCGGAGCCTGACATCCTCGTTGCCTCCTCGTTCTTGCCTGCACCGATCCATAACGACCCGATGGACCGCATATTGATAGCAACCGCCCGGGAACGCGATCTGACCATCGTCACGCGGGACCGGGCGATCCTGACCTATGGCGCGCTCGGGCACGTCAAGACTCTCCCCTGCTGACTGGAAGAACAATGAACACCATCCTGAAATGCATATCCCCCATCGACGGCTCGGTTTACGCCGAGCGCCCGGTGATGGCCCTTGACGAGGCAGCTGCGGCCGTCGCGCGGTCGCGCAAGGCCCAGAAGGACTGGGCCAGGCGTCCGCTCGAAGACCGCATCGCGCTGGTCCGGGCAGGCGTTGCCCGGCTCAACGAGATGAAGGACGAGGTGGTGCCGGAGCTGGCCTGGATGATGGGCCGTCCGGTGCGCTATGGCGGCGAGTTCGGTGGCGTAAACGAGCGCACCGACTACATGTCGGACATTGCGGCGCGGGCTCTGGCGCCGATCGAAATCGAGAATTCGGCCCAGTTCGAGCGCCGGGTCGAGCGCGTGCCGCATGGTGTCGTCTTTGTCGTGGCGCCGTGGAACTATCCCTACATGACGGCGATCAACACGGTTGCTCCGGCGCTGATTGCCGGCAACACGGTGGTTCTCAAGCACGCCACGCAGACGCTGCTGGTCGGCGAGCGCATGGTCCGCGCCTTCGCCGAGGCCGGATTGCCCGAGGACGTGTTCATCAACCTTTTCCTCGATCACCAGGGCAGCGAAAGGCTGATCTCTGCGGGCAGCTTCAACTTCATCAATTTCACCGGCTCCGTCGGCGGCGGCAAGGCGATCGAGCGCGCCGCGGCCGGCACCTTCACCGGTTTGGGGCTCGAGCTTGGCGGCAAGGATCCCGGCTACGTCATGGACGACGCCGATCTCGACTGGGCTGTCGATGTGCTGATGGACGGCGCCATGTACAATGCCGGGCAGTGCTGCTGCGGTATCGAGCGGCTGTACATCGCCCGTCCGCTCTATGATGCCTTCGTCGAGAAGGCCGCGGCCTGGGTCACGTCGGGCCTCAAGCTTGGCAATCCGCTTGATCCCGACACCACGATCGGGCCGATGGCCAATGTGCGCTTCGCCAATGAAGTGCGGGCGCAGACCGCGGAAGCGATCGCCAGCGGCGCGCGCGGGCTGATCGACCCCAAACTGTTCCCCACTGACGATGGTGGTGCCTATCTCATGCCGCAGGTGCTGGTCGACGTCACCCACGACATGCGGGTGATGCGCGACGAGAGCTTCGGTCCGGTGGTCGGCATCATGCCGGTCGACAGCGACGAGGAGGCTCTTGCGCTGATGAACGATTGCCAGTTCGGCCTGACCGCCTCGTTGTGGACCAATGATGCGACACGCGCCGCGCGCATCGGTGACGAGATCGACACCGGCACCGTGTTCATGAACCGCGCCGATTATCTCGATCCGGCGCTGTGCTGGACCGGCTGCAAGGCCACCGGCCGCGGCGGTTCGCTGTCCGAGATCGGCTTCCACAACCTGACCCGTCCCAAATCCTACCACCTGAGAAAGAAACCCGCATGAGCCCGCGCGCCAACTGGTCCTACCCCACCGCAATCCGTTTTGGCGCAGGGCGCATTTCGGAACTCGCCGAAGCCTGCCTGACCGCAGGCATCAAACTGCCGCTTCTGGTCACCGACCGCGGGCTCGCCTCGCTGCCGATCACCACCCAGGCACTCGACATCCTCGAGGCCGCAGGCCTTGGAAGGGCTGTCTTCTCCGAGGTGGACCCGAACCCGAACGAGAAGAATCTCGACGCGGGCGTCGCAGCCTTCAAGGCAGGCGGCCATGACGGCGTCATCGCCTTTGGCGGCGGGTCGGGCCTTGATCTCGGCAAGCTGATCGCATTCCAGGCGGGACAGACCCGCCCGGTGTGGGATTTCGAGGATATCGGCGACTGGTGGACCCGCGCCGACGCCAAGGCGATTGCCCCGATCATCGCCGTGCCGACAACGGCCGGCACCGGCTCGGAAGTCGGCCGCGCCGGGGTGCTCACCAACTCGGTCACGCATGTCAAGAAGATCATCTTTCACCCCAAGCTGCTTCCCGCGATCACCATCTGCGATCCGGAACTGACCGTCGGCATGCCGCGCATCATCACGGTTGGCACAGGCATGGATGCCTTCGCCCATTGCCTGGAAGCCTATTCGTCGCCGTTCTATCACCCGATGAGCCAGGGCATCGCGCTCGAGGGCATGCGGCTGGTCAAGGACAACCTGCCGCTGGTCATCGCCGACGGCTCCAACATCGCGGCGCGTGCGGAGATGATGAGCGCTGCGGCGATGGGGGCGGTGGCGTTCCAGAAGGGGCTCGGCGCCATTCACGCGCTGTCGCATCCGGTGGGAGCGGTCTACAACACCCATCATGGCATGACCAATGCGGTGGTGATGCCGCCGGTGCTGCAGTTGAACAGGCCTGAGATCGCGGACCGTATCGCGCGGGCTGCGAACTACATGGGGATCAGCGGCGGATTTGACGGGTTCTATGATTTCGTCCTCAAGCTGCGCGCTGACCTGGGTGTTCCCGACAAGCTCGCGGAACTCGGCGTGGGACGCGACCGCATCGACGAGATGACGGCGATGGCGCTGGAAGACCCCAGCGCCGGGGGAAATCCGGTGAAAATGACCCCGGAGAACACCAGGGCCCTGTTCGAAGCCTGTATCTGAAGCCAATGCCGGACATAAGTGCAGAACGCACTCATGTCCGGCTACGCAGTTGTGAAGCCGGTGCCCATCTTAATGTGCACCGGCTTCTTGTGTTTGCGCCCCTCGATCCTGTTTCGCCGCCCTGCCAAGGATTGCGGAGAAAGTTTTTGCAACTGCAAGATTTAGCGCTACAATACCAAATAGAAGCCGAGTTTGCCGGTGGATGTTGTTGCTTATTAGAAATTACTTTTCGAGTGCAAAAGGGGGAAACTATGAACATGAATGCAGTTCTGCAGTTTCTGGATGTCGAAAGAGATGAACAGGACAGTGCCGACACGATACGTGCCGAGCTTTCCGAGATTATGGGCACTCTTGGGTTTGACTATTTCACGCTGGTCCGGCAGCCGGGTCCGGAAAGTGATGCAGACGACATCATGCTGGCCGGACAGTGGCCGAAGGGCTGGCCCGAACTCTATGTGAAGCGAAAATACGCCGCGATCGATCCGATCATCCGATATCTCGGCCACAGCCAGCGCGGCTATCGCTGGAGCGAGCCGATGCGCGCGTTCGAACAGGATCCGCATCGCAACCGTATGGAGCGGATGATGGTCGATGCACGGCGTCATGGTCTGGAAGACGGGTATGTCTTTCCGGTTCACGGACGGCGCGGGCTGGTTGGCGTTCTCTCGGTGGCGGGAAAGACGGTCGACCTGACGCAATCCGAAATCTCGATGATGGATGCGCTGGCCAAGAAGGCGTTCTGGGATATTCTCCGGGCACTTGACCCGGGGGCCTATGAGCGGATTGCCCGCCCGGTCGAGCTTCAGATGACCCGCCGCGAAATGGAGACGCTCGAATATCTCGGCTACGGGATGACCTCCAATGAGATGGGCGCCACTCTGGGGCTGTCGGCGCACACGGTCGACTGGTACATGAACGGAATTCAGGACAAGCTGCAGGCCAAAAATCGTCACCATGTGGTGGCGATCGCTTTCAGACTCGGCCTTATCTCCTGATCTTCGCGGGCGCGCCTGAGGGACTTCGCCCGGAAGCCCGATGATCGGGCTTGAGCGAATTCGTGCGAAGCGCTTCGCTCAATTTGCACTGCAGCAAAACAGGCGCTAATGATTGGGGTCGGGGCTTGTCCAGCTCCTGATCCCTTTGCCCAAACCCGGGAGCCTGTCTGTGCCGATTTCCAAAATTCTTGTCGCCAACCGGTCAGAAATTGCCATTCGCGTGTTTCGCGCAGCCAATGAACTGGGCATGAAAACCGTCGCCATCTGGGCCGAGGAGGACAAGCTCGCGCTGCACCGCTTCAAGGCGGATGAATCCTACCAGGTCGGCCGCGGGCCGCATCTGGCGCGCGATCTCGGGCCGATCGAAAGCTATCTGTCGATCGATGAAGTGATCCGGGTGGCGAAACTTTCAGGCGCCGACGCAATCCATCCCGGCTACGGGCTGCTGTCGGAAAGTCCGGAATTTGCTGACGCCTGCGCCGAAAACGGCATCATCTTCATCGGGCCCCGGCCCGACACGATGCGGCGTCTGGGCAACAAGGTGGCGGCGCGCAACCTCGCCATCGAAATCGGCGTGCCGGTGGTGCCGGCCACCGAACCGCTGCCCGACGACATGGATGAAGTCGCCCGCATGGCCGAGAAGATCGGCTATCCGATCATGCTGAAAGCCTCCTGGGGCGGCGGCGGTCGCGGCATGCGCGCCATCCGCGATCCCAAGGATCTGGCCCGCGAGGTCACCGAGGCCAAGCGCGAAGCCATGGCAGCCTTCGGCAAGGATGAGGTCTATCTCGAAAAGCTGGTCGAGCGCGCACGGCATGTCGAAAGCCAGATTCTCGGTGACACCCACGGCAACGCGGTGCATCTGTTCGAGCGCGACTGTTCTGTGCAGCGCCGCAACCAGAAGGTCGTGGAGCGCGCGCCCGCACCCTATCTGACCGAAGCCCAGCGCCAGGAACTGGCGGCCTATTCGCTCAAGATCGCCAATGCCACAAGCTATGTCGGGGCCGGCACGGTCGAATATCTGATGGATATCGACACGGGCGCCTTCTACTTCATCGAGGTCAATCCGCGCATCCAGGTCGAGCATACGGTCACCGAGGAAGTCACCGGTATCGACATCGTCAAGGCGCAGATCCATATTCTCGAAGGCAAGGCAATCGGAACGCCGGAATCGGGCGTGCCGGCGCAGGCGGACATCCATCTCAATGGTCATGCGCTGCAGTGCCGCATCACCACCGAGGATCCGGAGCAGAATTTCATTCCCGACTATGGCCGCATCACCGCCTATCGCGGCGCCACCGGCTTTGGCATCCGGCTCGATGGCGGTACAGCCTATTCGGGGGCGGTGATCACGCGGTTCTACGATCCTCTGCTCGAGAAGGTCACGGCCTGGGCGCCCACGCCCGAAGAGACCATCCGCCGCATGGACCGGGCCCTGCGCGAGTTCCGCATCCGCGGCGTCGCCACCAACCTGACCTTTCTGGAAGCCATCATCGGCCACCCGGAGTTCCGCAACAACACCTACACGACGCGTTTCATCGACACCACGCCGGAGCTGTTCGAACAGGTCAAGCGCCAGGACCGGGCCACCAAGCTCCTGACCTATCTGGCCGATGTCACGGTCAACGGCCATCCGGAAACCAAGGGACGGCCGCTGCCGGCCGAGGATGCAGCCGCGCCACGGGTTCCCTATGTCGAAGGCGATGTCCGGCCCGGGACCCGGCAATTGCTCGACGAGCTTGGCCCGGAAGGCTTCGCCAAATGGATGCGGGCTCAAACACGGGTGTTGATCACCGACACGACGATGCGTGACGGCCACCAGTCTCTGCTCGCCACCCGGATGCGCACCCACGATATCGCGGCCATCGCAGGCACCTATGCAAAGGCACTGCCGGATCTGCTATCCTTGGAATGCTGGGGTGGGGCGACCTTCGATGTGTCGATGCGGTTCCTGACCGAAGATCCGTGGGAGCGGCTCGACCTGGTGCGCCAGGGCGCGCCGAACCTGCTGCTGCAGATGCTGCTGCGCGGCGCCAACGGCGTCGGCTACAAGAATTATCCCGACAATGTGGTCAGGCATTTCGTGCGCCAGGCGGCGCAGGGCGGCATTGACCTGTTCCGGGTGTTCGACTGCCTCAACTGGGTCGAGAACATGCGGGTGTCGATGGATGCGGTGCGCGATGAGAACAAGCTCTGCGAGGCCACAATCTGCTATACCGGCGACATTCTCAATTCCGCCCGGCCGAAATACGACCTCAAATATTACACGGCGCTCGCCGCCGAGCTTGAGAAGGCTGGCGCGCATATCATCGCGGTCAAGGACATGGCCGGGCTGCTCAAGCCGGCGGCGGCGCGTCAGCTGTTTGCAGCGCTCAGGCAGGCCACGGATCTGCCGATCCACTTCCACACCCACGACACATCGGGCATTTCGGCCGCCACCGTGCTCGCTGCGGTCGACAGCGGCGTGGACGCCGTGGACGCGGCGATGGATTCGCTTTCGGGCAACACCTCGCAGCCATGCCTGGGCTCGATCGTCGAGGCGCTGAAGGGCCATCAACGCGATCCCGGCCTCGACACCGAATGGATTCGCCGTATCTCGTTCTACTGGGAAGCCGTGCGCAACCAGTACGCTGCGTTCGAGAGCGACCTCAAGGGACCGGCGTCGGAGGTCTACCTGCACGAGATGCCGGGCGGGCAGTTCACCAATCTCAAGGAACAGGCGCGCTCGCTGGGGCTCGAAACCCGCTGGCACGAAGTGGCCCAGGCCTATGCCGACGCCAACCGCATGTTCGGCGATATCGTCAAGGTGACGCCATCGTCCAAGGTGGTGGGCGACATGGCGTTGATGATGGTCAGCCAGGATTTGAGCGTGGCCGATGTCGAGAACCCCGACAAGGATGTCTCGTTTCCCGATTCGGTCGTGTCGATGATGCGCGGGGATCTGGGACAGCCGCCCTCGGGCTGGCCCGAGGCGCTGCAGCACAAGGTGCTCAAGGGTGAGGAAGCCTATACCGCGCGCCCCGGCTCGATGCTGGCGGATGCGGATCTTGAAGCCGAGCGTGCGGAGATCGAAGGCAAGCTTGAGCGCAAGGTCAGCGAAAGCGAATTCGCTTCCTACCTCATGTACCCCAAGGTTTTCACCGATTTTGCCGTTGCGACGGAAACCTACGGTCCGGTCAGCATGTTGCCGACCCCGGCCTATTTCTACGGCATTCCGGTCGGCGGCGAACTGTACGTTGAAATCGAGAAGGGCAAGACGCTGGTGGTTCAGAACCTGGCCCAGGGCGAACCCGACGACAAGGGCATGGTCACGGTGTTCTTCGAACTCAACGGCCAGCCGCGGCGGGTCAAGGTGCCGGACCGGGCGCATGGCGCCTCGGGGGCGGCCGCACGCCGCAAGGCCGAGACCGGCAATGATGCCCATGTCGCGGCTCCCATGCCCGGCGTGATTTCGGCAGTCGCGGTCGCCGCAGGCCAGAACGTCAAGGCGGGCGACGTGCTTGTGTCGATTGAAGCGATGAAGATGGAAACCGCGATTCATGCCGAACGGGATGGAACGCTGGCCGAGGTTCTGGTCAAGACCGGCGACCAGATCGACGCCAAGGATCTGCTTGCGGTCTATGGCTGAGGCGGGATCGCCGGGCGGAGTGGCTTTGATGGCGGAACAGGCTTGCGCTTGACGGATTGATTTCGCATTGTCGCCGCACTCCGCAGCGGGCGCAGATCGGCGTCGGCAGCGGGCTCTTGAAATCCGGAGATATCCGCCATGCTTGCCGCCATACCATTGATGATCGTCCCGCTGATTGCCTACAACGTGATCATGGTGGGTCTGCTTGGCGAGGGCGTGGCCGGGCTGGGGTCGACCATCATCTCGCTGTCGATGATGTCGGGGGCGGAATGGACCATGAGCCTGGGCGATCTGCTGATCGTCGTGGCGCTGGTCCTGCTGTTCATCGAAGTGCTCAAGGCGACGCGGACAGGCCCGATGTCGGTGATCGATCACATGTTGTCGATGTGCGTGTTCATCGCATTCCTGGTCGAGTTCCTGCTGGTGCGGGATGCGGCGACCCAGGTGTTCTTCATCCTGATGGTGATTGCCTTCATCGATGTGATCGCCGGATTTGCCGTCTCGATCCGCTCGGCGAGCCGAGACGTGTCGATCGGACTTTGAACCCGGCGAGCACTCCCGGTAAGGCTGTCAGCCGCCGTCGGGGATGAAACCGGCGGCTTCGACGCCGGCGATGGCCGCAATCTCGTCATTGTCCGAGGTGTCGCCGGTGATTCCGACCGCGCCGATGATCGCACCCTTGCGATCGCGGATCAGGACGCCGCCGGGGATCGCCACGATCTTGCCGCCGGAGACAGCCGACAGGCCTTCGAGAAAATGCGGCCGGGTTTCGGCCTGGGCATTGAGCCAGCGCGATCCCACGCCCAGCGCGAGTGCGCCATAGGCCTTGCCGCTGGCAATTTCGAACCGCATCATCGATGCGCCGTCCTGGCGCTGGACGGCCTTGACATGGCCGCCGGCGTCGAGAACCACCACCGCGAGCGGCTTGAGGCCGAGTTCCTTGCCCTTGGCGAGCGCCGCGGTAATGATCTTGAGCGCCTTGGCGAGCGACAGGTCGGTCATTGTGGAAGCCTTTCAAAACGATTTCGGAGGAGCTCGGCCTTTATAGGTCGGCAAAGCGCGGTTGCGCCACCGGTTTGGCCATTCGCACCGGCAAAAGCGTTTTGCCGAAACGGAACGGCTGTCTGCCCGCAAGAGGCAATCGATCATCAGACGAAATTGCCGGGGCGACGCCATCTACGCCTTGGTGGCAGGCGCGCACGAAGCTGTGGCAACATCAGACTGACCGCGAGTGGCCAAAGCAGTTCGTCCGGCGAGAGGCGTTTCGCGGCTCTCAGCTGTCGATGGAGTTGATCTTGTCCTGAAGCGACTTGAGCTGTTGCTTGAGTTCGTCGATGTCCTTTGAGGAATCGGACTTCTTCTTCTCGTCATCAGGCGTTGCCGAATGCGCCAGCGCGAAAGGCGAGAACATCTGCATCGCCTTTTGGAACATTTCGGTGTTGCGGCGGACCTGCTCCTCGACCAGCTGGATCGGCAGCTGGATGTTGCGTGCCACCGGATTATCGCCGAATGCCTTGGTGATCTGGGCGCGGACCTGTTCCTGCTGTTCGGTCAGCGCCGACATCGAGTGTTCGAGGTAGCTCGGAACCACCATCTGCATCTGATCGCCATAGATAGAGATCAACTGCCTGAGAAAGGAGACCGGCAGCAGTGTATTTCCGGTCTTGGACTCCTGCTCGAAAATGATCTGCGTGAGGACAGAGTGCGTGATGTCGTCACCGCTCTTGGCGTCAAGCACCGTGAAGTCTTCGCCCTTCTTGACCATGACCGCCAGGTCATCGAGCGTCACATAGGTGCTGGTTCCGGTGTTGTAGAGACGGCGATTGGCATATTTCTTGATCGTAACCGGGCCGCTGTTCTTCGCCATGTTCACTCTCCTCAAAGGTCTCCCCAGACCTGAACGTCGCCTTGATGGCTCGACTGTAGGCGAAAACGCCATACAATGACAATTCCTTTGTGCAATGCGGCGAAAGGGGGCGCAATCTCTCAGATCATTGCCTCTCCTAAACCGATTGCATGAGAAATTCGACTTTCAGACGTTTGACAGGGAGACCAACCTCCGGCACGGTCCGGTCAAAACAGCTTCATAACATGACAGGAAAATCCACCATGAGCTCCATCGTTATCGCCAGCGCTGCCCGCACTCCGGTCGGGTCCTTCAACGGCGCTCTTTCTTCCGTCGCCGCCCATGACCTGGGCGCAATCGCCATCAAGGCCGCACTCGAGCGCGCCGGCGTGGCTCCGGCTGACGTCGACGAGGTGATCCTCGGCCAGATCCTTTCGGCCGGCCAGGGCCAGAACCCAGCACGGCAGGCGGCGATGGCCGCCGGCATTCCGCAGGAAGCCACCGCCTGGGGCCTGAACCAGCTTTGCGGGTCGGGCCTGCGCGCGGTCGCGCTCGGCATGCAGCAGATCTCGAGCGGCGACGCCAACATCATTGTCGCGGGCGGCCAGGAATCGATGTCGATGGCGCCGCACGCCATGCACCTGCGCAACGGCGTCAAGATGGGCGGCGCCAGCATGGTCGACACCATGATGCATGACGCTCTGACCGATGCCTTCTACAATTACCTGATGGGCAACACCGCCGAGAACGTTGCCAAGCAGTGGCAGCTGTCGCGCGACGAGCAGGACGCCTTTGCCGTGAATTCGCAGAACAAGGCGGAAGCCGCGCAGAAGGCCGGCAAGTTCAAGGACGAGATCGCCGCAGTCACCATCAAGGGCCGCAAGGGCGACACGGTCGTCGAGGACGACGAGTACATCAAGCATGGCGTGACCATCGAGGGCATCTCCAAGCTGCGTCCGGCCTTCGACAAGGAAGGCACCGTGACCGCCGCCAACGCTTCCGGGATCAATGACGGCGCCGCGGCCACCGTGCTGATGAGCGAGGCGGAAGCCTCCAAGCGCGGCATCACGCCGATGGCGCGGATCGTCTCCTGGGCCACCGCCGGCGTCGACCCGCAGATCATGGGCACCGGACCGATCCCGGCCTCGCGCAAGGCCTTGCAGAAGGCCGGCTGGAGCGTGAACGATCTTGATCTGGTGGAGGCCAACGAGGCGTTTGCCGCGCAGGCCTGCGCGGTCAACAAGGACATGGGCTGGGATCCGGCGATCGTCAACGTCAATGGCGGCGCCATCGCCATCGGGCACCCGGTTGGCGCTTCGGGTGCGCGCATCCTCAACACGCTGCTGTTCGAGATGGTCCGCCGCGACGCCAAGAAGGGTCTTGCGACGCTTTGCATCGGCGGCGGCATGGGCGTGGCGCTCTGCGTCGAACGTTAAGAAATAGAAGAAACAGCGTCGTGCGTCCGGAAGGACGCCCGATGCTCAAAGTGTATTAAAAACAGCGATCTGGGAGGATTGGCATGAGCAAGGTAGCAATCGTGACAGGAGGGTCGCGTGGGATCGGGGCAGCGATTTCGATCGCGTTGAAGGAGGCGGGCTATACGGTGGCCGCCAATTATGCCGGCAATGACGAGGCGGCGGCGAAGTTCACCCAGGAGACCGGCATCAAGACCTACAAATGGTCTGTCGCCGATTACGACGCCTGCGTGGCGGGCATTGCCCAGGTCGAGGCGGATCTCGGCCCGGTGGCGGTGCTGGTCAACAATGCCGGCATCACCCGCGACGGGATGTTCCACAAGATGACGCCGCAGATGTGGAGCGAGGTGATCAACACCAACCTCACCGGCCTTTTCAACATGACCAACCCCGTGTGGGGCGGCATGCGTGACCGCAAGTTCGGCCGCGTCATCAACATCTCCTCGATCAATGGCCAGAAGGGGCAGGCCGGTCAGGTCAATTACTCGGCCGCCAAGGCCGGCGATATCGGTTTCACCCGGGCGCTGGCGCAGGAAGGCGCGCGCGCCGGCATCACCGTCAACGCCATCTGCCCGGGCTATATCGGCACCGACATGGTGCGCGCCATCGACGAGAAGGTGCTCAACGAGCGGATCATCCCGCAGATCCCGGTAGGCCGCCTCGGCGAACCCGAGGAAATCGCCCGCTGCGTGGTGTTTCTCGCCGGTGACGATGCCGGCTTCATCACCGGATCGACGATCTCGGCCAATGGCGGTCAGTATTTCAGCTGATTGAGGCCGGCACGTGAAAGGTTGGCGCCCGGCTGGAACTTCCGCCGGGTGCTTGCGTTTGCGGAAGCAGAAAGGTCCCCTTCAGGAAAGCGCCCCATGGCTGACTACACCCTCTATTACTGGCCCCTTCCGTTCCGCGGACAGTTCGTCCGGGCAGTGCTTTCCCATGTCGGCGCCTCCTGGCAGGAAGCGGACATCGGAGAGGTCGCCGAGCAGAGAGCGGCAGAACCCGGGGCCCAACTGGTCCCGCATATGGGGCCTCCGGTGCTGATAGACCATGTCTCGAACGCCCATCTGTCACAGATGCCTGCGATCCTGGCGTATCTCGGCGCTAAGCACGGGCTGTTGCCCGGCGATCCTGTGCTCGACGCCATGAGCCACAAGATTGTCGCCGACGCCAATGACGTGCTTTACGAAATGACGCGCTACAACGGCGCCCAGCTCTGGACGGAAGAGGCCTGGAAGGAATTCGAGCCGAGGCTTTGCCGCTGGATGGAACTCTTCGAGGAGACCGGTCGACGCCATGGCCTGGCCGCGCAGTCGGGCTATATGCTGGGCACGATGGCGCCTGGCCTCGCCGACATTGTCGCTGCCATGTTGTGGGGCACGATGACGGCAAGGTTTGCGCCGCTCCGGCCGGTGCTGGACCGGCATGCGCCGTCGATAGCCGGTCTGTCAGACCGCATTGCGGCTCTGCCTGCGCAGACCGAGTTGCAGAAGCGGAGCGCTGATGCCTACGGCGATGAGTGGTGTGGCGGCCAGATCGAAGCGTCGCTTCGCGCAGTGTTGGGACTGGCCGACTGAACCGGAGCATTGTCATGGCGGGGCGCTGGCTCCTTTTCCGGCCCTTTGCTCCCGCAGGCTCGTTTCCCGCCCGAGGGCGCAAAGGTTAAAGAACAAGCCTGTCAACCCGGAAAATTAAGTGTTTTCATTGACTTGAATAGGGCCAGCCATTCTTCGGAACACAAGATCTGGTAGGGAACAAACCGGGAAAGACGTCCTAAGGCTGATTCGTCGCCGATTCGTTCCGCGGCTGTTCCGGAAGTTAACGGAATCGCTCAAATGCGCTCAATTCGATTAACCAAGTGTTTGGAATTCCTAACAATTCATGAATGCCTGAGATCGGACTGCGGGCGGAACGCGGGCCGCCAGTGAGCCGGACGCACGGCCAGGTCGGCGCAGCAAAAGGTTAACAGCGGCAGCGTTTAGGCACCATTGTGCTGCAGCGAGCTTTCATGATTAGTGGCGGCAGCGCGATCCTGAAACCAGATGTGGTGGAGAACAAACTGCCAACAAGGGCAGGTGGGTGATTCGTCGCCGGTTCGTTCCGCCACTGTTCCAAAGGTTAATTCGGGTCGCTAAAATGCGATGTTTCTCGTTAACGAAGTGTTTGGAATTCTTAATAAATCCTGAAGATCTGCAGATCTTGTCGGTGTCCTTGGCCAGAGCCGAAAACGACTCCTGCCAAAGGTTAACGGCATCAGCCGGATCGGGGGAAATCAGCGCTTCGACGATTCAGCATATGGTGGCGGCAGGCGCGTGATCTGCCACATGTTGCGGTGAACAAAAGCGGAATCAGATCGAGTCATTGATTCGTCGCCGATTCGTTCCGTCACTGTTCCAAGGGTTAATCCGTGGCTTTTGAGCATGGTCGATATTTGCCCTGTTCCGGCCGCGCCGATGTGTTAGGTAACAGCCGTCTTGAGCATGTTACGGACACTGATGCCCGCTTCCCCCAACCATCCGCCCAAACCCCTGATCCTGTCCGGACGCGGCGTCACCGCCGTTCTTGGCCCGACCAACACCGGCAAGACCCACTACGCCATCGAGCGCATGGCGGCGCATTCGTCGGGCGTGATCGGGTTGCCGCTCAGGCTTCTGGCGCGCGAGGTCTACGGCCGAATGGTCGACAAGGTCGGCGCCAGGAACGTGTCGCTGGTCACCGGCGAGGAGAAGATCACCCCGCCCGGCGCGCGTTATTCGGTCTGCACCGTGGAAGCGATGCCGCAGGAAACCAATGTCGCCTTTGTCGCCATCGACGAGGTCCAGATCGCCGGCGATCTGGAGCGCGGGCACGTGTTCTCCGATCGGATCCTGTCCTTGCGCGGACGCGAGGAGACTTTGCTCCTCGGCTCGGCGACGGTGCGCGGCATCCTCGAGCAGTTGCTGCCCGGCATCACCATCATCGAGCGCCCGCGGCTGTCCGAGCTGCATTATGCAGGCTCCAAGAAGATCACAAGGCTGCCGCGGCGTTCCGCGATCGTGGCGTTTTCCGCGGAAGAGGTCTACGCGATCGCCGAACTGGTGCGGCGCCAGCGCGGCGGTGCGGCGGTGGTGCTGGGCGCGCTCAGCCCGCGCACGCGCAACGCCCAGGTCGAGCTCTACCAGAACGGCGACGTCGATTATCTCGTCGCCACCGACGCCATCGGCATGGGGCTCAATCTCGATGTCGACCACGTGGCCTTTGCCCAGGACCGGAAATTCGACGGCTATTCCTACCGGCAGTTGACGGCGTCGGAGTTCGGCCAGATCGCCGGCCGCGCCGGACGGCATCTGCGCGACGGCACCTTCGGCGTCACCGGCCAGGTGCAGCCCCTGCCCGACGATCTGGTGCAGCGGCTCGAAAGCCATGTGTTCGAGCCGGTCAAGATCCTGCAGTGGCGTTCCAAGCAGCTGGATTTCTCCAGTCTGAAGGCCCTGCAGGCGAGCCTTGAGCAGATCCCGGCGGTCCAGGGTCTGACCCGGGCGCTGCCGGCGGTCGACCAGCGCGCGCTCGAGCATCTGGTCAATGATTTCGAGGTCCGGGATCTCGCGAGCACACCAAAGAATGTCGCCACGTTGTGGGAAGTCTGCTCGCTGCCCGATTACCGGCGGATCGCACCGGCACAGCATGCCGATCTGATCGCGACGATCTACCGCGACCTGATCCGCACCGGCGCCGTGAACGAGGATTTTCTGGCCGAACAGGTGCGCCGGACCGATTCCACTGATGGCGAAATCGACACCCTGTCTGCCCGGATCTCGCAAATTAGGACGTGGACATATATCTCCAACAGGTCCGAATGGCTTGCCGATCCGACACACTGGCAGGAAAAGACGCGCGAAATTGAGGACCGACTGTCCGATGCGCTGCATGAAAGGTTGACGAAACGCTTTGTTGACCGCAGGACATCTGTGCTCATGAGGCGCCTGAGAGAGAACGCGATGCTCGAAGCTGAAATCAGTGTGAACGGTGATGTCTTCGTTGAAGGTCACCATATTGGACAATTGGCCGGTTTCCGGTTTGTCGCCGATACCTCGGCGGACGGGCCCGACGCCAAGGCGGTGATTGCCGCGGCGCAGAAGGCGCTGGCGCTCGAGTTCGAAGCGCGGGCGGCGCGGCTGCACGCGTCAGGCAATTCCGACTTCGCGATTGGCGCCGATGGCACCGTGCGCTGGCTCGGCGATCCGGTGGCGCGGCTGGCTGCGGGCGACCATGTGCTCAAGCCGCGGTCGATCCTGCTGGCCGACGAGCAACTGACAGGCACGGCGCGCGATTTCGTCGTGGCCCGCATCGACCGGTTCGTCAATCATCACATCGCCACCGTTCTCAAGCCGCTTGACGACCTGACACGCGCGGAGGACCTTGACGGCCTGGCGCGCGGACTTGCGTTCCGCCTGGCCGAGAACCTCGGCATTCTGTTCCGCCGTGACGTCGCCGAGATGATCAAGGATCTCGACCAGGCCGCGCGCGCCAGCCTGCGCAAATACGGCATCCGCTTCGGCGCCTATCACATCTTCATGCCGGCGCTGCTCAAGCCGGCTCCGGCCGAGTTGGTGACTTTGCTGTGGGCGCTCTCCAATGACGGCTTCGGCAAGCCCGGCTACGGCGACGTCACGCCGCTGCTGGCGGCCGGGCGCACCTCGGTGGCGACCGATCCGGAAATTGATCGCGAATTCTACCGTCTCGCCGGGTTCCGTTTCCTGGGCAAGCGCGCCGTGCGCGTCGATATCCTCGAGCGGCTGGCCGACCTCATTCGCCCGGCGCTGCAGTGGAAGCCGGGCGTGCCGGGCGCGCGTCCGGAAGCGGCCTATGACGGCCGCCGGTTCATCACCACCACCGGCATGCTGTCGATCCTCGGGGCCACCCAGGACGATATCGAGGAAATTCTCAAGGGGCTCGGTTATCGTGCGGATACCGTGCCGGCCGAGGAAGCCCAGACCCATATTGCCAATCTCGATGCGGCGCAGCTCGAAACAGCCACACCGGCCGGCTCCGGTCCGGTGGTCGAGGTTGTGGTCTCCCGCACGGCGGCGGATCGTCCGCACAAGCCCGCTACCGCGGCCACGGATGCTGTCAGCGAGATCGCCCCGGTTGAGGCTGACGCCGCGCAGGAAACTGGCGTGGATGCTGGCGAAGCCACGACGCCCGCGGAAGAGGTCAGGCCCTCCGAGATGGCCGCAGACGCCTCCGGCGACAGCCCGCCGGCATCAGAGCCGGCCGCAGGCGGTGAAGAAGCAAAGGTGGATGTGACGCCCGAAGCCGGCGCGAACGAAGCAGCGGCTCCGGCGGAAGAGTCGGAAGCGCCGCGTCCCGTGCTGCTGTGGCGGCCGGGCGGCCGCCAGGACGGGCAGCAGCGCGGACCTCGCCATGCGGCCGGCGCTCCAGGCGAAGGTCGCGGCCGGCGCGACCGCGGCAATCGTTCCGGCGACAAGCCGGCGGGCGAGGGCGGTGCAGAAGCCGAGGCGCGGCCTGGCAAGGGTCATCGCGGCAAGCCGCATCATGGCAAGGGCGGCCCCGGAAAGGGCGGTTTCGGCAAGGGCGGACCTGGCGGCAGGGGTGCTCCCGACAGGAGTGCAGCCAGCCATGATGGCGGACGCAATGACCGGCCGGTGCGCAAGGAGAAGCCGATCGATCCGGATTCGCCTTTCGCCGCACTCGCGGCCCTGCGCGACAAGCTGAAGAAATAGGTACGATCCCGGTGGATCAGCCGGAGCGACAGCGCATCGACAAGTGGCTGTTTTTCGCGCGAATCGTCAAATCCCGGACCCTGGCAGGCAAATTGGCCGCGGCCGGCAATGTCCGTGTCAACCGGGAAAAGATCGACCAGGCGAGTGTCCTGGTCAAGCCGGGCGATGTCCTGACCATCACGCTGGATCGGCGCATCCTGGTGCTGCGGATTGTGGGCTGCGGCCAGCGCCGCGGCCCGGCGCCCGAGGCGCAGTTGCTTTACGAGGACATCACCCCAAAGCCTTCAGTTGAAGAGCCGAAGGCGTTCGCGCCGCAGCGCGAACCCGGAGCCGGCCGGCCGACCAAGCGGGACAGGCGAAAAATTGATCAATTCCGCAATCCGGATGAGGACGCATGAATCTGCCTTGACCGGGGCGGGTCCGGGGAATGCCATCCGCAAATGCCCAGGCCTTCCGCACGCTTTGCCCACCGGCGATTGACTGCGGCGCCTTGTCGAAATCAGATGTCTTGCAAAGCTCGCGCAAAGCCGGTACCTCAGCGCCGTTGTTCGCTGCAGCGCCAGCGCCCTTGACTTGAGAAAACGCGGCATTGCAGCGCTCTGAAATGATGCAGATCTGGCTCAAGGCATCTACACTTGAGCATGGCATGCATGGAGCCTCAGGAGAGACGTATGACCTATGTGGTGACTGACAATTGCATCCGCTGCAAATACATGGATTGCGTTGAGGTCTGCCCGGTGGATTGCTTCTACGAGGGCGAGAACATGCTGGTCATCCATCCCGACGAGTGCATCGACTGTGGCGTCTGCGAGCCGGAATGCCCTGCCGACGCCATCAGCCCGGACACCGAGCCGGGGATGGAAAAATGGCTTGAGATCAACACTGAATTTGCCGACAAATGGCCCAACATCACCATCAAGCGCGAGTCACCCGGGGACGCGAAGGAGTTTGATGGGCAGGAAGGCAAGTTCGAGAAGTACTTCTCGCCGGAGCCGGGCGAAGGCGACTGAGTGCGCGTCATCGCGTAATAATCTTTGCGTTGCAACAATTTGACCGCTGCGCCGCGGCATGATTCGCGAGCCTTGGCGGATTTTTGCCGCCAGGTCCACAGCCATTCGCGCAAATCATTGATTTACACCAATTTTTGTGATACACATTACCTTACTGACATCTTTAGGCGCCGTCAGGGCGAAACAAGAAGCAAAAAACGGAAGCAAACGTCCCTTACAGCGGTGGTCCCCTCCTTGCAGCGCAATGCTGCCGGAATGCCATAATCCGCGCGGTGAACGCCTGCGTTGTTTTGCCTCTTATCGCTTGAGTAAGGCCTTGTCAGTGCGATGCGCCGCGTGGCCTTCGCGAGGACCTGTCCGGACAACCCATGTCCGGCTCCCAGTGTCCGTTTCCGTAACAGGGAGTTTTGAAAACGCATGACAACCCAGCAGAAAAAAATGGCTTCACAGAGACAGGGTTTCAAGACCGGTGAGTCGATCGTCTATCCCGCCCATGGCGTTGGACAGATTGTCGCCATCGAAGAGCAGGAAGTTGCGGGCCACAAACTTGAGCTGTTTGTGATTGATTTCGAAAAAGACAAGATGCGCCTCAAGGTGCCGGTCGCCAAGGCATCCACCATCGGCATGCGCAAATTGTCCGAGACGGATTTCGTCGAACGCGCCCTGAAGGTCGTTCAGGGCCGCGCCCGGGTCAAGCGCACCATGTGGTCGCGCCGCGCGCAGGAATATGACGCGAAGATCAACTCCGGCGATCTGATTTCCATCGCCGAGGTGGTTCGTGACCTGTATCGCGCCGAAAACCAGCCGGAGCAGTCCTATTCGGAGCGTCAGCTTTATGAAGCCGCGCTCGACCGGATGGCGCGTGAACTCGGTGCAGTCAACAAGATGTCCGACACAGAGGCTGTGCGCCTGATTGAGGTCAACCTCAACAAGGGTCCCAAGCGCGGCAAGGCCAATGACGAAGAAGGCGCCCAGGAAGAGGCCGCCTGATCCGCCGACTGACGGACATCCATCATCAAGACCCGGGCCGGATGTCGCGCCCGGGTTTTTTTGTGACCGGATTCGGGCTTCCGGCGAGGTTCAGCCCAGGACCCCCACGGGTGGATCGCTGAAGGAAATGCGCGGTCCTTCGGGATCTCCGCGGAGAATTTTCGGGCAGGAGCAAGACCTCGCGCTTCCGTTAGAACAGAAACCTCGGAACGAAAGCCGGCATGAGCGGTTTCACAGATGTGAGACTGTCGGCCGGGCTATTGCCGCCGATTTGCATGGAAGCGCCACCTGTGTTGCTCTTTATGGGCGAGCCGGCAGTTCAGCGCTGAAGAGCGGCGTTTCAAGATGGGCTGGCACACGCAATCTGATCACGCCGATGTCATCGAGTGTGATGATCCAATTTCAGTTGATGCGCGTAAATTTTGATCAGGACAGGGAACTGAACACCCAGACGTCAATGACAGGAGAATGTCATGAAAGCGATCACGGCCGACAGGCAAATGGTACGCGCAGCCATGGCGGCGCCCTATCTCGAACGCGAGCAGGAACATGACCTCGCCGTGCGCTGGAAAGACAACAAGGACCAGGACGCGCTTCACCAGATCACCATGGCGCATATGCGGCTGGTGATCTCGATGGCCGCGAAGTTCCGCAATTTCGGCTTGCCGATGAGCGATCTGGTCCAGGAAGGCCATGTCGGGCTTCTCGAGGCCGCGGCCCGTTTCGAGCCTGAGCGCGATGTCCGCTTTTCCACCTACGCCACCTGGTGGATCCGCGCCTCGATCCAGGATTACATCCTGCGCAACTGGTCGATTGTGCGCGGCGGCACCAGTTCCGCCCAGAAGGCGCTGTTCTTTAACCTGCGGCGGCTTCGCGCGCGCCTTGCGCAGGACGACCCGACACTCACCGACAGCGCGATTCATTCCCAGATCGCCAATACGCTGGGAGTCCACGCCAAGGATGTGGCGGTGATGGATGCGCGCCTGTCCGGCTCGGATTCCTCGCTCAACGCACCGATGTCGGACGGCGAATCCGGCGCTTCGTCGGACCGGATGGATTTCCTCAAGAGCGACGAGCCGCTGCCCGATGAGCAGGTGTCCACCATCATCGACGAGGAACGCCGGAACCTGTGGCTCGGTGACGCGCTGAACACGCTCAATCCACGCGAGTTGCGGATCATACGGGAACGCAGGCTGGCGGAAGACGGCGCGACGCTGGAATCGCTCGGCACGGCGCTGGGAATTTCCAAGGAGCGGGTGCGACAGATTGAAAACCGGGCGCTTGAAAAGCTGCGTGCGGTGCTGACCTCCCAGACCCCCGAGATCGCCAGTCTCTGATCACGCCGGACCTCAAGACGGCCTTCCTGGCCGTTGGAACCGGATCGCCGCGGATCAGCGGTCCGTGACGATCTTGACGCGCTGACCGGGCACGAGCACTTCGCCCGGAGCGATCGCATTGAGCAGCCTGAACAGTTCGACCTTTCGCTCAACGCCGCGCATGCGTCCCGCCATGGTGCCCAGCGTGTCTCCCTGGGCGACGGTGACAATGCGGATGCGCAAGGGCTCCAGCGCCTTGATTTCACTTGCCGACATTTTCTTGAAACCGGCCCGGACAGCCGATGCGGTCACGCCGAGGGCTGCGCTGCCGCGCGGTGCGGCCGTCAGGAACCGGTAGATGCGGTCCTTGACCCTTATGACAGTGATGTCGAAATCCCAGCGGTCGGCGCTGGCGCGTGCCGTCGCCGCAGGCAGGCCGTTGATCCGCGTTTCCGCAATCGAGCTCTCATCGAGCCCGGTGACCCAGCCGCTCGCGATATATCTGGCCAGCGATTGGCGGCCATTGTCTGTGACCCCGTCAAAGCGGATCGCCAGGTCGCCAGGCCCCGTCGCCAGCACCGCATCGGCATTGTTGTCGATCCGGAAACCGTCCGGGACTGAAAACCGTACGCCGAGCACCGGGTGAAGGAACTCGGTGCCGCGGACATAGCCTTCATTGGGGCTGTCGCCGAACAAGAGCCCGTCGATGCCGTCGAGATAGAAATCGCGGCCGCGATCGCCGACCCCTTCCGGTCCGAAAGCCCTTGCATGGTTCTTGGCAAGTTCGACGCGTTGCGGCGCATTGGGGTGGCTTGCCAGAAAGTCGAGGCTCGCATCAGCGCCGGGTTCAACGGCCGAAAAGCGCTGGTTGGCGTTCATGGAGTCAAGGAACCGCGCTGCCGCGTAGGGATCGTAGCCCGCCTCGCCCAGCATCCTGACGCCGATGACATCGGCCTGGAGTTCCTGATTGCGGGAGAAGGCGGCGAGCGACAGCTTGCCGCGGGCAACGACCTGTCGACCGGCGATGGAATTGGAGAACAGTTCCTGCGCCACCTGGCCGGCAAGTTCGACTTCCTTTTCGCGACGCTGCCGTTCGAGGCCGTGATTGGCGGTGACATGGGCCATTTCGTGCGAGAGCACGGCAGCGACTTCCGAAGCGTCATTGGCGAGCGCCAGCAGGCCGCGGGTGACATAGAGAAAGCCACCCGGCAGGGCAAAGGCGTTGACGGCAGGCGAGTTGAGCACGGTGATGCGGTAGGACTGTTGCGGGTTTTCCGAAACCAGCGTCAGGGCGCCGACAATGCGCGCCACCAGACGTTCCGTCCTGGTGTCGGAGAATTCGCCGCCATACGTCGCGATGATGCGCGGGTGCTCATTGGCGCCAATGCGGGTCCGCGGATCCGATGCTCCGGCCTTCTCTGCGGTCTGCGGCGTATCGGACGGCTTGACGCTGGACTCATAGACATCCTCGCCGAGCGTCTGGCACCCTGACAGCACAAGCGCGCCGGACAGCAGTGCGACAGCGAACCGGGTTCGCGTTCTGGCTGGAACTGTCTTGTCTGGCTGGGGCGAATCGATCTGGGCCATGGTCCGGCTGCGTGGTCTGAATTTTCATACCGGGACGGAGGCTTGGGAGCTTCGTAAGCCGGGGCGACGGTTTTCGGTCTATCGCACTTCGCGCCGGTTCTCCAGTGGCAAAGGCTCACGTCGAAATTGTGGCGCTCAGCCATTTTGATGCGATACCAGGCCCGGCGCGATCGGATCCATCAAGCGAACGCGATGTCTCACACCCCGGATTTGCGGCCGAGATAGGCCTCGAGTTCGGGCAAGTCACGCCGTTCGAAAAAGCCGTCCGCCGGGGCGTCGGCGGCAATCCTGCCCTTGCTCACCAGGAGGATCTCATCTGCTGCCGCACGGGCCTCGTCCGGATCGTGGGTCACCATCAGCACGGTTGCGCCAACCTCTGCGCGGATCTCCAGCATCAGGCCCAGCATGTCGGCGGCGAGGCCGGGACCGAGGCCGTCAAACGGCTCGTCGAGCAGCAGCAGCGGCCGCCGGCGAACAAAGGCGCGTGCGAGCGCCACGCGCTGCCGCTCGCCACCCGACAGAGAGGCAGGCTGGCGCCGGCCAAAGCCGGCAAGGCCAACCCGCTCGAGCGCCGTTTCGACCTTATCCCACGCGGCGGCATCGAGCTTGAGGGCAGGATCGAGCCCGAGGCCGATATTGGTGCGGATATCGAGATGGGCGAAGAGATTGTTGTCCTGAAACACCATCGAGACCCCGCGCGCCGATGGCGGCAGGTCATCGACCGGCTTGCCGTCCTGCAGGATCCGTCCGGTGCGGGGCATGAGAAATCCTGCGGCGAGATTGAGCAGGGTCGATTTTCCGGCTCCGGAGGGTCCGAGGATCGCGGTTACTGTGCCCGGCGCCCGCTGAAACGAGAATGCGGCGCTGAGGTCGCCGATGCCGTAGGCGACATTGTCGAACTCGATGGCGGGAGCAGGTGTCATTGCAGTTGTTTCCCTGCCCAAAGCGTTGATCCCGGGCGGTTCCCGAGCCTGTCGGCCATGATCATCAGCGCCATGGTGGTCACCCCCAGGAGCAGCGCCAGTCCGGCGGCGTCGGCCGTGCGGTAGCTTCCCAGCTTCTGGTAGAGAAGCCACGGCAGGGTCACGATCCGGTCGCTGCCAAACAGCGCGATCGCCCCCAGATCCCCCAGCGACAGCGCCACCGCGAAGACAAACCCGGTTGCCAGCGGCACAAGCATGGCCGGAATGTCGATCTGCCGGATGCGGTTGATCCCGGTGATCCCGAGCGACAGCGCCAGCCTGCCATTGCGTTCCATGGCGCTCTGATGCGCCGGCTCGATCACACGCATGACGAAGGGCAGGGCCATCAGGGCATTGATCAGCACGATCACCGAAAGTGGCGCGAGCAGTTGCCCGGCGCCGCCGCCCAGCATCAGGAACCAGCCTGCCCCCAGCACCACGGGCGGCACAAGAAGCGTCAACGACCCTGCCGCGCCCGACAACCCCGACAGGATCGCAAGGCGGCGGGGCCCGGGTCGAGCGCCGGCCGAATAGCGTGCCCTTACCATAAGGCTTGCGAGGCCTACCGACACACTCGCCGCGGCAAGGCCGATCAGCAGGCTGGTTCCGGTCGCGCGCCAGAACAACGGGTCGCTGAGCAATCGCGCGAGGTCGGCTGCGAGTCCTGAAGCCACCACCGCCACAAGCGGGGCGCCGACAAAGACGCCCGCGATGCCGATCAGCGCGACATCGGGCAGGCTGCGCCAACCTCTAGCGACATCGGGACGGCTGGTGCCGCCGCCCTTGGTGTCGCCGGCTTCGGTTGGCAGGGAAATCAGCTTCAGGCCCAGCATGACGGCGAGAGTCAGGCCGATCTGGATGGTCGAGAGCAGCACGGCGCGGCCGGGATCGAAATCAAACCGCAGGGCCTGGTAGATGGCGACCTCCAGCGTGGTCGCCGCCGGCCCGCCGCCAAGCACCAGAACCAGCGTGAACGAGGTGGCGCAGAGCATGAACACAAGCCCCGCGGCGCCGCCCGCGGACCGGCGCATCGCGGGCCATTCGACCAGGCGGAACAGGCTTAAACCGCCCATGCCGAGATTGGCGGCGGTTTTCCAGTATTCCGGCGGCAAGCGCTCGAGCCCGGGCAGAATGAGGCGTGCGGCCAGCGGCATGTTGAAAAACACGTGGGCAATGAGAATGCCGCTCAGGCCATAAATTGAGAATGGCGTCTGCATCCCGAACAGCGCCAGCCCGTGGTTGGCGACGCCATTGCGGCCCCAGACCTCAAGCAGGCCGAGTGCCGCCACCAGCGGCGGCAGGCCCAGGGGCACCGCCAGCAGATTGATGAGCCAGCGCCGCCCCCAGAACGAGGGACGGCGAGCTAGCGAGCGGGCCAGAGGTACTGCGAAGCCGACGCTGAGCAGCGTCGAGAGGCCGGCCTGCAGCAGCGTGAACCAGGTGATCCGGGCGAGATAGGCGCCCTGGCTCGCCGACACCCCCGGCCCCGCCCCCTGAGCCACCAGCACCGATACGGGGGCTGCCAGCGCCAGGCCGATGACCATCAGCGCGGCAACACCCCCGGCCCTTGATGCGTGGTGCTCGGGTCGGGTCAGCATGGGGACAGGGACGCGCTCAACGGCTCATGGCGCCGAGCCATTCCTCGATCCATGCGGCGCGGTTTTCAGCCACCTCGTCGGAGGAGTAGAGGAATGTCTTGTCGGGCGAGACAAGAGTCGAGAAGGCTTTCGGCAGCTCGATGCTGGTTTGCGCCGCCGGCAGCATCCAGTTGTTGGTGGGGATCTCGTCCTGGAAGCCCGGCGTCATCATGAAGGCCAGGAACTGCCGCGCCAGATCCTTGTCGGGCGCATTGGCAAGCAGGCCCGCCACCTCGATCTGCAGGTAATGGCCTTCGGAGAATTCGGCCGCCTGGTAGCGGTCGGTGTCCTCGGCCACCATGTGGTAGGCGGGCGAGGTGGTATAGGAGAGCACCATCGGCGCTTCGCCCGAGGTGAACAGCCCGTAGGCTTCCGACCAGCCGGGGGTGACGGTCAGCACGCGCCGGCTCAGGGTCTCCCAGGCCGAAGCCGCGTCATCGCCATAGACCGACTTCATCCACAGCAACAGCCCGAGGCCCGGCGTCGAGGTGCGCGGATCCTGAATGACGATCTTCTGCTCCGGATCGCCCTCGACCAGATCCTTGAGGCTTGTCGGCGGGTTCGAGATCGCCTCACTGTCATAGACCATGGCGAAATAGCCGTAATCATAGGGGATGAACACCTCGTCGCTGAAGCCGCCGGGCACCGATATCGCGCTCGTGTCGAGACCGTGCGCCTCGAACAGGCCGGTGGCCTTGGCCTCGGTCACCAGATTGGTGTCCAGCCCCAGCACGACACCTGCTTCGGCGCGGTCGCCTTCGAGCCTGAGGCGGTTGAGCAGCGCCACGCCGTCGGAAACGCCCACCCAATTGAGATCGCAGCCGCATTCGGCCTCGAATGTCGCTTCGATCTTCGGACCCGGTCCCCATTCGGCGATGAAGCTCTCATAGGTATAGACAGTCAGCGTTCCCTCGGCGCTGAGCGCCGGGATCGCGACAAGCGGAAGACAGGCCGCCAGGGCCGTTGAGAGAAATCGAGATATGCGCATGGTTGACGCCTCCTTTGGGTTCAAAAGACAGGAATAGGCGCGGGAAGCACGTCTAATCCCTCCGCCGGTACAAACCGGATCAGGTTCTTCGGGTTGACCACCTGGTCTCTCAGCCCGGCGAAAACGCCAGGCACCCCGTTAGAGCGATACCAGCCATAGAATTTCTTCGAGACGCTGGCAAGTGCGCGCAAAGCTGCTATTGGCTGTGCGCCATGACATCAGTTTCAACATTTGCCATCCTGCTTGGCGGGCCGCTCAAGATTGACGACCGCGTCCGCGCGCTGGTCACGGGCGCGCGTGCGATCGCGGCCGACGGCGGCATTGCCCATGCGGATACTCTCGGACTCGCGCCCGAATTGTGGGTCGGTGATTTCGATTCCACCTCGCCGGATCTGACGGAGCGGTTCTCCGCCACCGAGCGTCTGCCATTTCCCGCCGAAAAGAACTTCACCGACGGTGAACTCGCCATCGAGCAGGCGATCGCGCGCGGCGCCACGCGGCTGGTGCTGGTCGGGGCCTTTGGCGGCGAGCGGACCGACCACGCGCTCAGCCATCTTCTGCAGGCGATTACGCTGGCCGAGCGCGGTCTCGATGTTGTGCTGACTTCGGGGACCGAGGAGGCGGCGCCCTTGCTGCCGGGAAAACAGGAACTCGATCTGCCCGCGGGTTCGCTGTTCTCGGTTATCGGATTCACGGCGCTGACGGGGCTGAGCCTCAGAAATGTCAAATACCCGCTTGATGAAGCCGATATCGGCTTTGGCGCTTCACGCACGATTTCGAATGTGGCTGAGGGCCTCGTGTCGGCCAGCCTCACCTCAGGGCGCGCGCTCGTCGTTGCCCGTCCCCATGATTTTTCAGGAGCCTGACCATGGCGCCTCCCATTCTCAAACTTGACGACATCAAGCTGTCCTTCGGCGGGGCTCCGCTGCTTGACGGTGCCGAACTCCAGGTCGAGCCGGGGGACCGGATCTGCCTGGTCGGCCGCAATGGTTCGGGCAAGTCGACATTGCTGAAGATCGCCTCTGGTGAGGTGGAGCCGCAATCGGGCGAGATCTTCCGGCATCCCTCGGCAACCATCCGCTATCTGCCCCAGGCGCCGGATTTTGGCGAACATGCCACCGTCCAGGCCTATGCCGAGGCCGGTCTTGGCCCCAATGACGATCTGCACCGGGTCAACTACCTGCTCGAGCATCTGGGTCTCGACGGATCAGCCGATCCGCAGACCCTGTCGGGCGGCGAGGCGCGGCGGGCGGCTCTGGCCAAGGTGCTCGCGCCCGAACCCGACATCCTGCTGCTTGATGAGCCGACCAACCACCTTGACCTGCCGACCATCGAATGGCTGGAGGAAGAGTTGCTGCGCACGCGCGGCGCGCTGCTGGTGATTTCCCATGACCGGCGGTTTCTCGAACGCGTCAGCCGGGCGACAATCTGGCTCGACCGCGGCCGTTCGCTCAGGCTTGACCGCGGGTTCGAGCATTTCGAGGCCTGGCGCGATACGGTGCTGGAAGCCGAGGAACTGGAGCAGCACAAGCTCGGACGGCAGATCGAGCGCGAGGAGCACTGGTTGCGCTACGGCGTCACCGCGCGGCGCAAGCGCAACATGCGGCGGCTCTCCGACCTCAAGACCATGCGCGCCGATTTCCGCGGCCACAAGGGGCCGCAGGGGAAGATCAATGCCCAGGTCGCCGAAGGCCGGGATTCGGGCAAGCTGGTAATCGAGGCGGAGGACATCTCCAAGAGCTATGGCGGCGCGCCGGTGGTGCGCGAATTCTCGATGCGGATCAATCGTGGTGACTGCATCGGCATTGTCGGCCCCAACGGAGCCGGCAAGACGACGCTTCTCAAGATGCTGATCGGCGAGCTGGAGCCTGACACGGGGTTTGTGCGGCATGGATCGAAGCTCGATATCGCCGTGCTCGACCAGCGCCGCGAAGTGCTCAATCCTGAGGAAACGCTCGCGCATTACCTGACCGACGGTCGCGGCGACAATCTCCTCGTCAATGGCGAGGCCAAGCACGTCACCGGCTACATGAAGGACTTCCTGTTCGCGCCCGAACAGGCGCGCACGCCGATTCGCAATCTCTCGGGCGGCGAGAAGGCGCGGCTGGTGCTTGCGCGGATCCTGGCGCGGCCCTCCAACCTGCTGATCCTTGATGAGCCGACGAACGATCTCGACATGGAGACGCTGGACCTCCTGCAGGAAGTCGTGGCGTCCTATTCGGGCACCGTGATCCTGGTCAGCCATGACCGCGATTTCCTCGACCGCACCGTGACGTCGACGCTCGCGCCGGCCAATCCGGCGGCGCCGGACGGGCGCTGGATCGCCTATGCCGGCGGCTACACGGACATGCTGGCCCAGCGCGGCGCCGAGATGCGCGAGAAGAAGGCCCTGGCCCGACAAGAGGCGGGCAGGACAACCGCGTCTTCCGCAAAGCCGCAGGCCTCCACGCGGGATGCTGCGCGCAAACTCTCCTACAAGCAGAAGTTCGCGCTGGAGTCGTTGCCGCTGAAGATCGAGGAGGCGCAAGCCCGGCTGGCGAAAGTCGAGGCCGAAATGGCCGATCCGGCACTGTTTGCGAAGAATCCGGACGGATTTGCCGCCCGCGCCAAGAGCCATGACGCGCTCAAGGGCGAGATCGAGGCGATGGAAGCGGAATGGCTCGAGCTCGAAATGCTGCGCGAAGACATCGAGGGCAAATAGGCACCCCTGGATCGGGATGCCTGATGGCGCTGGGTTTAGCCGCGCTGCGCTCGCAAGAGCAAGGCGAAGCGGTTTTTTACGCGGCCTGCGTCACCGATGAGATGACGAAGGTGTGCAACTCGTCCTCTCCGTGATCGCGGACGGAGATGTATTCGCCGGTCTTGAAGACATGATTGGACAGCCGGTAGCCGGATTCATCATCACCTTCGTCGGCGGGATCATAATCGAAGAACCAGCCGCCCTTCGGGTGATGAACCAGGTAGCCCAGTTCCGAGCGCTCACCATCCCAGAACCGCACAACCGTGCAGGCCGACGGATCCTTTTCCCAGGCCGCCTTGTCGAGATGGCCTTCAGCGTCCAGCGGCGCATGGATGTCATAGCCGCGGCGGACATTGCCTTCGGGGAATTCCTTGTTGCGGGCCATGACAAGGTGGATGTGGTAAAGCGTCACGTCGGTCTCCATTTCATGCGGTCTGTTGGTTGGATCCCATACTGGCCTGCTGATTGTGTCAACGCTTTGATCTGGCGCAAACAGTGCCGGGCGGGGCTGGGGCGGGTTGCTTCACCGCCCCGAGTATGGTGTTGAGAAAGACAAGAAAACAGGCCGCAGACTTGGCGGCGCATGGAGGGCATATGCAGTTTGAAGGCACAGCGGCCTATGTAGCGGACAAGGATCTCACCGTCGCGGTCAATGCGGCGATACGGCTGGAGCGGCCACTGCTGGTCAAGGGCGAGCCCGGCACCGGCAAGACCGAGCTGGCGCGCCAGATTTCCCAGGCCCTCGGGCTTGAGCTGATCGAATGGTCGGTGAAATCGACCACCAAGGCGCAGCAGGGACTTTACGAGTATGATGCGGTCAGCCGGCTGCGCGACAGCCAGCTTGGCGATGAGCGGGTCAATGACGTGCGCAACTACATCCGCCGCGGCAAGCTGTGGGACGCCTTCGCAGCCGACCGGAAGACCGTGCTGCTGATCGACGAGATCGACAAGGCGGATATCGAGTTTCCAAACGACCTGCTGCAGGAACTCGACCGCATGGAGTTCTTCGTCTACGAGACCGGCGAGACGGTTCAGGCGCGTCAGCGGCCGATCGTCATCATCACGTCCAACAACGAGAAGGAACTGCCGGACGCCTTCCTGCGCCGCTGCTTCTTTCACTATATCCGCTTTCCCGACATGGAAACGTTGCAGCGCATCGTCGACGTGCATTACCCGGGAATCAAGCAGGCCCTGGTGCGCGAGGCCCTTACCCAGTTCTATGCCATCCGCGAGACGGCGGGCCTGAAGAAAAAGCCCTCGACCTCGGAGGCCCTCGACTGGATCAGGCTGCTTGTCTCCGATGATGTCGAACCGGAAACCCTGCGGGGGGATGCCAGGAATGCGCTGCCGAAGCTGCACGGCGCTCTTCTGAAGAACGAGCAGGACGTGCATCTGTTCGAGCGGCTGGCATTCCTGGCAAGACAGCGTGGAAACCAATAGAATCTGGAGTAATCAATTAGCCACCTTTTGCTGTCAGAGTGACCAATATCCGTAAAGCACAAGGTACGAAATCTGTTGACTGCCAACTTGACATATCAATGGCTTGGGCCTGTGATTTTTGTATCGGCCGGCGTTGCGTTCCTGTTGTTGTATTCGCATGACCGCAATCAGCTTTCAGCACTCAGGCTGGCGGGCGCCTACTTCCTGTCGCTGATCGGATTCATGGCAGTGATGCTGGTCGATGAAGGAACTCATCCGGGCTTCCAGTCGATCACCGTGATGTCGCTTTTCTCAGGGCATTTCCTGCTGGTCTGGGGTGTTGCCTCCTTGCTCGGGCAGCGATTCCCGCGTCTGCTTTTTGGATCGGCGGTTTTGGTCGTCTCAGGCGTCATCATCTACGCCAATCTGGCTTCGTCACCGTTTTCGCTCAAATACATGGCTGTCTGCGGTTTCATCATCACGATCGCGTTGATCTGCAGTCAGCTGGTCTGGCGGGCGAGAAGCCACCGGGTTGACATCGTCGTTGCCGCGGTATTCCTGGCCCAGGCGGTGGTAACCTTGAACAGGATCGTTCAGGTTCACCTGTCCGATTTGGATCTGTCGACACGTAGCGCTTTCAAGAGTTCCCATTTTGCATCGTCCATGCAGACCGAGAACGCCATCTTCGCCATTGTAATCGGGCTTGCGCTGTTTGCACGCTATTCGGTCACACTGGTGATGCGGCTCAACCGGCTTGCCGAAACCGATCCGCTCACCGGACTCTACAACCGCCGGGCCTTCGAGGCCAAGGTCCCGGCAATGCGGACCGCGTCCGCGCCGCTGCCAACCGGACTGATCATCTGCGACATCGACCATTTCAAACGGGTCAACGATACCTATGGCCATGACGTGGGTGATACGGTTCTGAAAACCGTGGCGCGGCTGTTGCGGGACGTGGCTGGCGACGGCGCCATCTGCGCCCGGCTCGGAGGCGAGGAATTCTGCATCCTGCTGCCCGAGTCCAATGGCGAAATGACACGGCTGACAGCGGCCCGGTTGAGGGTCGCCATCGAAATGCAGCAACTGGTCAGTTGCGGGCGGAAATTCGGCCTTACGGCGAGTTTCGGCTATTGCGAACTTGCGCCGGCGGATGATCTGCGGGCGGCCATGGCGCGGGTTGATGCGGCAGTCTACCGGGCCAAGGACGATGGCCGCAACCTTGTGCGGATCGCCGCGGCACCGGCCGCCTATCCGGAGCCGGACAGGATCTCGACTCTGATGACCGGCGAGCTTCAATATCAATAGACCGAAATGCGCCGAGGTTCCGGGTATCGGGCCCCGATTGCTTGACATTGACCTTGGCGCAGACCGCATCTAGATTGATGCCGTGGTGATTTGGCCGGCCGGCTTGCAGCCACGTTAAACAACTCGCTAAAGGGCCGACGGGACAATCTCCCTCCGGACCGGCAGCGTTTGTTTCGCGGCCGGTTTTTTGTTGGAGCTCAGTCATGCCGATCCGTATTCCCGACGGTCTTCCTGCCCGCGATGTCCTGATCCGCGAAGGCGTGCAGATCATGGATGAATCCATTGCCGTGCGGCAGGATATCCGCCCGCTGCATATCGGCCTGCTCAATCTGATGCCCAACAAGATCGCCACGGAAACGCAGATCGCGCGGCTGGTCGGCGCCTCGCCGCTGCAGGTCGAACTGACGCTGGTGCGGATCGGATCTCACGTCGCCAAGAACACCTCGGAAGATCACCTGATCAATTTCTACCATACCTGGGACGAGGTGAAGCACCGCAAGTTTGACGGCTTCATCATCACCGGCGCGCCGATCGAGACAAAGCCTTTCGAGGACGTCACCTATTGGCCAGAGATGGAGGAGATCCTCGACTGGACCACGACCCATGTGCATTCGAGCTTCTTCGTCTGCTGGGGGGCGATGGCCGCGGCCTGGCATTTCCACGGAGTTCCCAAGCGGCTGCTTCAGGAGAAGGCGTTCGGAATCTACCGGCACCGCAATCTCAATCCTGCATCCCCCTACCTGATGGGTTTTTCCGATGATTTCCAGGTCTCGGTGTCACGCTGGACCGAGGTCCGTCGCGAAGACCTGACACCGGATTTCGACGTGCTGATGGAAAGCGACCAGACCGGGCTCTGCCTGCTGCATGAGAGTTTCGCCAACCGGCTCTATATCTTCAATCACATCGAATATGACTCCGGCACGCTTGCCGAGGAATATTTCCGCGATGTGAAGGCGGGGATGCCGATCAAGCCGCCGCACAATTATTTCCCGGGCGACAATCCGGACAACAAGCCCTCCAACCGCTGGCGCAGCCATGCCTTCCTGCTGTTCGGCAACTGGATCAATCAGGTCTACCAGACCACGCCGTTTGACATGAACGACATTGGCGCCGATCGTGGCGCGTCAAAGGCGGGGGAGTGAACGGGTGACGGGACAGCTGACGATACGGCCGATCAAGGCCAGTGACGAGGCGGAATGGCGCAGACTCTGGACGCTGTATCTGGAATTCTATGAGTCGACCGTCCCGGAGGAGGTCTACCGCACCACCTTCGACCGGATCATCGCCGACCACGCGGCAAGCGAAGCGGCGTTCTACGAGCCGCGCGGGTTGCTGGCGCTCAGCGATGGCAAGCCGGTGGGACTGGTGCACTACTTCTATCACCGGCATTGCTGGCAGGTGGAGCATGTGTGCTACCTGCAGGACCTGTTCGCCGTTTCCGAAGTTCGCGGCGCGGGCGTCGGGCGGGCGCTGATCGAGGCGGTCTACCGCGAAGCCGACGCGGATGGATGCCCGCGCGTCTACTGGATGACACAGGAGTTCAATGCGACTGCGCGCAAGCTCTATGACCGGATCGGGACGCTGACGCCGTTCATCAAGTATACCCGCTAGCACTTCGCCATCCGCATATCTGACTTGATCTTTTTGGACAAATTAGCTAATTTGGCTTGAATAGCCAATTTGGCTGATTGTGAACAGGGAGAGCGGTCATGAAAGTCATGCAGGCAAGCGAAGCCAAGAACCGGTTCGGAGAATTGCTCGAGGCGTCAGGCAACGAGCCCGTCGCTATCCGCAAGAATGGCCGTGACATTCGTGTCGTTCTATCCACCGAGGAATATGAGCGGCTCACGGGCGCAACTTCGATCGATCCGAAAGTTCAGACCTCGCTGGAGCGCAGCATGAAGCGGTGGAACCGGGTCTATGAAGCCTTGGCAAAATAATGCGGTACATTACACTTCAGGAAGCCATACACATTCACGATTCGCTCTTGAAGGCGCATGGAGGCGCTGCCGGGATCAGGGATCGTGGTCTGGTTGAGGCGGCATTGTTGCGGCCGCAGACAGGCTACTATGCCGACCTCCTCGAAGAGGCTGCAGCACTCTGGGAAAGCCTGGCGATGAACCATGGGTTCGTCGATGGCAACAAACGAGTTGCCTTTGCGTGCATGGAAATCTTTCTCGATCTGAACGGGTTTGAACTGACGGCCGGGGAAGATGAAACGATCAAGTTCATCTACCACCATCTGGAACAGGGCAGCTTCACCAAGGACACCCTCGATGCCTGGCTGCGGGCCAACACCGGGCCCGCGGCATAGGCTGACTCTCGCATGGTCTGGTCTGGCGGCCAGTCGTGTGAGATACTGACAGCAGTCCAAAGCGTATCCATGACACCCGGCTCGGGAGCGGCAATCATGATCGTGCGTGAAGACAGGTCCTTCGAGAAAATCGTGGCCGCCATGATCGGGCTTGTCCTGGTATTGACGGCGATCGGCTGGGTCACGCGCGAGGACCCGGCGGACAAGCCCTATCTCGGCATCGCCGGCGGCGGCTTCATCTTCAATTATCGCGAAGCCCGGGTGTTTTACGGCTTCACCGCCGATGTGCTCAAGCCGCTCCCCGTCGGAACTCTGATGATTGCCGATTTCGAGGACCCGGGCGGAGGTCCGCCGCTGACTGTCGAAACCAGATTGCATGCCCGCAGCACCCGCTACGGCGTGCATTCGCCGAATGTGCGCGGCGTCAGGGCCGGGCAACCCTACCAGGTCTCGATCCGGCTCTACGATCATACGCGCACCAGGCTGATCTGGTCGGCCCAGAAGAGTTTCATCAGTCAGGTCGACGACAGCGTCGTGCCGGAAAAGCCGTTGACCATCGGCCCGGGCTATTTCCCGAATCCGGAGCTCAGCAAAGGCTAAACCGGGTGGCAATCGATGCTGATTGCGGCTAGGGTCGCGCCCATGTTTCTGCCGTTTTTCCTGGAACTCAAGGCTGCCAAGATACCGGTCTCGCTGCGCGAATACCTCACCCTGATCGAAGGGCTTGAGGCCGGGCTGGCGCGCTACGATGTCGAGGGTTTCTACTACCTTGCCCGCGCAGCGCTGGTGAAGGACGAGCGACACATCGACCGCTTCGATCAGGTCTTCTCCCATTATTTCCGGGGCGTGGAGGCAATCGCGGGAGAGAGCCCGGTGGATGCCCGCGCCTTGCCGAAGGAATGGCTCAGGCGGATGGCTGAGAAACATCTCAGTGCCGAGGAAAAGAAACTGATCGAAAGCCTGGGCGGCTTCGACAAGCTGATGGAAACTCTCAAGCAGCGGCTTGAGGAACAGAAGGCCCGCCACCAGGGCGGTTCGAAATGGATCGGCACCGCCGGCACGTCGCCCTTCGGCGCCTATGGCTACAATCCCGAAGGGGTGCGCATCGGCCAGGACGAAAGCCGGCACCGGCGTGCGGTCAAGGTCTGGGACAAGCGCGAGTTCAGAAATCTTGACGACACGGTGGAACTCGGCACGCGCAACATCAAGGTTGCGCTGAGAAGGCTGAGGCGCTGGGTGCGCGAGGGCGCGGCCGAGGAGTTCGACCTGGCCGGAACGATCCAGTCCACGGCCGAGCATGGCTGGCTCGACGTCAAGACGAGGCCGGAGCGGCGCAACGCGGTCAAGCTCCTGATGTTTTTTGATATCGGCGGATCGATGGATGACCACGTCAAGGTGGTCGAGGAGCTGTTTTCGGCGGCCCGCAGCGAATTCCGGCATATGGAATATTTCTATTTCCACAATTGTCTCTATGAAGGAGTGTGGCGCGACAACCGCCGACGCCGGCAGGAATTGCTGCCGACGATCGATGTCTTGCGCACCTACGGCTCGGACTACCGGGTGATTTTTGTCGGCGACGCGGCCATGAGCCCCTACGAGATTGTCGCTCCCGGCGGTTCGGTCGAGCACTGGAACGAGGAACCGGGACAGGTCTGGCTCAGGCGGGTGCTTGATCACTTCCACAAGGCCGCCTGGCTCAATCCCACGCCCGAGGCCTACTGGCCCCACACCCATTCGACGGCGCTCATCCGGCAATTGTTCAGTGACCGGATGTTTCCGATGACGCTGTCCGGGCTCGAGGCGGCCACCCGCCAGCTCACAAGATAAACCGCCTTGCGCCGCCCCGGTTTTCAGGCCATCCCCTGCGCCAGCAAGACTTGAGTTCATTCAACGGGAGACATGCCATGGCGATCGAGGAATTCGGCCAGACAGCAGATGGCGAGACGGTGCATCGGGTGACTCTCGAAGGCGGCGGACTGACGGCCCGGATCATGACCTGGGGCGCAGCCCTGCAGGAGCTGCGGCTGGAAGGCCATGTCGCACCGCTGACGCTCGGCTTTCCGAACTTTGCCAGCTATCCGGCGTCACCCTATTTCGGGCAGACCGCCGGCCGGCACGCGAACCGGATCGCCGGCGGCAAGTTCATGCTGGACGATGTCGCCTATCAGCTGGAATGCAACGAGCGTGGCATCACCCATCTGCATGGCGGCAGCGCCGGGATCGCCAAGCGCATCTGGACGATCGACAGCCACGGGTCCGATCATGCGGTATTTTCGATCATCGATCCGGACGGTCAGTCGGGCTATCCCGGAACTTTGAAAATCGAGACCCGCTATGAGCTGCGCCCGGGCGGTTGCATGGCTATCACCTATACCAGTGTCACCGACCGGCCGACACTCGCCAACATTGCCCATCACAGCTATTTCAATCTGGATGGTTCCGACAGCATTCTCGATCACGAGCTGATGATGGCCGCCGATCATTACCTGCCGGTTGATGCGGACCAGATTCCGACCGGCGAAATCAGGCCGGTCGAAGGCACAGATTTCGATTTTCGCGAGTTGCGGCCGATCCGTCGGAACGGGCTCGACGGGCAGGTCCCTTATGATCACAATTTCTGCATCTCTGCCGGGCGCGAGCCGGTGCGTACCATTGCGCTGGCGCGATCCATCCGCTCGGGCATTGCCATGGAGCTGCGCTCGACCGAGCCGGGCCTGCAATTCTATTCCGGCTTCAAGATCAAACCGTCCGATCCGGGCTTGAACGGCAAGTCCTATGGACCCTATGCCGGGTTCTGCCTTGAAACCCAGAGCTGGCCCGACAGTCCCAATCACGCGGGCTTTGCCGGCGCGGTGCTCCGTCCGGGCGAAAAGCGGATCCAGCACACCGAGCATGTCTTCATCAACAGCTGACCGAACCGGATGGGGCGATCCGCATCGGCGCGACCGGTCTTGACAGATGCCACGAAATAGAAGCCCATAGAGCAAGTCTTATATAAGACTTGATGAGGCGCTTTGGCTGTTGGCTCTGGGGAGGACCAAGACCATGACCGCAATCCTGACGGTGCTGAAGCCGCTTGCGCTGCTTAACACTCTGCTTCTGCGCATTGGACGAAACGCCGCCTGGATGGCGATGGGGTTGATGGTGGTGATCATCATGCTGCAGGTGATCTTCCGCTACGTTTTCAACAATGCGCTGGCCTGGCCGGACGAGGCGGCCCGCTTCCTGATGCTCTGGATGACCGGGCTGATCGCACCGTCGGCCTATCGCTGGGGCGGTTTCGTGGCGATCGACATGCTCAAGGATCTGCTGCCGCTGAGACTTGGGTCGCTGCTGGGGCTGTTGCTGCTGCTGGTATCGCTCGTCGTGCTGGTCTACGGTTTCCAGCTCGGCCTCAACCATATCAGTTCGGGCTGGTTGTTCAATTCAAGCTCGCTCAAGCTGCCGCTCGATTTTCTCGGCCTGGGACTCGTGCGCGTCAAGCTGGCCTGGATGTACATGTCGCTGCCGGCAGGGCTGTTGCTGATGAGCCTGGTCAATGTCGAACTCTGCCTCAAGGCCATTGCCCATGTCATCGATCCGCAAGCCGAACTGCCCGAGGATCATGACAGGGTGCTGGTGGCGGTGGAGTAGGGACCATGCTGTTTTTCTTTCTGCCGCTGTTTCTGACTTTCCTGATGATCGGCCTGCCGGTGTTTTTCGGCATGCTTGCAGCACCTGGCTTCCTGCTGTGGCTCAATGGCCAGGAGCGCGACATCGCGCTTCTGTACCGCAACGTCTACACCGGCATGGATTCGTTCCCGCTGATGGCGATTCCGTTCTTCATGCTGGCAGGAGAACTGATGAACCGCGGCGGCATCACCATGCGGATCGTCGAGTTCAGCCAGGCGCTGATCGGTCACCTCAAGGGCGGCCTCGCCCATGTCAACATCCTGTCGTCGATGCTGTTTGCGGGCCTCTCGGGCTCGGCGGTCGCGGATGTCTCGGCACTGGGTTCGATGCTGATTCCGGCAATGGAGAAGAACGGCTACACGCGCAAATTCGCGGCTGCCGTCACGGCCGCCTCCTCGGTCATCGGCCCGATCATCCCGCCGTCGGGCATCATGATCATCTATGCCTATGTGATGGGGGAATCGGTGGCCGCGCTTTTCCTGGCGGGCATCGTTCCCGGCGTTCTTGTGGGCGTCGGCCTGATGCTGGTGGTGGCGTTCCTCGCCAGGCGCAATGATTTTCCGCCCGCCTCCCGCCGATCCACCTGGCCGGAAAAGGGCCAAGCGAGCCTCAAAGCGTTCTTCCCGCTGATGACCCCGGTGATCATTCTGGGCGGGATCCTGGGTGGCATCTTCACCCCGACGGAAGCTTCCGCGGTGGCGGCGGTCTATGCCTTCATCGTCGCGCTGTTCATCCTCAAGACCATGGGGTGGGCGGATCTTCCGAAGGTGCTGACCAAGGCGGCGATGACCACGTCGGTGGTGCTGTTGCTGGTCGGCGCGGCGATGGCGTTCAAGACCGTGGTCAGCCTCAGCCATACGCCCGAGATCATGGCCGAGTTCATCCTGGGTCTGACGGATGAGCCGCTGCTTCTGCTGTTCCTGATCAATCTGCTGCTGTTCGTGGTCGGCATGTTTCTCGATGCCGGGCCGGCGATCATCATCCTTGCGCCGATCCTTGCGCCGATCTTCACCGAACTCGGGGTCCATCCCGTGCATTTCGCCATCATCATGAGCGTCAACCTGACCGTCGGACTGGCGACCCCGCCAATGGGGCTTGTCCTGTTTGTCACGTCAAGCGTCTCGGGCGAGAAGGTCGAGACCATTGCCAAGGCGATCCTGCCGTTTCTGGCCGTCGAGATCCTGATGATTTTCCTGATCACCTATGTGCCGCAGATCTCGCTGTTCCTGCCGCAACTGTTCGGGTTTGCGAAATGAGGAAGCCGGCTGCCAGGTGCGGGAGGGCGCCAGCGCTTGACAAGATCCGGACGCTCATCAATCCTAGGTCTTATATAAGACTAAAGAAAAGCAGTCATCAAATGGGAGGTTCGACGATGATCTTGAAACAGGCAATGAGGACGCTGAGTGCTGCTGCACTCGGTCTGGCGGTTCTGGCGGGTGGCGCGATAGCTGCGGCGCAGGCGGCCGACATCACGCTGCGCGCCACCGCCAACTCGAACGAGAACGACGAGGACTATGACGGCCTCATCGTGTTCAAGGACTACGTTGAAAAGGCATCGAACGGCGCCATTGCGGTGGAGTTGTTCATCGGCACGCAGCTCTGCTCCACCGGCGCGGAATGCCTGCAGGGCATCGCCGACGGGTCGATCGACATCTACATCTCCACCTCGGGCGGCGCCTCGGGGATTTTCCCCTATGTGCAGGTTCTGGATCTGCCCTATCTGCTGCGCGACGACCGCATCGCCGAGGCGGTGCTGACCGAAGGCACCTTCGTGCGCGCCATGCGCGAGCAGATGCTGGCCGATTCGGGCGGCATGATCCGCCTGATGACCATCGGCAACACCGGCGGCTGGCGCAATTTCGCCAACACCGAGCGGGAAGTCCGTTCGCCGGCCGATCTCGAGGGGTTGAAGATCCGCACCGTGGTGGCCGACCTGCCGCAGGAACTGGTGCGCGCAATGGGCGCCTCGCCGACGCCGATCCCGTGGCCGGAGCTTTTCACCTCGTTCCAGACCGGCGTGGTCGAGGGCACGCAGAACGGCATCACCGACATCATGGGCATGAAGTTTCCTGATGCGGGTCTGAAATATCTCACGCTCGACGGTCACTCCTACATGGGCGCGCTGTGGTACATGAACAATGACCGCTTCATGGGCCTGGATGAAGGGCAGCGCCGTGTCGTCGTCGACGGGTTCGCAGCACTCCAGCAGGCGACCTTCGCCTCGCCCAAGCGCAAGTCTATCGAGGCCTACAAGGCCTTCGCTGAGGTCGGCGGCTCGGTCTATGTGCCGACGATGGAAGAGAAGGCCCAGTTCAAGGAGGCCGCAGCGCCGGTGTTCGACTGGTTCAAGGCCAATGTCGAGGGCGGAACGACCTTCTACGACCTGCTGGTTGCGGAAGCCGCCAAGGCATCGGAAATGATCGACGGCGGCGCGATGAAGGACATGCAGTAAGGTCCCAGCGCGACGTCTCAAGTCTGACCGCCCGGGCTCGTTCCGGGCGGATTTGCGTTCAGGCCGGTCTTGTTTGCAAGGTTTTACCCAATCGAGATGTGCTGATGATCAGGCTCTGCGCTCCAGCATCGCCGTCTCATCGCGGCGCAGGGTCAGGACATCGACACCTTGTTTCGTCACCGCCACCGTATGTTCGAACTGGGCGGAAAGCTTGCGGTCGTTGGTCACGACCGTCCAGCCGTCGTCCCGTGTCGAGACCCGGCGCGTGCCCTGGTTGAGCATCGGCTCGATGGTGAAGACCATGCCTTCGCGCAGCTTCGGGCCTGTTCCCGGCCGGCCGAAATTTGGCACCTGCGGCTCCTCGTGCATGTCGCGGCCGATGCCGTGCCCGCAATATTCCCGCACGATCGTATAGCCGTTGCGTTTGGCGTGGCGTTCGATGGCGTAGCCGATGTCCCCCAGATAGGCCCCGGGGCGCACCTGCCGGATGCCCTGCCACATCGCCTCCCGGGCGACCCGCACGAGCCTCTCGGCGGCGGGCGAGGCCTTGCCAACCAGATAGGTCTTGCTCGAATCCGCAATGAAGCCGTTCTTCTCGAGCGTGATGTCGAGATTGATGAGGTCGCCGTCGCGGATGATCTCCTGCGGGTCGGGCTGGCCGTGGCAAACCACTTCATTGATCGAGCAGTTCAGCACATACTTGAAGCCATACTGTCCCTTGCTGGCCGGACGGGCGGCGAGGTCGATGGTGATGAATCGTTCGACCAGATCATTGACCTGCAATGTCGACATGCCGGCAAGATCCAGTGTGTCCAGCATCTCGAAGACGGAGGCGAGCAACGCGCCCGAGACCCGCATGAGCGCCAGTTCGTCAGGCGTCTTGACCATGTCAGGCGACCGCCAGCTCGGCGGGCCGGACCCGTACGGCGGCGAACTGCATCTTGACGATGTCGTTGAAGCTGAGTGTCGGGTTGGCTTCGGCGAGCATGCCGACCTTCATCCAGAATTCGGCCTGGGCATTGATGGAGCGGCACATCACGGTGCTGGCCCGGCGGGCCTGTTCATGCAGATCGTCGTCGATTTTCACAATGCCCATGGGCGTCTCCAGTGTCTGATATGTATGCAAACCATATATGGTTCATATGGTCTCGAGTCAATTGTCGACGATATGAGCGGAGCGGCACGGTGCCGGCGCCATTTCAGTCTTGTGTCTTATATAAGACTTGGTAAAGTTCGGGTTGCGGGAGCAGTTCCGCCGGTGTCAACCAGCCTGGGATGTAGAGGGGGCTATGGCAAGGATCGTGACCGCAGGCGTCGCCGTGGTGGATTTCGTCTTCTTCCTCGACGAGATGCCTCGGCTGGCGGAGAAATACCGGGCGCGCGACGCCCAGATTACCGGCGGCGGCGGCGCTGCGAATGCAGCGGCCGCCATTGCCAGGCTTGGAGGCCAGGCCATGCTCGCCAGCCGTCTTGGCGAGGATCAGGTTGCCGACATGATTGCCGCCGGGCTCGAGGCCGAGGGCGTCGATTGCCACATGATGCGCCGGTTCGAGGGACGGCGATCCTCCTTCTCCTCGGTGTTCATCGATCAGACCGGCGAACGCCAGATCGTCAATTACCGCGATCACGCCTTGCCGATGGAGGCGGGCTGGCTCGAGGCCGCCCTGCCCAAAGACTTTGACGCGGCGCTTGCCGACACGCGCTGGCCCGACGGCGCGGAAGTGCTGATGCGCGTTGCGCGCGACCGCGGCTTGCCTGGCGTGCTCGACGCCGAGGCGCCGATCCGGGAGGCGGAAGCCGCGCTCGATCTGGCGAGCCATGTGGCGTTTTCGGCGCAAGGGTTGCGCGACTGGGCCGGCCATGGCGATCTCGATCGGGCGCTCGCCGATGTTGCGGTGGAGACCGGCAGCTTCGTCTGCGTCACCGATGGCGCCAACGGGGTGCGCTGGCGCCATGGTGCTGCATCAGGGTTTGAGCCGGCCTATGCGATCACCCCGCTCGACACGCTGGGTGCCGGCGACATCTGGCATGGCGCCTTTGTACTGCGGCTTGGCGAAGCGGCGGAGCCTGCGGAGGCGATCCGCTTCGCCAATGCGGTGGCGGCGATCAAGTGCACGAGAGCCGATGGCCGCGCCGGCTATCCGACACGCAGCGAAACCGAAACCTTCATGAAAGATGCACGGACATGCAGCTGAGCGCAGGCAAATTGTGGGGCATGCGGCGCATGGCCGACGGCAACGGCTTGTTCAAGATGACGGCCGTCGACCAGCGGCCGCCGATCAAGGGGCCGATCGCCAGGCATCACGGAACCGCCGAAGCGCCGTGGCAGGCCGTGGCCGATTTCAAGGCCCTACTGATCGAGACCCTGCAGGAGCAATCCTCGGCGATGCTGCTTGATCCGCATTTCGCCATTCCGCGCGGCATCGGCAAGCTGTCGCCCACCAAGGGGCTGATTGTGACGCTGGAGGATTCAGCGTTCGAGGAGACGGCGGATGGCAGGTTGTCACGCGAGATCGATGACTGGTCGGTGGCCAAAATCAAGCGCATGGGTGGCGACGCGGTCAAGGTGCTGGCCTGGTACCGGCCCGATGCGCCCGACCACAATCGCCAGGCGCAGAAGGACTTCACCAAGCGCATCGGCGAGGCCTGCGCGCGCCATGACATCCCGTTCCTGTTCGAACTCCTGGTCTACCCGCTCAAGGGCGACGCGCACCAGACCAGCGACTATGTCGAGATGACCGGCAAGCGCACCGACCATGTGCTGCAGTCGGTCGCGGACTTCGCGAGCGCCGACTTCGGCATCGACGTGTTCAAGCTCGAAAGCCCGGTCGCGGCCAAAGACGTGCCGGAAGGCGGCGACGCGAAGGTGCAGGCGGCGTTCGACGAGATGGGGCGGCTCGCCGGGCGGCCCTGGGTGATGCTGTCGGCCGGCGCGGGCAAGGCCGAGTTCCGAAATATTCTTAGCCACGCCTACCGGGCCGGCGCATCGGGCTATCTCGCCGGCCGGGCGATCTGGCTCGAGCCGTTCGGTCTTTATCCGGACTGGGAGGCGATGCGGCAGGGGCTCGAGACGGGGTCGGTCGACTACATGCGCGATCTCAATGCGCTGACGGACGCGGCGGCGACGCCGTGGCGCCGGCATCCGGCATTTGGACCCGGCGGCGCGCAATTCTCTCCGGCGGACCAGAGCTTCCGCCACGGCTACAGGGATTTCGGCTGATGGTAGACCTAGTCGAGCAGCAGCCGGTTGATGACGCGCGGTGGATCGCCGGGGTTCACGCCACGGGCGATGATGATGGCTTCGCCGACGCGCGGGGTGGTGCCGGAGATGGCGTTGATCAGGACCGGGTGCGTGATCATCAGCTGATTGCCGGCGCCGTCGAATTCCTCGACCGCCGCGATCAGCTCTGCGGGGATCTCGTTCGGGTCGGCGCCGCCGACGATCGAATTGAGATAGGCCCTGGTCTCGACCGCGCTGCTGCCAAAGGCCAATTCGGCGGTCCGCAACGCCCGGCAGAACTCGCCGGAATAGACTGCATTGATCGAGACCGCACGGGCGGCAAAGCGCATGCCGAGGCGACGCGATGCCTGAATTCCCCGGTCGGACAGGCTCCTACGCGCGTCGCAATCGCCAAGATCGGGCCTCAGCGGCTCGCCACCGCCTTGCGTGTGCGCAAAGCTCAGCAGGATCGTGTATCCGCCCTGCGCCAGCCGCGCCCATGCAGCCTCGGTGGCGAAGCTTGTGGCAGGGATGGCGGCAACGACGATGGCCATGGCAAGGATGACGGCCAAAGGCCTGCGTCTCAGGATCAGTTTCATGGTTCCAATCTAGTGTTTTTGGCCGGTGATGTAAGGGGGCATGTGCATGTCCGGTGAAGTTCTGACAATCGGGGTCCTGCCGCTGGGGCGGCCCACCTTCGATGTGCCCTTTGCCGAGGAGATGGTTGGCGGCATGATTGATGATCTCAAGGCCTCCGGACACCGTCTCATCGGCCCGGAAACCTTGCTGATGGACGCGGCGTCGACGCAAGCGGCAATGGCGGAAATTGCTGCCGAAAACCCTGACCGAATCCTGATCCTGCAGGTCACCTTCACCGATGCGGCGATGGCCTGCCAGATCGCCGAGGCCTTCGATCAGCCGCTGGCGCTCTGGGCGGTTCCGGAACCGCGGCTGGGCGGCCGTTTGCGGCTCAACGCCTTTTGCGGGCTGAACCTGGCCTCACATGCGCTGGGATTGCGCAGACGGCTGTTTTCCTGGCGCTACGCCGCGCCAGGCGCGCCGGGGCTGGAAAGGCTTTTCGATGATAAGCCGAAGACTGTCCCCGTTTTGGCTGAAATGAGCGATGCCGATCCGGAACCGGGCAGGGCCCTGCTTGAGGGCCTGCGCGGAAAGTCCATCGCCCGCATCGGGCTGCACCCGGACGGATTTGATACCTGTGCCTATGACAGCGGTCAGCTGACCGCGCTGACCGGCATTTCGGTGTCGGGCTTCGAACTCTCCGAGTTGTTCTCCCGGGCGCGGGCGGCGCCGGATGCGGCGGCAGAAGCGCTGCGCGTCGAGACGGCAGAGAATCTCGCGGATCTTGATCAGGTCGACCAGATGCAACTCGACCGGTCGCTGCGGTTGAAACTGGCGCTGGACGGCATGAAGGCCGAGGGCGGTTTCGATGCCTTTGCCATCCGCTGCTGGCCGGAAACCTTCACCGACTATGGCGGCGCGGTCTGCGGTCCGGCTTCGATGATGGGCGAGGCGCGGGTGCCCTGCGCCTGCGAGGCGGATGTGTATGGCGCAGCGACGCAGTTGCTGCTCCAGGCCGTGAGCGACCAGCCCGTGTTCCTGGTCGACCTGGTTGATCTTGACGCAGACGATGACACGGGCGTGGTCTGGCATTGCGGCCAGGCGCCGGTCTCGATGGCCGATCCCGACGCGGTCGCCCGCGCGACCATCCACACAAACCGGAAGATGCCGTTGCTGCTCGAATTTCCGCTGAGGCCGGGCGCCGTCACCTTTGCACGGCTGAGCCAGGCGCGCGGCAACCCATGCCTGATTCTTGCGCGCGGCGAGATGCTCAGGCGCGATATGGCGTTCACCGGAACATCCGGCGTGGTGCGGTTTGACCGTCCCGCCGGCGAGGTGATTGTGCGCGTCATCGACAGCGGGCTCGAGCATCACATGGCGCTTGCCTATGGCGACCATGTCGCGAAGCTTGAAAGTTTTGCCGTTGCCGCCGGCCTGCCGGTCATCCACCTCTGAGGCGCCATCCATGACAGAGATCAGATACGGCATCATCGGCTCGGGCATGATGGGTCACGAGCATATCCGAAATATCGGCCTGATCGAAGGGGCGCGGGTGACCGCGGTTTCCGATCCCGACGAGGGGATGCGGTCAAGTGCTGCGGCATTGGCGGGCAACGGGTGTGCAGCGTTTACGGACCACGCAGCGCTGCTTCAGTCAGGTCTGTGCGATGCGCTTGTGATCGCGACCCCCAACCATGTCCACCACGCGATCCTCATGGATGTGCTGCCCGCGGATCTTCCTGTGCTGGTGGAAAAGCCGCTGTGCACGACGCTTGCCGATTGCGAGGAGGTGCTGGCGCTCGCCGCAGGACGTTCGTCGCAGGTCTGGGTGGCGATGGAGTATCGTTTCATGCCGCCGGTCGAGCGGCTGCTCCGCACGGTCCGTTCCGGGGAGGCCGGGCAGGTGCGGATGATCTCGATCCGCGAACACCGGTTTCCGTTTCTGACGAAGGTCGGCAACTGGAACAGGTTCGAAGCCAATACCGGCGGCACGCTGGTCGAGAAATGTTGCCATTTCTTCGATCTGATGCGGCTGATCGCCGAGGCCGAGCCGGTCCGTGTCTATGCGTCGGGGGGCATGGATGTCAATTTCCGCGGTGAGGTGTATGACGGCCGCAAGCCCGACATTCTCGACAATGCCTATGTGGTGATCGACTTCGCCAATGGCGTGCGCGGCATGCTCGATCTGTGCATGTTCGCCGAAGGCTCCGCCTGGCAGGAGGCGATCGCCGTCACCGGCGATCTCGCCAAGGTGGAGGCGCTTGTGCCCGGACCGTCGCGGTTCTCGCATGACGGCCAGGAGCGGCATTCGGAATTCGTGTTCTCGCCGCGTGCGAGCATACAGGAACGCCGGGAGATCGTCGATGTCGACGCCGCGTTCCTGGCCGCCGGCGATCACCACGGCTCGACCTATTTCCAGCACGTGAAGTTCCACGCAATGATCCGTGACGGCGGCGTTGCGGAAGTGACACTGGAGGATGGATTGAAATCCGTGCGGATCGGTCTTGCCGCGGAGCAATCGGTCAAGTCGGGGCGGGCGATCTCGCTATGACGGTCGCGGCAGGAGAAAGGAACTGGATGTGCGCACCTTGTCCGACAGATGGCAGGTATCCGTCGGGATCTCGCACTAGCGAAGACTGACTGCGTAATGGGTCTCTCGGGTAATGCAGCGCGACCATCTCAGTTCCACCGGGCGTTCTTCCAGATCCCGCGCCACCCGGCTGATCAGCAGCAGCGGCTCGTGAACGTGGCAACCAAGCTTGGCAGCGTCCCTTGAACTCGCGGAGATCGCCTTGAGCCTTTCCTCGGCGCTGCCGATGGTGATGCCCCAGCGCTCGGAATAGAGCCGGTAGAGATTGTTGGGGATGATGGTGAGATGATCGAAATCCGGAAACCGCCTGGCCGGCAGCGTGATCGTTTCGATCAGGATCGGCTGACCGGCGAGCGAGCGGATGCGTTCGATTCGGAAGACCTGGTCTTCATCACCCAGTTTGAGGGATTCCGTCTCGGTTCTGGTGGGTTTGGCGTGTCCTGTGCTCAGAACCTTGGAATCGGGGAAGCTGGGGCTTCCGATATCCGGAGACAGCCGGAAGAACTGGAACAGGATGCGGCTCTCCTCGGGCTCGGCGACGTAGGTGCCGCGGCCCTGGCGGCGCAGCAGCAGGTTGTCGGCGGTCATCGAATCGAGCGCCTTGCGCACGGTTCCCTGGCTGACACTGAGTTGCCGCGCCAGTTCGATCTCGCTCGGCAGCAGCATGCCGGGCGACCATTCACCGTCGACCAGGCGACGCATCAGCCGCTCGCGCACCTGGGCATAGAGCGGCTTGAAACCGATTGCCTCAGGCGCTCGCTGTTCGGCTTCCTCCGGCACCGTCAATTTCTTTTCCATGCGTCACCCCGGTTGACATTCCCGTCCGGACCCATCTTATATCTTATATAAGACCTGTCCACCGGACAGTGGTTGATTGCAGTAAATCCTGATTGGAGGAAAAATTGAGCACCCCCCATTTGCTGGTTCATGATCACGCGGACAATGTCGGCGTTGTTGTTGTCGA